>PVMK01126541.1_pt1 | contig 29826 bp, 35 predicted proteins | sample 1853481 | NCBI WGS metagenome assembly PVMK01 (sample SAMN08533507, study PRJNA380276) | Marine sediment metagenome, whole genome shotgun sequencing project.
ACAAGGAAATGCATCGGATCGCTCAGAAGGCTTCCCGGTCGTTCCTCGCGGCAACCGGTGTTTCCGTAATCGGCAACGATCTCACTATTCTTGGCGAGAGGATCAAGATCGTCTCTCAGAATGAGCTTCACGTCGAAGGTCACGTCATAGGCGATGTCCACGGTAAGCAGGTGGTCATCGGCAAGGGTGGCTCGGTGACGGGCAATGTTTATGCTGAAAAAGTCGACGTATGCGGCGACGTACGCGGCCCTATACGGGCGCTGGCCGTAGCGCTGCATGGGACGGCGAACGTCGACGGTGACATCATGAGCCAGACGTTGTCGATTTCCCAAGGGGCTGCGTTCGATGGACGCTCACTGCGAACCAAGACTCCCAGCGAGCTTATTCCCATTCTCGATGTTGAAGCGATTGCAAGTCAGTCCCGCAACGCAGGCGATACAACTTGAGTGTGCGCCGTGGAGTGCGCCTAGAGCCTGATCGTTTCACTTGGACGCACTTGAGCCGTTCCAAGTGAAACGTGAATCACTCTCTACACTTTTGATTTAGAGTAAGATTCACGTTCTCTGTTGGAGACCTCCCCGGTTTGGCGAGCGATTCCATCAAGAACGATCTTGCTCTAGTGTTGCGCGTGTCCGCTTCGGGGCCAGTGTTCAGGCCGTACGTCGTCTTCCTGTCGTCTTCGCGCACGCCAGACATGCCCTCCTAGACTTAGAGTTTAATTAGCGTTTTTTTGGCATGTTGGAGGTGAGTTCGCTCAGGTTCTTTTTGTATGAGGGTTATGAGTATGCGCTTTAAATGTGCGCTTGCCGCGATCTGCGTGGCGTTCGTGCTGAGCTTCGCTGGCCAGACGCCGGCCGAAGCCGGTGGCTGGCGGGGTTCGCCAGCAGTTCGGGGGTATTCCTATGACCCCTACGGCTACCGCTACGTCCCGCGCGGCTACTATCCTTACTACAACTCGCGCTATTGGCGGCCGGCGAGGCAAATGCGCGGGCCCCGCGTCTATTACCAGCATCCACCCTATTACCCCGCCTGGGGCTATCCCGTTGGCGGTTGCCGCAAGGCCTGCAAGAAGCGCCGCTATTATCGGCGTCATCGTCGCCACTGGTAAGACCGCTTTTGTGTGATCGTATTGGAGAGGCTGCGGTGTGCCACGCGGCAGGCTGTATCCTTGCGATCGTCGGTGGCAGCAACCAACGCTAAGCTTGAGATTTTCGCCGTCGCGCAGCTGCCAGGTGCAGTGCGACGGCTGCGGCGTTGGACACGTTGAGGCTTGTGATGGGCCCCGGCGTAGCAATGCGGCATAGCCGGTCGCAAGTCGTACGGGTCAGTTCGCGCAAACCCTTACCCTCTGCGCCCAGGACCAGAGCGACGCGTCCTATAAGCGGCTCATCGTCAATCAATTCGCCGGTTTCATCGAGGCCCACGATCACGAAATTGAGGTCCTTCAATTCAACGAGCGCGCGCGAGAGGTTCTGCACGAGAACGACCCGGACGTGCTCAAGCGCGCCGGAGGCAGACTTGGCAAGCGCGCCATCGAGCGGCGGGCTGTGGCGGCGGGTCATGACGAGACCTGCAGCGCCGAGTACGGCACCTGAACGCAGCACGGCGCCGACATTGTGCGGGTCGGTGACGTGATCGAGCACGATCAGGGGGCCAGTGGTCTCGGCGTGCTGTGCGATCTCTTCAAGGCTGGGTTCATCGAGCGGCTGGGTCTCGAGCATTACGCCCTGGTGCACGGTGTCGGGGCCTAGGATGCGATCGAGCGCACGTGGGAGGACACGCTCTGGGGCGACTTGGCGATCGGAAAGAACCTCACTCAGCCGGTTCTCCGCGTTCTCGGTCATGAGCAGCCGGTCGATCTTACGGTCCGGGTTCATGAGTGCGGCCTCAACGGCGTGCACGCCAAAGAGCCGGACGATCCCTTCGTCGCGCTGGGGCCGCCCATTTCCTGACTTGGCTCGGTGTTGCTGACGTGCGGCGCCCATTACGATGTGCGTCCTTTTATTCGCCCAAGGGCGAGCTTAGGATTGTCGTCGGCCGCTTCAACGGCCATCGAGAGTGCTCCGATAAACTGCGAGTTTGGTTGGAGCGCAATCTTTTGTTTGGCAGCGCAGGGAGGCAAGGATGCAGGAGCTGGACCCGACGTGGGGGCGTGTGATGAGCGTGTGGTGGCTGCTGGCCTGGCGCACGATGGTTGGTGCTTTTCTACTCGGCGCACTTGCTGGCGGCGTCTTCGGCGTCGTTGCAGCGCTGGCGGACTGGCCCGCGGACAAGATCCAATCGGTCAGTGCGGTCCTAGGTGGAGTGATCGGTGCTTTGTGGGGCATCGTGGTGGTGAGCATGGCGCTTAAGAAGCGGTTCGGCGATTTTCGCATTGCCCTTGTGCCCATCTCGCCAGCCTGAGGAGGCCTTATTACTAGAGAGAAGAGGCGTTGCCTCGTGCTTGCGAAGCCACTCGCGGTGCTATTGACTTTCGGGGCGTCTTCACAATAAACACGGACGTAATTGCCCTGCCGCATCAACGCGCGGGGCGATTTCGTTTATAGCTTGTGCTGCCCAGGTGCTGGCCGAAGTCTTGGAGGGGTGCCCGAGTGGCTAAAGGGGACGGACTGTAAATCCGTTGGCTATGCCTACGTTGGTTCGAATCCAACCCCCTCCACCAGACCTTCGGTGCAAGCCGAGCGGGTGTAGCTCAATGGTAGAGCAACAGCCTTCCAAGCTGATGACGAGGGTTCGATTCCCTTCACCCGCTCCATTTAAACTTGGTGCTGCGGGAGAGTAGGAGCGTTGATGCTGGTCGTCACAACCAACGATCTACCGGGCTATCGCGTGGTCAAGCATTTGGGCGTGGTACGCGGGCTAACGGTGCGATCGCGCAGCATCGTCGGCAACATCGGCGCTGCTATCCAGATCGTTTTCGGAGGCAATATCACTCTATATACGAAGCTTGCAGAACAGGCGCGCAGCGAGGCCTTCGATCACTTGGTCGCCCATGCGGAAGAGATGGGGGCCAATGCCATTCTCGCCATGCGCTATGACGCCAACGAAATTGCAGCAGCCGTGACGGAGGTGCTGGCTTATGGGACGGCTGTGGTGGTCGAGGAGGTGCGCTGATTCTGCCATGAGGCGAAAGAGCCACTAGCAAGTGACAAACGCAGGAACATCGGTTAAGTATGCCGCCCCCGCGTGCCGGCAGCATGCGTCGAACGCGAATTAGGGGTGTAGCTCAATTGGCAGAGCGTCGGTCTCCAAAACCGAAGGTTGGGGGTTCGAGGCCCTCCGCCCCTGCCAAATCGTGTTGGTCGTCTCTATGGCCAGGGCGCCGGGACGGCCGGCAGCTGGCGCATGGAGTGCGACAGGTTGTCGCATTGTGCCTGGGGACGTGAAATTAATGGCCAAATACAATCCGGTCCAGTTTATTCAGGAAGTGCGTCAAGAGGTGGCCAAGGTTACTTGGCCGACCTGGAAAGAGGTATGGATCACGACCATCATGGTCTTGGTGATGGTTGCGCTCGCGGCAATATTTTTCCTACTGACAGACCAAGTGATTGGCTGGCTTGTCCATATGGTGTTGGGCGGCAACCGCTAGAGCGGTCGGAGCAAAACTGAAGTGTCCACAAATCTCGCGGAAACGCGACACGAGAAGAAGGTAATGGCGAAGCGCTGGTACATTGTGCACGCCTACACAAACTTTGAGCGCAAGGTGGCCGACGCCATCAAGGAGCGCGCCAAGGCGGCGGGACTGGCTGACCTCTTCGAGGAGGTTTTGGTGCCGACCGAGGAGGTGGTGGAAATCAAGCGGGGGCGCAAGATCCAGGTGGAGCGCAAGTTCCTGCCGGGCTATGTGCTCGTGAAGATGGAGATGACCGACTCGGCGTTTCTGCTGATCAAGAATACGCCCAAGGTCACAGGGTTCCTCGGCGCGGAAAATAAGCCGATGCCGATCTCCGATGAGGAGGCGATGCGCATCCTCCACCAGGTTCAGGAGGGTGTGGAGCGGCCAAAGCCGTCGATCACCTTCGAGATCGGCGAGCAGGTGAAGGTGGCGGATGGCCCGTTCGCCTCGTTCTCGGGGTACGTCGAAGAGGTGGACGAGGAACGGGCACGCGTGAAGGTAGCTGTTTCGATCTTTGGGCGTCCGACGCCGGTCGAGCTGGAGTTCGGCCAGGTCGAAAAGGTGCCGAGCTAGGCGCGCTGCAATAAAGGAGAGCGAACGAACGTAGATATTAATGAGTGATCGCGCGCGAGCGGCGAACCGCAGACGACTTCTCTCGAGGCCTCCTGCGGAAAATGTGCGGGAGGGCCTGATGAGCCCGCTTTACCGCTAACCCTGGGAAGGAAAGCCCCTTCCCGTCAAGTCCTAAGGGGAAACCATGGCGAAGAAAATTAACGGTTACATCAATCTGCAGGTGCCGGCGGGGCAGGCCAATCCCTCACCGCCCATCGGACCCGCGCTCGGTCAGCGCGGTGTCAACATCATGGAGTTCTGCAAAGCGTTCAACGCTAAGTCGAAGGATACAGAGCAAGGCACGCCGATTCCGGTGACGATCACCGTGTACTCGGATCGCTCCTTTTCTTTCGTGATGCGCACGCCTCCCGCCTCCTTCTTTTTGAAGAAGGCAGCAAAGCTCGGCTCGGGAAGCAAGGAGCCGGGGCGCACGGTGGTGGGCAAGGTCACGATGGACCAAGTCCGTGAGATCGCAAAGCTGAAGATGAAGGATCTCAACACTGAAGACGTCGAGGCTGCGGCCAAGACAATCGCTGGGTCGGCCCGCTCCATGGGTCTTGAGGTAACGGAGTAGGTCGATGGCGCAGAAAATGAGCGAAGAAGCCATCAAGGCGACACGGCTGGCCGGCGGTAAGCGGCTGGCGGCTGCGCGCCAAGGTGTTGGCCGGGATAAGTACTATACGATCGACGAGGCCGTGAAACTCTTGAAGGGCCGCGCGACGGCGAAGTTTGACGAGACTGTCGAGGTGGCAATGAACCTCGGGGTCGACCCCAAGCATGCCGATCAGATGGTGCGCGGCGTGTGCAATCTGCCGAACGGCTCAGGCCGCACGTCGCGTGTTGCTGTGTTTGCGCGCGGTGCTAAGGCGGATGAGGCGACGGCGGCGGGCGCCGACGTTGTTGGTGCGGAAGATCTGGTTGAACAGGTGTCGAAGGGCACGATCAACTTCGACCGCTGCATCGCTACGCCCGACATGATGGCGCTTGTTGGGCGTCTGGGAAAGGTTCTGGGCCCTCGTGGCCTGATGCCCAATCCGCGTGTCGGCACGGTGACGATGGACGTCACCAATGCAGTGAAGGGTGCCAAGGGCGGATCGGTGGAGTTTCGCGTCGAGAAGGCGGGCATCGTACACGGCGGTATCGGCAAGGCGAGCTTCACGGAAACGGCGCTGGTTGAGAACATCAAGGCGTTCGTGGACGCCGTTATGAAGGCAAGGCCCACGGGAGCCAAGGGAACGTATTTGAAGCGCGTGTCGATCACGTCAACCATGGGGCCGGGCGTCAAAGTCGATGCCTCAAGCCTCTTAGATGGGCAGCCCGCGGCGTAAGCCGAGGGCATTTGAAGAATTCAGGCATGCCACCTCTTTGGAGGGGTCGTGTCTGGATCCGGGAGATAAAGGCCGTCCGCGGCCTTGCCTCCTGGAACTGTCCGAGATTGTGGGTGTTGGTTGGGTCGTTCAGACCGGCTGACTTAAGCCTCGAACAAGGGCCCGCATGAGACAGAAGACAATCCGGGTTTATCGCTCACGTGTTGAGTGTTGGAGCCGGTTTGAACCTTCTGGGTCAGCACCGTGCCGCTTTATTCGAGCGCGCGGAAGGACGGCAACGAAGCGTCGCCAGCAGCGGGTCATCTCGTGAACGGCGGCAGGGTGCAACCCGCGGTAAGCGCTTAACGAGGCGCAACCGCAATACTGGAGTGAGCAGGTGGATAGAGCCGCGAAAAGTGAGCTCGTGACGTCACTACACAACGTGTTCAAGGACACGGGGTTAGTGGTTGTTGCCCACTATGCCGGAATGACGGTCGCCCAGATGACCGACTACCGCCAACAGGTCAAGGTGGCGGGTGGTGTGGTTAAGGTGGCCAAAAACCGGCTGGCAAAGCTCGCACTCAAGGACACTTCGTACGATGCGATTTCAGATCTCTTCAAGGGGCAGACGTGCGTCGCCTACTCGAAGGATCCGATCGCGGCAGCGAAGGTCTCCGTCACATACGCCAAAGGGAATGACAAGCTTGTCATTCTCGGCGGCGCAATGGGCGAAACCGTCCTTGATGCGAACGGGGTCAAAGCGCTCGCCGAACTGCCCTCGCTAGATGAGATAAGGGCCACGCTCATAGGTCTCCTAAACGCGCCGGCGACAAAGATCGCCCGCACGCTCAAGGAACCGGGAGCGCAGCTTGCACGGGTCATTCAGGCGAAGGTGTCGCAAGGCGAGGCTGCATGACGGCATGGGCGGCGCTACGGCGTCACAAAGCAAATGCGCAGTTCCTAAAGACTGCATTTTCAGACACTAGGTTCAGACTGGAAGGAAGTATGCAATGACCGATCTTGCAAAGATCGTCGACGATCTCTCAGGCCTCACCGTCTTGCAGGCGGCGGAGCTCGCCACGATGTTGGAAGACAAGTGGGGCGTATCTGCGGCTGCAGCCGTCGCAGCTGCGGCGCCTGCTTCGGCCGCACCGGCTGCTGAGGAGCAGACGGAGTTCACTGTCATCCTCAAGGCCACCGGTGACAAGAAGATCAACGTCATTAAGGAAGTTCGTGTCATCACCGGCCTTGGTCTCAAGGAGGCGAAGGATCTGGTGGAGGCTGGTGGCAAGCCCGTCAAGGAGGGCGTGTCAAAAGACGAGGCAGACAAGGTGAAGAAGCAGCTCGAGGACCAGGGCGCGTCCGTCGAGATCAAGTGAGGCAGCCGACATTCGGCGCTTGGCGATCGGATAACTCCCGAGCGTCGACTGCCGCACGAAGACCACAAGGCTCAATGATTGCGAGCCGATTATGACGGTTTTCTGGAGGGCCTTTTGGGGGTGATGCAGTCCCAAAACGGGCCGTCTGGTGAACCGTTTTCAGGCGCGAGGGTTTGGCGGTCCTCGCCGCACAAAGCAGCAATGCGCAGGGTCGTCACCTGCGAATGACAAGGAGCGGATATGGCTGAGATCATTGACGGCCGCAAGCGCATCCGGAAGCAATTCGGATCCATTCAAGAAGTCGCGGTGATGCCGAACCTCATCGAGGTTCAAAAGAGCTCGTATGACGACTTTTTGATGGTGAAGGAGCCCCCGGGCGGCCGGTCTCATGATCACGGCTTGCAAGCTGTGTTCAAATCGGTCTTTCCGATCTCCGATTTCTCTGGGCGGGCGACGCTGGAGTTCGTGCGTTACGAATTTGAGCCGGAGAAGTATGACGTCGAAGAGTGCATGCAGCGTGACATGACCTACTCCGCGCCGCTAAAGGTCAAGCTGCGCCTTATCGTGTTCGATGTGAACGAGGAGACGGGCTCTAAGTCCGTCAAGGACGTGAAGGAGCAGGACGTTTATATGGGCGATATGCCGTTCATGACGTCCAACGGCACGTTCGTCATCAACGGCACCGAGCGCGTGATCGTCAGTCAGATGCACCGGTCGCCAGGCGTTTTCTTCGACCATGACAAGGGGCGCACGCACGTTTCGGGCAAGCTGTTGTTTGCAGCGCGCATAATTCCTTATCGCGGCTCGTGGCTCGACTTCGAGTTCGACGCCAAGGATATCGTCTATGTGCGCATCGACCGGCGCCGCAAACTGCCGGTCACGACGCTGCTCTATGCGCTGGGCCTCAACGATGAAGAGATCCTGGCGACGTTCTACAAGCACATCCCCGTCAAGGACTCGAAACGCGGCTGGAAAATGCTGTTCGTGCCGGAGAAAATGCGCGGCATGACCCCGGTGGGCGATCTCGCTGATGCCAAGACAGGCGAGGTGGTCATCAAGGCGGGTGAAAAGATCACCGCGCGCAAGGCCCGCGAGTTGGCGAAAGGTGGCCTCAAAGAAGTGCTCGTCTCCGCCGACGATCTGGCCGGCCGCTATCTTGCCGAGGACATTGTCGATCTGAATACGGGCAAGATCCACGCTGAGGCTGGGCGTGAGCTCGACGCAGAATTGCTGGCGGAGCTCAAGGATCAGAAGATCAAGGATTTCCTCATCCTCGACATCGATTACATCAACGTCGGGCCCTTTATTCGTAACACGCTGAACATCGACAAGAACTCCAATCAGGGTGAGGCGCTGATGGACGTCTACCGGGTTATTCGGCCCGGTGAGCCGCCGACCGTTGAGGCGGCGACGGCGCTTTTCAAGATGCTGTTCTTCGATTCGGAGCGCTACGACCTTTCCGCAGTTGGCCGCGTGAAGATGAACATGCGCCTTGAGCTGGACGCGCCAGACACCATGCGCGTGCTGCGCAAGGAAGACATTCTTGCGGTCGTCAAGACGCTTGTCGATTTGCGTGACGGCAAAGGTGAGATCGACGACATCGATCACCTCGGCAACAGGCGCGTGCGCTCTGTGGGTGAGCTGATGGAGAACCAGTACCGCGTAGGCTTGCTGCGCATGGAGCGCGCGATCAAGGAGCGCATGAGCTCGGTCGATATCGACACGGTGATGCCGCAAGACCTGATCAACGCCAAGCCAGCGGCAGCGGCGGTGCGCGAGTTCTTTGGCTCCTCGCAGCTCTCGCAGTTCATGGATCAGACCAACCCGCTATCGGAGATCACGCACAAACGGCGTCTCTCGGCGCTGGGTCCAGGTGGTCTCACGCGCGAGCGCGCGGGCTTCGAGGTGCGCGACGTGCATCCCACGCACTATGGACGCATCTGTCCCATTGAAACGCCGGAAGGCCCGAACATCGGCCTGATCAATTCGCTGGCGACGTTCGCACGCGTAAACAAGTACGGCTTCATCGAGAGCCCGTACCGCAAGGTCGTGCATTGCAAGCTAACCGATGAGGTCGTTTACCTGTCGGCGATGGAGGAGATGCGCCACCACGTCGCGCAGGCCAATGCCGAGGTTGACGCCAAGGGCACGCTTACGGGCGATCTCATCACCTGCCGCTATCAGGGCGACGTCTTGCTCGTTTCACCTGAAAAGGTCGACTACATCGACGTTTCGCCCAAGCAGCTGGTCTCGGTCGCCGCCGCACTCATCCCATTCTTGGAGAATGACGACGCCAACCGCGCCCTAATGGGCTCAAACATGCAGCGGCAGGCAGTGCCACTGATCAAAGCCGAGGCGCCGTTGGTCGGCACCGGCATGGAAGAGGTGGTGGCGCGCGACTCCGGGGCGGCCATTGCTGCGCGGCGTACCGGCGTTGTCGACCAGGTCGACGCGACGCGCATCGTCATCCGCGCAACTGAGGAAACGGACCCTTCCAAGTCGGGCGTCGACATCTACCGGCTGCGCAAGTTCCAGCGTTCCAACCAGAACACCTGCATCAATCAGCGGCCACTGGTGCACGTTGGCGAACAGGTGCAGGCTGGTGAGATTATCGCTGATGGCCCTTCGACCGATCTGGGTGATTTGGCGCTCGGTAAGAACGTGCTCGTCGCGTTCATGCCATGGATGGGCTACAACTTTGAAGACTCCATCCTCTTGTCAGAGCGCGTCGTTTTTGACGACGTCTTCACCTCGATTCATATCGATGAGTTTGAGGTTATGGCTCGCGACACCAAGCTCGGACCTGAGGAGATTACGCGCGATATTCCCAACGTTTCGGAAGAGGCGCTGAAGAACCTCGACGAAGCCGGCATCGTCTACATTGGCGCGGAGGTGGACCCGGGCGACATTCTGGTCGGCAAGATTACGCCGAAGGGCGAAAGCCCAATGACGCCGGAAGAGAAACTCTTACGCGCCATTTTCGGTGAGAAGGCTTCTGACGTACGCGACACCTCGTTGCGGCTGCCGCCGGGCGTGTCGGGGACGGTCGTCGAAGTGCGCGTCTTCAATCGGCACGGCGTGGAGAAGGACGAGCGCGCGATGTCGATTGAGCGCGAGGAGATTGAGCGTCTCGCCAAAGATCGCGACGACGAGATGCAAATCCTTGATCGCAACGTCTACGCTCGCCTCAAGCAGGCGCTCAAGGGCGCGAAGGTCTCCAAGGGTCCCAAGGAGCTGAGCACAGGCGAGCCGATCACCGAAGAGATGCTGGACGAGATCCCGCGCAGCCAGTGGTGGGAGATCGGCCTCAAAGACGAAAAAGCGCAAGGCGAAATCGAGGCGATCAACAAGCAGTATGAGGACGCCAAGAAGAGCCTGGAGCGCCGCTTCGTCGACAAGGTCGACAAGCTGCAGCGCGGCGACGAACTGCCGCCGGGCGTCATGAAGATGGTCAAGGTCTTCGTGGCCGTGAAGCGCAAGATCCAGCCGGGTGATAAGATGGCCGGCCGCCACGGCAATAAGGGCGTCGTCTCAATGATCGTTCCGGTGGAGGACATGCCGTTCCTCGACGACGGTACACACGTGGACGTGGTGCTTAATCCTCTGGGCGTGCCCAGCCGTATGAATGTCGGACAGATCTTGGAGACCCACATGGGGTGGGCCTGCCGGGGCCTGGGGCGCATCATCGACGAAGCCTTGCACAAGTTCCGCGAGAGCGGAGAGGCCAAGGAATTGCGCGAAGAAATGGAGCGCATCTACGGCAAGGACGAAAAGCAACTGAAGGTCAATGACGAGGAATTGGGCCAGCTCGCTGAGCAGTTGAAGAACGGTGTGCCGATCGCAACGCCTGTGTTCGACGGTGCGCGTGAGCCCGACATCGTCGAGATGCTCACTGCCGCCGGCTTCGATACGTCGGGGCAGATTACGCTGTTCGACGGGCGTACGGGCGTACCCTTCGATCGCAAGGTGACGGTCGGCTACAAGTACCTCTTAAAGCTGCACCACCTTGTCGACGACAAGATCCACGCACGCTCCATTGGACCTTACAGTCTCGTGACGCAGCAGCCGCTGGGCGGCAAAGCCCAGTTCGGCGGCCAGCGGTTCGGCGAGATGGAGGTGTGGGCGCTTGAAGCCTATGGCGCCGCCTACACCCTGCAAGAAATGTTGACCGTGAAGTCGGACGACGTTGCCGGCCGTACCAAGGTCTACGAGGCGATCGTCCGTGGTGACGACGCATTCGAAGCCGGCGTGCCGGAAAGCTTTAATGTGCTCGTCAAGGAAATGCGGGCGCTGGGACTCAATGTTGAGCTGGAAAACACTAAAACCGATGCTGTCGAGCAATCGGGGGAAGAGGGCGCGCGGCCCCAGCTGCCTCCGGCCGCCGAATAGGTATTGAGACGACTACTCGGAGCCGGAGGGCTCCGAGGGCGCGCGCTATGCCAAGCGCGCAGACGTTCTAAGGGCCCCTTGAGCCAAGGCCCATTTGCCCAGGATGCCGCTTGATCCTCGGGCCGACAATAACGGGGTGTTAGCCACGCCCCGAATGGAGAGACCGAATGAACGAGATGACCAACCTGTTCAAGACGCAAGCGCCGGTTCCGACGTTTGATCAGATCAGAATATCGATCGCGAGTCCTGACGATATCCATTCCTGGTCATTCGGCGAGATAAAGAAGCCCGAAACGATCAACTACCGCACCTTCAAGCCGGAGCGGGACGGGCTTTTCTGTGCGCGCATCTTCGGTCCGATCAAGGACTACGAGTGCTTGTGCGGCAAGTACAAGCGCATGAAGTACAAGGGCCTGATCTGCGAGAAGTGTGGTGTTGAGGTGACGCTCGCCAAGGTGCGCCGCGAGCGCATGGGCCATATCGAGTTGGCCGCTCCTGTCGCTCACATTTGGTTCTTGAAATCGCTGCCATCGCGCATTGGTCTTCTGCTCGACATGCCGTTGAAGGAATTGGAGCGTGTTCTCTATTTCGAGAGCTACATTGTCATTGAGCCGGGCATCACCGCGTACCGTGAAAAGCAGCTTCTCAGTGAGGAGGAGTACAATCGCGCGCTGGATGAGCATGGCCCCGATAGCTTTACCGCCGGGATCGGCGCGGAGGCGATCCGCGTGATGCTCGCGGCCATGGACCTGCCAAAGATCAGCGAGGACTTGCGCCAGGAAATCTCCGAGGCGACCACCGAACTCAAGCCAAAGAAGCTCGGCAAGCGGCTGAAAGTGATCGAGGCATTCATGGAGTCGGGCAACCGGCCTGAGTGGATGATCTTGACGGTGGTGCCGGTGATACCGCCGGAGCTGCGTCCGCTGGTTCCCCTTGATGGCGGCCGTTTTGCAACCTCCGACCTGAATGACCTCTATCGCCGTGTCATTAACCGCAACAATCGTCTCAAGCGGCTGATGGAGCTAAGGGCGCCCGACATCATCATCCGCAACGAAAAACGGATGCTGCAGGAGTCCGTCGACGCGCTGTTCGATAATGGACGGCGCGGGCGCGTTATCACAGGCGCCAACAAGCGGCCGTTAAAGTCGCTTGCCGACATGCTCAAGGGCAAGCAAGGCCGCTTCCGCCAGAACCTGCTGGGCAAGCGCGTCGACTATTCGGGCCGCTCCGTGATCGTGGTCGGCCCGGAGCTCAAGCTGCACCAGTGCGGCCTGCCTAAGAAGATGGCGCTCGAGCTGTTCAAGCCTTTCATCTATGCGAAGCTGCAGGCCCAGGGCCAAGCCGCGACGGTGAAGCAGGCCAAAAAGCTGGTGGAGAAGGAGCGTCCGGAGGTTTGGGATATCTTGGATGACGTGATCCGTGAGCATCCCGTGCTTTTGAACCGCGCACCCACGTTGCATCGCCTTGGCATTCAGGCCTTCGAGCCGATCCTGATCGAGGGTAAGGCGATTCAGTTGCACCCACTCGTGTGCGCGGCCTTCAACGCCGACTTCGACGGTGACCAGATGGCCGTTCACGTGCCGCTGTCGCTGGAATCCCAGCTCGAAGCGCGCGTGTTGATGATGTCGACCAACAACATCCTGCACCCGGCAAACGGTTCGCCCATCATCGTGCCGAGTCAGGACATTGTGTTGGGTCTCTACTACCTGTCGATCGTTCGCGACAAGGATATCGGCGAAGGCATGTTGTTTGGTTCGGTCGACGAGGTGCGCCACGCGCTCGAGGCTCGTGTCGTGACTCTGCATTCGAAAGTGAAGGGGCGTTTCAAGACGGTAGACAAAGAAGGGAATGAGGTCTCTGAAATCGTGGACACGACCCCCGGCCGCATGATGCTCGCAGAGCTGTTGCCGCGCCGGCCCGGGGTGGGCTTTTCGCTCGTCAACCAGCTACTGACGAAAAAGGCGATCTCCAGCATGATTGATGCCGTCTACCGCAACTGCGGGCAGAAAGAGACGGTCATCTTCTGCGACCAGATCATGGCGCTCGGGTTTGACCAAGCCTTTAAGGCGGGCATCTCGTTCGGCATGGACGACATGCAGATCCCTCACTCTAAGGCCAAGATCGTCGCGCGGACCAACGATATGGTGCTGGAGTTTGAGCAGCAATACAACGATGGCCTTATCACCCAGCTTGAAAAATACAACAAGGTCGTTGACGCTTGGTCGAAGTGCACCGACGAGATCGCCAAGGAAATGATGGATCGCATCTCGGCCGTACAAAGGGACAGCAAGGACGGCAGCGAGCTGCCCATCAACTCGATCTATATGATGAGCCACTCCGGCGCGCGCGGCAGCCCTGCGCAGATGAAGCAGCTTGCCGGAATGCGCGGCCTCATGACCAAGCCGTCGGGCGAGATCATCGAGACGCCCATTATCTCCAACTTTAAAGAGGGGCTGTCGGTGCTTGAGTACTTCAACTCGACGCACGGCGCGCGCAAGGGCCTTGCGGACACGGCACTCAAGACCGCCAACTCGGGTTATCTCACCCGGCGTCTGGTCGACGTTGCGCAGGATAGCATCATTATTGAGGAGGATTGCAAAACCGAAGGCGGCATCAAGGTGCAGGCCGTCGTCGATGCCGGACAGGTGATCGTTTCGCTTGGCAGCCGCGTGCTTGGGCGCACGGCGGCAGAAGACATCGTCGATCCGGCCGATCGTAAGAAGGTCGTCGTCAAGACAGGCGAACTGATCGAGGAGCGCCATGCCGAGGCGATCGAGAAGGCAGAGGTGCAGGAAGTGCGTATCCGCTCGGTGCTGACCTGCGATACGATAACGGGTGTGTGTGGAAAGTGTTACGGCCGCGATCTGGCACGCGGTACGCCGGTTAACATCGGCGAGGCGGTCGGCGTTATCGCCGCTCAGTCGATCGGTGAGCCAGGCACGCAGCTCACCATGCGCACGTTCCATATCGGTGGCACGGCAAACGTCGTTGACCAGTCGTTCATCGAGTCCAACTTCAACGGCACGGTGAAGATCAAGAATCCGGCCGTGGTCAAGGACGGTCAGGGTCGCGAGATTTCAATGACCCGGACGATGTCGATCGTGATCGTCGATCAGAGCGGCAAAGAGCTAGCCACGCACAAGGTGCCATACGGCGCACGTGTCCACGTAAAGGACGCCGATACGGTGCAGCGTGGCACCAAGCTGGCTCAGTGGGATCCCTTCACACGGCCGGTCCTCACTGAGGTCAGTGGCAAGGTCGACTTCGAGGATTTGATCGAGGGTGCTTCTGTTCGTGAGCAAACCGACGAGATGAAGGGTACGACCAACCGCGTCATCATCGACTGGCGTGCATCCCCGCGCAGTGCCGACCTGAAGCCCGCTGTTGTCGTCAAGGATGGCAAGGGTAAGCCGATCAAGGTCGCGCGCGGAGGCGATGCGCGGTATCTGCTGGCGGTCGATGCTGTTCTGTCGGTGGTGCCGGGCGCGCAGGTGAAGGCTGGCGACGTGCTAGCACGTATTCCCACGGCGGCGGCCAAGTCGGGCGACATTACAGGCGGTCTACCGCGCGTTGCCGAGTTATTCGAGGCGCGCCGGCCAAAGGATCACGCCATCATTGCGGAAATCTCCGGCACGATCGAGTTCGGCAAGGACTACAAGAATAAGCAGCGGATCATAATCAAACCGGACGACGACAAGGAAGAGCCAGCGGAGTACCTGATCGCGCGGGGCAAGAGCTTGGCGGTGCAGCACGGTGATCGCGTGGAAAAGGGCGAATTCGTTTATGACGGTCACCCGGCGCCGCACGATATCCTTGCCATTAAAGGCGTGGAGGAACTCGCCAACTACCTGATCAACGAGATCCAGGACGTCTACCGGCTCCAAGGTGTGACCATCAACGACAAGCACATCGAGGTAATCGTCCGCCAGATGCTGCAGAAGGTAGAGGTGACGGATGTAGGCGATACCGAAATGCTCAAGGGCGACCAGATCGATCGTGTGGAGTTCGACGAGAGGAACGCAGAGATAGAAGCAGCCGGCAAGAAGCCAGCCGTAGCCAGCCCGGTACTGCTCGGTATTACCAAGGCGTCGTTGCAGACCCGCTCCTTCATATCGGCCGCATCGTTCCAGGAGACCACCCGCGTGCTGACGGACGCCGCCGTTAACGGCAAGGTCGACACGCTGCAGGGCCTCAAGGAGAATGTGATCGTTGGCCGCCTCATCCCGGCAGGGACGGGCGGAACTTTGCGCCGGCTCCGCAAGATTGCCGCCAAACGCGACGACCTTATCGCGCGTGAGCAGGCCAAGGTTGACGCGGAAAAGGCGCTTGCCGGTCCAAGTGAGGCGCCGGTGCGCCGCCGCCGGCGGCCAACTGAGGAGGTCGTCGAATAGCGCCCCTGCGGCACATAGATATGTAGAGATCTGGGTGCGGGCGCTGAGGCGGTCGCACTCGTCTTCGCCGGGGCACCCTAATCTTGTTCAATGCGGGGGGCGGTCTGGCAGCAGGGCCCTGCCAGAGTTTGGCAAAAAAATGGCTTTCGATAATCGCTGGGTGTTGACCGCATTTGGCGCTCTGTATATAGGTCTCGCACTCTCACGGTAGGTGGTAGGTCAATTACGCAGCATTTATGGGCTGCCTTTCTGGACCTAGACGCTGCCGTCGCAAAGCAGAGGAAAAATTCGAACCAAGATCTGCGGTTCCTTTGAGAGCTGTATGGTCCTCTGGTTTTTTCGTGCCGGGCGCGCTGGGTCAGCGTGGCAAGGCAGGGCCGGCTTGGCGCATGCGCGTTTCAAACCGGCAAACGTGGACTGGGACGGACAAGGCGAATGCCGACGATACAACAATTGATCCGGAAGCCTCGGAGTCAGAAGACATACCGCGAGAAGTCGCGCCACATGGAGGCGTGTCCTCAGAAGCGTGGTGTGTGCACGCGCGTGTATACAACGACGCCGAAGAAGCCGAACTCCGCTTTGCGCAAAGTTGCCAAGATCCGCCTGACCAACGGCCACGAGGTGATCGGCTACATTCCCGGTGAGGGTCATAACCTGCAGGAGCACTCCGTGGTGCTCATTCGAGGCGGCCGCGTGAAGGATCTTCCAGGCGTCCGTTATCACGTCGTACGCGGCGTGCTCGATACGCAAGGCGTAGCGGGCCGCAAACAGCGGCGTTCGAAGTACGGAGCCAAGCGGCCGAAGTGATCGCCGCTGGCTATCATCTCCGCGAAGGCGGGGGTCCATGGGCCGGGAAAGCGGCCCATTGTTGTTGAGAGATTGAAGCGAAGGACGAAGAAGCAATGTCCCGTCGTCACAGGGCCGAAAAACGCGAGGTCAATCCTGACCCGAAGTTTGGCGAAATCGTCATCACCAAGTTCATGAACGCGGTGATGAACCAGGGTAAGAAATCCGTCGCCGAGCGCATTGTCTACGGCGCATTCGATCGCATGGAGACCAAGGCGAAGTCGGATCCCGTGCAGCTTTTCCGTCAGGCGCTCGACAACGTCATGCCGACCCTTGAGGTGCGCTCGCGCCGTGTCGGCGGTGCCACCTATCAGGTACCTGTCGAAGTGCGCGTGGAGCGCCGCCAAGCGTTGGCAATTCGCTGGCTCATCACGGCCGCGCGCGCGCGCAATGAGAATACGATGGTCGACAGACTATCGGGAGAGCTTTTGGACGCCGCCAACAACCGAGGGACGGCAGTCAAGAAGCGAGAAGATACGCACAAGATGGCGGAGGCCAATCGGGCCTTCTCCCATTACCGCTGGTAACAGGTTTTCGGAATACAAAGCATGCCCCGCGAATACGCAATCGAGGACTACCGTAACTTCGGCATCATGGCTCACATCGATGCTGGAAAGACGACGACGACTGAGCGGATCCTCTATTACAGCGGCCGGTCCTATAAGATCGGCGAAGTGCACGACGGTGCTGCTACCATGGACTTCATGGAGCAGGAGGCGGAGCGTGGCATCACGATCACTTCGGCCGCAACGACCTGCTTCTGGCCGGGCCGCGATGGCAGAAAGCGCCGCTTGAACATCATCGACACGCCAGGGCATGTGGACTTCACCATCGAGGTGGAGCGTAGCTTGCGTGTGCTCGACGGTGCTGTATGCGTGCTGGACTCCAACCAAGGCGTCGAGCCGCAGACCGAGACAGTTTGGCGCCAGGGTGACAAGTACGGTGTGCCGCGTATCATCTTCGCTAACAAGATGGATAAGACCGGCGCCGACTTCTACATGTGCGTTTCGGACATCAAGGAGAAACTCGGCGCTCGTACTGTGCCGATCCAGCTGCCCATCGGCGCGGAGGCCGATTTCAAGGGCGTCGTCGATCTCATCACCATGAAGGCCTACGTCTGGAATAGCGAAGGCAAAGACGCCGAAATGGAAGTGGAGGAGATTCCTGACGACCTCAAAGAACGCGCAGCCGAGTTCCGGGCAGCGATGATTGAGGCGGCCGTCGAGATGGATGACGCCGTGATGGAAAGCTACCTTGAGGGTAAAGAACCCGACGTTGACACGCTGCGCAGCCTAATCCGCAAGGCAACAGTTTCAGCCACTTTCTATCCGATGATGTGCGGCTCCGCATTCAAGAACAAGGGCGTACAGCCGCTGCTCGATGCCGTCGTCGACTTCCTGCCGGCACCGTCGGATCGTGAGGCCTTCAAAGGCGTCGATCCCGAAACCGATGAGCCCGTGCTGCGCAAACCGGTGGACAGCGATCCGCTGTCGATGCTGGCGTTCAAGATCATGAGCTTTGAGCACGTTGGCTCAATCACCTTCTGCCGCATCTACTCCGGCAAGGTGGTGAACGGCCAGCATCTTGCCAATACGACGCGTAACAAGAAGGAGCGCGTGGGACGCATGTATCTGATGCATGCCGCCGATCGCGAGGAGATCAAGGAAGCGTACGCGGGCGACATCATCGCCATCTCGGGGCTTAAGGACACACGCACGGGCGAGACACTGTGCGACCCCAATAAGCCCGTGCTTCTGGAGAAGATGGATTTCCCCAATCCCGTCATCGAGATGAAAATCGAGCCCAAGACCAAGGTCGATCAAGAGAAGATGTCCCTGGCGCTCAACACCATGTCGATTGAAGATCCCTCATTCCGAGTGGCGGTTGATCACGAGTCGGGCGAGACGATCCTGCGCGGCATGGGCGAGCTTCACCTAGACATCAAGGTCGACATCTTGAGGCGCGTCTACGGCGTGGACGCCAACGTCGGCGCACCGCAGGTGGCCTATCGTGAGACGCTCGTGAAGCCGACGGACATAGACTATACTCACAAGAAGCAGACGGGTGGCACGGGGCAATTTGCACGCGTCAAGCTGCGAATGGAGCCTAACGAGACCGGTAAGGGCAACGAATTTTTTGCCGAAATTTCCGGCGGCGCGGTTCCGAAGGAATACATCCCTGCCGTGGAGAAGGGTATCCGGTCGGTTTGGGATAGCGGTGTCCTCATCGGCTTCCCGATGGTCGACATGAAGGCGACGCTGTATGATGGAGCCTTCCACGAAGTCGACTCTTCGGCCATCGCCTTCGAGATTTCCGCGCGCTCTGCCGTGAGAGAAGGATGTGAAAAGGCAGGTGTGAAGCTGCTGGAGCCGATCATGGACGTCGAGGTGGTGACACCCGGTGATTTTCTCGGCGGCGTTATCGGCGATCTCAACAGCCGCCGCGGGCAGATCCGCAGTCAAGAAATGCGCGGCAACGCGACCGTGGTCCGTGCGTTTGTGCCCCTCGCCAACATGTTTGGATACGTGAGCCAACTGCGCTCCATGAGCCAGGGCCGCGCGTCCTACACGATGCAGTTTGCGCACTACGCAGATGTCCCGCGCAACGTGGCGGACGAAGTGAAGGCCAAGTACGCCTGAACGTGAGGCGGACAGGATGAGGCGCATTGAAGAAAGCAACGCCTTGCCCAAGTGAAACGTACTGGTTCCCTTAGGGAACGAAAACTGAAGGTGGAGAGCCTAAGATGGCCAAAGCGAAATTCGAGCGGAGCAAACCGCACTGCAATATTGGTACGATCGGTCATGTCGATCACGGCAAGACAACGCTGACGGCTGCGATCACGAAAGCGCTCGCCGAGACCGGCGGTGCGACGTACACGCCATACGACCAGATCGACAAGGCGCCCGAAGAGCGCGCGCGCGGCATTACGATTTCCACCGCGCACGTTGAGTACGAGACGGAGAAGCGCCACTACGCGCACGTCGACTGCCCAGGTCACGCCGACTACGTGAAGAACATGATTACGGGCGCTGCCCAAATGGACGGCGCAATTCTTGTCGTCTTCGCCGCCGACGGCCCCATGCCGCAGACGCGCGAGCACATCTTGCTCGCCCGCCAGGTCGGCGTGCCCGCACTTGTCGTGTACCTCAATAAGATCGACATGGTCGATGACCCCGAGCTGATTGAGCTCGTGGAGATGGAATTGCGCGAGCTTCTATCCTCGTATCAGTACCCTGGCGACGACATTCCCATCGTCAAGGGGTCCGCTCTGATGGCGCTGGAGGGTAAGAACCCCGAGATCGGCAAGGATTCGGTCATGGAGCTCATGAAGGCGGTCGATGACTACATCCCGCAGCCTGAGCGCGCGAAGGACCAGCCGTTCCTGATGCCGATCGAGGACGTATTCTCCATCTCGGGTCGCGGCACGGTTGTGACGGGCCGCATCGAGCGCGGCGTCGTCAAGGTTGGCGAGGAAGTCGAGATCGTCGGCATCCGCGACACGCAGAAGTCGACGGTGACCGGCGTTGAGATGTTCCGCAAACTGCTCGACAGTGGCGAGGCTGGCGACAACGTAGGCTGCCTCCTGCGCGGCATCGACAAGGAGGCTGTGGAGCGCGGCCAAGTGCTGTGCAAGCCAGGCTCCGTGAAGCCGCACAAGAAGTTCAAAGCCGAGGCCTACATCCTCACCAAGGAGGAGGGCGGCCGCCATACGCCGTTCTTTACTAACTACCGTCCGCAGTTCTTTTTCCGCACGACCGACGTGACCGGCGTTGTGACGTTGCCCTCGGGCACGGAAATGGTGATGCCGGGCGACAACGTCACGATGGAAGTCGAGCTCATTCAGCCGATCGCTATGGAGGAGAAGCTTCGCTTCGCCATCCGTGAGGGCGGTCGCACCGTTGGGGCAGGCGTCGTGGCCAAGATAACCGATTAGAGGCGAAAAACCGAAAGGGCGCCCAATGTTGGGCGCTTCTTTCTTTTGGATGAGAGCGAGACATGAACGGCCAAAATATTCGCATCCGACTCAAGGCGTTTGATCATCGGATCTTGGACGCCTCGACGCGTGAGATCGTCGCTACGGCGAAGCGTACGGGGGCAGAGGTGCGCGGGCCCATCCCGCTGCCGACGCGCATTGAGCGCTTCACTGTCAATCGGTCGCCGCATGTCGACAAAAAGAGCCGCGAGCAGTTCGAAATGCGCACGCACAAGCGGCTGTTGGATATTGTCGACCCGACGCCGCAGACGGTCGACGCACTAATGAAACTCGACTTGGCCGCAGGTGTCGACGTCGAGATCAAACTTTAGAGGTTTACGGCTCTTTGCTTGGCCCTGTGCCAGTGAGACGTAAGAGAAGAAGGAAGGAATGCACGACATGCGTTCCGGAGTGATTGCACAGAAGGTGGGTATGACCCGCATCTTCACGGACGCCGGCGAGCACATCCCGGTGACCGTGTTGAAGCTTGACAAGTGTCAGGTTCTTGGTCACCGCACGAACGATAAGAATGGCTACACCGCAATGCAGCTGGGTGCAGGCACGCGTAAGCCTTCTCGCCTGACGAAGGCTGCTCGGCAAAACTTCGCGATCGCCATAGTCGAGCCCAAGCGTAAACTCGTTGAGTTTCGCGTGAGCCCTGACAACTTGATTGAAATCGGCGCGGAGATCACGGCTGACCACTTCATCCCTGGTCAGTTCGTCGATGTGACCGGCACCAATCAGGGCAAGGGCTTTCAGGGCGTCGTGAGGCGTTGGAATTTTGCCGGCAACCCTGCCACCCATGGCGTCTCAATTACTCATCGCTCGCACGGTTCGACTGGTCAGCGCCAGGACCCCGGCAAAGTCTTCAAGGGCAAGAAGATGGCCGGGCACATGGGCGACAAGCGCGTGACCACGCAGAACCTCGTGGTTGTGAGAACCGATGTTGATCGCGGGCTCGTCATGGTGCGCGGCGCCGTTCCCGGCGCAAAGGGCGGCTGGGTGCTGGTGCGCGATGCTGTCAAGAAGGCGCCACCCAAGGACGTGCCGCGGCCGGGGGCCTTCAGAGGGCGCAGCGGCGCGGCTGACACAAGTGCGCCGGTTGATCCCACTCAGGCAACACAGACCGCCAAGTCCACCGAGACGAAGGAGCAAGCGTGATGAAAGCAAACGTCACCACGCTTGAGGCATCCAAGGCCGGCACGGTGGAACTCGCCGATGCGATCTACGGCCTGAAGCCGCGGCCTGATCTGATCCATCGTATGGTGCGTTATCAGCAGTTGAAGCGCATGGCCGGCACGCACCACGCACAGGACCGCTCTGAGGTTCATGTGACTGGCGCCAAGATGTACAATCAGAAGGGCACGGGCCAAGCCCGGCACGGCGACAAGTCGGTGCCCCAATGGCGCGGCGGCGGCAAGGCGTTTGGCCCCAAGCCGAGAAGCCACGCGGTAGACCTGCCCAAAAAGGTGCGCGCACTAGCGTTGCGCCATGCTCTCTCCGCCAAGGCGCAAGCCGGCGAGATCGTGGTGCTCGACAAGGCGACCTCCAAGGACGGCAAAACGGGTGGTTTGAAGGCCCAGTTCGCCAAACTGGATTGGACGAACGTGCTTATTATCGATGGGGCCGAACTCGAGACGGGCTTTGCGCGAGCAGCGCGCAACCTGCCAAACATCGACGTGCTGCCGGTGCAAGGCATCAACGTCTACGATGTCCTGCGGCGCAGGAAGTTGGTGCTGACCAAGGCGGCGGTTGCCGCTTTGGATGAGCGTTTTGCCGGCGCCGAGTTTGGCCGCAAGGCTGATGGGGAGGCCAAGCCATGAGCAAACTCAGCGCTTACGACGTTATCGTCGCGCCTGTCATCACCGAGAAGTCGACGCTCGTCTCAGAGGCGAACCAAGTGATCTTCAAGGTGGCGCCGAAGGCAACGAAGCCGCAGATCAAGGCCGCCGTGGAAAGCCTCTTTAAGGTGAAGGTCAAGGCAGTCAACACGCTGGTTCGCAAAGGCAAGGTCAAAACCTTCCGCGGGCGCACCGGTAAGCAGAGCAATGTGAAAAAGGCGATCGTGACCCTCGAAGAAGGCCACACCATCGACTTGGCGACAGGCCTTTAAGGAAACGGACTCATGGCTCTCAAAACATTCCGTCCCACGTCGCCAGGCCGGCGCCAACTTGTGGCCATCGACCGCAGCCAGCTGTGGAAGGGGCCACCGGTCAAGTCGCTGGTGGAGGGGAAATCCAAGACGGGCGGGCGCAACAATGACGGGCGCATCACCACGCGGCATATTGGCGGCGGGCACAAGCAGCGCTATCGGCTTGTGGATTTCCGTCGCAGGAAGCATGACGTTCCGGGCAAGGTGGAGCGGCTGGAATACGATCCCAATCGCTCGGCCTTTATCGCCCTGGTCAAGTATCCCGATGGCGACCTTGCCTATATTCTTGCACCTCAGCGGCTGGCTGCGGGCGACCACGTGATTGCAGGCGAAAATGTTGACGTGAAGCCGGGCAACGCCATGCCCCTGTCGTCGATGCCAATCGGCACGATCGTGCACAACGTTGAGATGAAGCCGGGCCGCGGCGGGCAGTTGGCGCGTTCGGCAGGCACATTTGTTCAACTCGTCGGCCGCGATGCGGGATGGGCCATTCTGAAACTCAGTTCAGGTGAGACGCGTCGTGTGCGCGCCGAATGCATGGCGACCGTGGGTGCGGTCTCGAACCCGGATCATTCCAACACGGTGACGGGCAAGGCCGGCCGCACGCGCTGGAGGGGCATTCGCCCGACGGTGCGCTCGGTTGCTATGAACCCGATCGATCACCCCAATGGTGGTCGCACGTGCGGCGGCAAGCACTGGGCGACGCCGTGGGGCAAGCCAACGAAGGGCGCCAAGACCCGCAAGAACAAGGCGACCGACAAGTACATCATTCGTAGCCGCAAGGCGAAGAAGAAGAGGTAGCCGACCGGCTCCGAGGAGAAGTTTTATGACACGCTCAGTTTGGAAAGGTCCGTTTGTCGACGGATTCCTTCTCAAGAAGGCGGAGAAGGTGCGCCAGTCGAGCCGCAACGAGATTATCAAGATTTGGAGCCGTCGTTCGACGATCCTGCCGCAGTTCGTGGGTCTGACGTTCGGCGTCTACAACGGTCAGAAGCACATTCCAGTGTCTGTGACTGAGGACATGATCGGGCACAAGTTCGGTGAGTTTTCGCCGAGCCGGTCATTCCATGGGCACAGCGGCGATAAGAAATCGGTGAAGAGATAAGATGGGCAAGCCTAAGCGAGAGCGCAGCCTCGCCAACAACGAGGCAAAGGCGGTGACGAGAAGCCTGAGGGTTTCGCCGCGCAAGCTGAATCTTGTTGCGGGGTTGATCCGCGGCAAGAAAGTCGACCATGCGCTTGCCGATCTGGAGTTCTCCAGGAAGCGGATCGCGCAGGATGTCCGCAAGTGTGTGATGTCGGCAGTTGCCAACGCGGAGAACAACCACGGCCTCGATGTCAACGAACTCATCATTGCAGAAGCGCACGTCGGCAAGAACCTGGTTATGAAGCGGTTTCATGCTCGTGCCCGCGGGCGGGCCGGAGGCATCTTAAGGCCGTTCTCGCAGATCACCGTCATTGTGCGCGAGAAGGAAGAAGAAGAGTCAGCCAAGCCCGCAAAGAAGAAGGCCGCCTCCAAGGGGGCGAAGCCGGAAGTAGGGGCCAAGGAAAAGAAGGCGGCCAAACCCGCAAAGGCGGCTGCGCCGGCAAAGGATGAGGCCGCTAAGGCGAAAAAGTCGGCAGCGCCCACGAAGACGGCCAAGGCAGCCACACCGGCAAAGTCAGAGGCCGGTAAGGAGAAAAAGCCGGTAGCGGCAAAGAAGACGACCACGGCCAAGAAGGAGACCGAATAATGGGCCAGAAGGTCAATCCCATTGGCTTCCGCGTCGGCATCAACCGCACATGGGACAGCCGCTGGTTCGCTAGCCGTGGCGAGTACGGCCGGTTGCTGCACGAGGATATGCAGATGCGCGCGCATATCTTGAAGCAGCGCCGCCAGGCGGGGATTTCCAAGGTCGTCATTGAGCGCCCGCACAAGAAGTGCCGGGTCACCGTGCATACGGCACGGCCTGGCGTGCTAATCGGCAAGAAGGGCGCTGACATCGAGAAGCTACGCGGTCAGCTAGCGCGCCTCACGGATTCGGAAGTGCATCTCAACATTGTTGAGATCCGCAAGCCCGAGATTGATGCGGTCCTGGTGGCCGAGGCCATCGCCCAGCAGCTAGAGCGTCGCATCGCCTTCCGCCGCGCCATGAAAAGATCGGTGCAGTCAGCGCTGCGTCTTGGTGCCGTCGGCATTCGCATCAACGTTGCAGGCCGCCTAGGCGGCGCCGAGATTGCCCGTACCGAGTGGTACCGCGAAGGTCGCGTGCCGCTGCATACACTGCGTGCCGACATTGACTACGGCAGCGGCGTAGCGCGTACGGCCTACGGCGTTATCGGCATCAAGGTTTGGATTTATAAGGGCGATATCATTGAGCACGATCCTATGGCAGCTGAACGGCGCAATGCGGATCTGCAGGAAAGCGGTGGGGGCGGACGACCGCGCCGCGATGGGGATCGTCGCGATCGCTCTTCGGAGCGTCCGCCTGCGGCCGCACGGCCCGAGCAGGCCAAAGGCGCAGGCTGAGGAACAGAACTAATGCTGCAACCCAAACGCTCAAAACACCGCAAGGTCTTCAAGGGCCGGATCCACGGCGCGGCCAAAGGCGGCTCGGCGCTGAATTTTGGCTCGCATGGCCTGAAGGCGGTGGAGCCCGAGCGGATCACCGCACGCCAGATCGAGGCGGCGCGGCGCGCCATTACACGCCATATGAAACGTGCGGGCCGAGTTTGGATCCGTATTTTCCCGGACGTGCCGGTGACGAAGAAGCCGCAGGAAGTCCGCATGGGTTCCGGCAAGGGTTCGCCCGAGTATTGGTGCGCGCGGGTGAAGCCGGGACGCATCATGTTCGAGATCGACGGTGTGGCCGATCAATTGGCGCGCGAGGCGTTGACGTTGGGTGCGGCCAAACTGCCGATCAAGACACGCATCGTGGCGCGTATTGGCTGATGACAATCGGGCCCAGAGAAGGATTGAGTGAGGACTGGCGATGAAGGCGGAAAAACTGCGGGACATGTCGCTCGACCAGCTCGACGATCAGCTGGAGAAGCTCAAGAAAGAGCAATTTAACCTGCGCTTTCAGGCGGCTTCCGGCCAGATGGAAAATACGTCGCGCGTGCGTAGTGTCCGACGTGACATCGCTCGCCTAATGACAATTGCTCGCGGCAAGCGGGTTGAAAGCGGCGCCAAGAGCGCTTCGAAGGAGTAAGACGAAATGCCCAAGCGCGTGCTGCATGGTGTGGTCGTCTCCGACAAGAACGACAAGACGGTTGTGGTTGAGGTCGAGCGCCGCTACACCCACCCGCTATTCAAGAAGACCGTGCGCCGGACCAAGAAGTACCACGCGCACGACGAGGGCAACGCCTTCAAGATTGGGGACCGCGTCGAGATCGTTGAAAGCGTGCCAATTTCGAAACACAAGAGATGGGTTGTGCTGACAGAAAGAGTCTAGACGACTGGGCCGAGTTTTGCTCGGCCATGGAATAGTTGAGCCCTTGCAGGCTCTGGGCAATTGAGGACGAGCCACCTTGTGGTGCGGCACTAAGGAAGGACAAGCGCGATGATCCAGATGGAGACAAATCTCGACGTCGCTGATAATTCGGGCGCGCGCCGTGTTCAGTGCATCAAGGTGCTGGGCGGCTCGAGGCGCAGGTACGCCACCGTTGGGGACATAATTGTCGTGTCCGTGAAGGAGGCCATCCCCAGGGGCCGCGTGAAGAAGGGGCAGGTGATGAAGGCCGTTGTGGTGCGTACAGCGAAGGGTGTGCGCCGGCCGGACGGCTCAATCATCCGCTTCGACCGCAACGCGGCGGTGCTGATAAACGAGCAAGGCGAGCCGATCGGCACACGCATCTTCGGGCCCGTCACGCGTGAGTTGAGGGCGAAGAAGCATATGAAGATCGTTTCGTTGGCGCCGGAGGTGCTGTGATGGCGTCGCTCAAGATTAAGAAGGGTGATCACGTGATCGTCCTGGCTGGCCGCGACAAGGGCAAGCACGGAGAAGTGGTCAAGATGATGCCCAAGGAGAACCGTGTGTTGGTGCGCGGCGTCAACGTGGTGCGCCGCCACCAGCGGCAAACCGCATCGCTGGAAGGCGGGATCATCTCAAAGGAAGCGCCGATCCATATTTCCAATTTGGCGCTCGAAGATCCAAAGGACGGCAAGCCGACTCGCGTCGGCTTCAAGTTCCTCGATGATGGCACAAAGGTCCGCTTCGCCAAGCGCTCAGGCGAGGTCATTTCGGAGAAGTAATGAGCCATGACTGAGAACAAGAAACCGGCAAAAGGTGCAAAGGCACCTTCCGAGGGTCAGGCCAAGCAGGCCGGCGCCGGTAAGTCGGAAAAGCAAGCGAAGGGTCAGAAGGCGGCCAAGTCGGGTGCGCCTGAGGCTGCTGCTGCGCCGCGTCCGAAGGACTATCGTCCGCGCATGAAGACGCACTACGAGAAAGTTGTGCGCGATGCGCTGTTAAAGAAGTTCGAGTATGCGAACCCCATGCAGGTGCCCAAGCTTGAGAAGATCGTCTTGAACATGGGTATTGGCGAGGGCGTAGCTGATCGCAAGAAGGTCGACAATGCGACAGGCGACCTGGCGCTCATCTCCGGGCAAAAGCCAGTGCAGACAAAGGCGCGCCGGGCGCTTGCCACCTACAAGTTGCGTGAGGGCATGGTGATCGGTGCCAAGGTGACGCTGCGCGGTGACCGCATGTACGAGTTTTTAGATCGGTTGATCACGATTGCGCTGCCGCGCGTGAGAGACTTTAGGGGCTTGAATCCCAAGAGTTTCGATGGCCGTGGCAACTTTGCCATGGGCTTGAAGGAGCACATCGTGTTTCCCGAAATCAACTACGACAAGGTCGACCAGATTTGGGGGATGGACGTAATCGTATGCACGTCCGCCCCAAACGATGATGAAGCACGCGAGCTGTTGCGTGGCTTCAATTTTCCGTTTCGAAGCTAGAGGACCTCGGGTGCTGAAACCGAAAGGCCTTTGGAGGATATAGATGGCAAAGATGAGTTCGATACAAAACAACAACCGGCGACGGCGCCTGGTTGCCCAGAAGGCAGACAAGCGTAAGCGGCTGAAGGAGATCGCCAACGATCTCAAACTGCCGGCAGAAGAGCGCTTTGCCGCCCGCATAAAGCTCGCCGAGATGCCCCGCAACTCGTCGGCAACGCGCATCAGGAATCGCTGCGAGGTGACGGGGCGCGCGCGCGGTTATTATCGGAAACTCAGAATGAGCCGCATCCAGCTCCGAGAGCTTGCAAGTCAAGGTCTCATTCCGGGCATGGTCAAGTCGAGCTGGTAGGAGGATAGAGCACATGGCAATCAACGATCCGTTGGGCGACATGCTGACCCGCATCCGCAATGCGCAGATGCGCCGCCGGACCAAGGTGGTGACACCGGCGTCCAACATCCGCGGACGGGTGCTCGATGTGTTGGCTGAGGAGGGTTATATCCGCGGCTACGCGCGCGTCGAGCAGAAGGGCACGATCCCGACGTTCGAGATCGAGCTCAAGTACTACAACGGCCAGCCGGCCATTCGCGAGATCAAGCGGGTCTCCACGCCGGGCCGGCGCGTATATTCACCCGTGCGAGATCTTCCAACTGTCGCCAATGGACTGGGCGTCGCAATCCTATCCACGCCCAAAGGCGTGATGTCGGATTCCAGCGCGCGAGAGCAGAACGTTGGTGGAGAGATCCTCTGCAACATCTTCTAAGTGGTAAGGACCCGGCAGCCGCCGGGGGATTCAAGGTTTTGGACAACGCTCATGTCGCGCATCGGTAAACAGCCTGTCACGATCCCGTCCAATGTGACGGCGACGATCACAGGCCAAGAGGTCAAGGTGAAGGGACCGAAGGGGGAACTCTCCTTTACGGTGCCTCAACAGATCAAGGTTCAGAAGTCGGAGGCGGGCATCGAAGTGACGCTCGCTGAAGAGACGAAATTGGCGCGTGCCATGTGGGGCATGTCGCGCACCATGCTTGCCAATTTGGTGAGCGGCGTGACCGACGGCTATTCGCGCACGCTGGAGATTCATGGGATCGGCTACCGTGCGGCCATGAAGGGCACGGACCACCTTCAGCTCAACATCGGGTTCAGCCACGACGTGGTGCACAAGATCCCGGCAGGCGTGGAAGTGAAGGTGGCCGGCGCCAAGCAGGAGATCGTCACAGTCTCGGGTATCGACAAGCAGCTCGTCGGTCAGGTGGCAGCGAATATTCGCGCCTCTCGGCCGCCCGAGCCCTATCAGGGTAAGGGCATCCGCTATCAGGGCGAGTACATCTTCCGCAAGGAAGGGAAGAAGAAGTAAGGAAAGCTGGCTATGAGCGTGCTCAAAAACAAATTCGATAAGCGCAAGGCTCGCGTGCGGCGCACGTTGCAAGCGCGCTCGGCCGCCCGGCCGCGGCTTTCGGTGTATCGCTCATCGAAGCATATCTATGCGCAAGTGATCGATGATGCCGCCGGCAAGACCGTGGCGGCGGCCTCGACGCTGGAGAAGGATCTTAAGAGCGGGCTTAAGACGGGTGCGGACAAGGCAGCGGCCGAGGTCGTTGGGAAAGTCCTGGCTGAGCGTGCGTTGAAGGCTGGCGTCAAGGTCGTTGTGTTCGACCGCGGTGGTTATCTATTCCATGGGCGCGTCAAGGCGCTCGCTGATGCTGCGCGCGAAAGCGGCCTCAGCTTCTAGATTGAGAGGATTTGAAAGTGGCACGTCCCCAGGGAAGAGACCGCGGCCGCGGTCGCGACGACCGCGACAGCGAGTTTACCGAGAAGCTTGTCCACATCAATCGCGTTGCGAAGGTTGTGAAAGGTGGCAAGCGCTTCGGCTTCGCCGCGCTTGTGGTCGTCGGTGATCTGAAGGGTCGGGTCGGCTTCGGCCATGGCAAGGCGCGCGAGGTGCCGGAAGCTATTCGCAAGGCTACCGAGTCGGCCAAGCGCGCCCTGGTGCGGGTGCCGCTGCGAGACGCGCGCACGCTTCATCATGACAGCAAGGGCCGCCACGGCGCCGGCAAGGTTATCGTGCGCTCGGCCCCTCCAGGTACCGGTATCATCGCTGGCGGTGCTATGCGTGCTGTGTTCGAGATGTTGGGTGTGCACGACGTGGTCGCAAAGTCGATGGGCAGCAGCAATCCCTATAACGTCGTGCGCGCCACATTCGACGCGCTGCAGGCGCAGGAGA
>PVMK01139145.1_pt1 | contig 29810 bp, 25 predicted proteins | sample 1853481 | NCBI WGS metagenome assembly PVMK01 (sample SAMN08533507, study PRJNA380276) | Marine sediment metagenome, whole genome shotgun sequencing project.
ATCTTCTTGTTGTTTTTGAGGAGTAAAGCCCCGCCACTTTCCTCCCTTCTCTCACGAGAAGGTTGGCTTTATCGGGAAATCTTTCGCCTATGTTGTTTCAGTGTAATACCAAAAGAAAGTATGTCAATGTGTCCTATATATCCTCTCATATTGTCAGAAGGTGGTCAGATCGTTTGAAATCTACAATGCTTACTAACCCTGACTTTTGAGAAACCAATTTGAAAATTTGATCGCAGCCAGGAGGGGAGGTTGATGAAATGTGAGGGTGTGCCGAAAAAGACCCCCCCTCTTTGCCTAGTTTTGAATGTCCCAAAAAGAGCTTTCTTGCACTATAAAAAGGGGGGATAAAAGGAAATCTTGTTACCTATCTTGTTACCCACAGGGAGAAACAAACAAAAAGGGCTTACAGCGAAATGCCGTAAGCCCTTGATTTTGTTTGGTGGAGCTAGACGGGATCGAACCGTCGACCTCTTGAATGCCATTCAAGCGCTCTCCCAGCTGAGCTATAGCCCCAAACAGGAGCAGATTTATAGCAGAGCGACACCGGAGTGTCAACTGCTTTCTGCATCTGCAGGTACCTCATTGATCTCCTGCCAGAGTTGTTCGATATCGCGGATCAGACCAAGGTGTTCTGCGTTGCTGATTGCGTAATAGAGTGAGCCGAAAGTGTTTTTCTGGTCTTGAAGCTTCACGTAGATCAAGGCTGCGTGATAAAGCAAAAGAGCCTTCTGGTCGGCGGTTTTGACCTTCTCCAGGGCCTTGTTCAGCAAGCTGATCGCCGTGTCGTATTGACTGGCCTGGTAATAAAGGAATGCCGTTAAATCGAGTTTTTCGACACTCCTCTTGGGCAACCGTTCCAGCAGCTCTTCGGCCTCATCGAGCTTGTAAAGGTGGTTGGCATCGACCAATGCTAGACGGTGCATGATCTGTATAAAGTCGGGGTCGTCCTCGGGGACCATATCGAGGGCTCTTTCGTAAGTGCGATGGGCTTCCTTGTCTTCATCAATACGTTCAAGGATTTCCGCTCGGCGCAAGTAGTAACGGCCGACAACGGGGTCTTTGAGAATCACGATGGCGTACTGTTGTGCTGCAGCAGCGTAAGCTTTGCTCTGAACCAACTGTTCCGCTCGGCTGATCACATCTTCAATTGGACGCGGGTCGTTCCTTATTGATACACCTGTGCAACCACCAAGGAAGAGGGCGAGGGTACAGCCGAGGAGGATAATGCGTCTGGTTAAATGCAGTATACGGGGCACTGCGGTCCTTTTCTTACGGCAGAGGCTTTAATGTTTTAAAGAGTGATCCCTGTCAGTTGGAAGAGTGCATCCTGGTACTTTTCCGAGGTCTTGGTGACGATTTCGGGTGGCAATGGCGGTGGTGGCGCCTGTTTGTTCCAATCGAGGGTCTCAAGGTAGTCGCGCACGAACTGTTTGTCGAAGCTCGACTGGGGACCGCCCGGCTGATAGAGGTCTTTCGGCCAGAAACGTGACGAGTCGGGGGATAGAGCTTCGTCGATCCAGATCAGGCTGCCATCATTCATGAGACCGAACTCAAACTTGGTGTCGGCAATAATGATGCCCTTGTCCCAGGCAAAGTCACGGGCACGGCTGTAAATCTCCAGAGTTTTGTCTCGAACCTGTTCGGCGATCTCCAGACCACAGAGCTTGACCGTTTCATCAAAGGAGATGTTCTCATCGTGCTCGCCGAGTTCTGCCTTGGTGGACGGGGTGAAGATCGGCTCGGCAAGTTGTGCACTCTCGAGGAGGTTCTCCGGCAGAGTGATGCCGCAGATGCTTCCCTGTTGCTGGTACTCCTTCCAACCTGAACCGGAGACGTAACCGCGAACGATACATTCGACCGGCAGAGGACGGGCTTTCTTGACCAGCATAGTGCGTCCTTCGAGTTGATCACGATAGGCATGGGTCACCGCAGGGAAGTCGCTGACCTCGGTTGCAATGATATGGTTCGGGATGATATCGGCCATCCGGTTGAACCAGAATATCGAAATCTGGTTAAGAACCTGTCCTTTCTTTGGAATGCCTTCATTCATGATGACATCAAAGGCAGAGAGGCGGTCAGATGTTACGATCAAAAGATTCTCACCGAGATCGTAGATGTCGCGTACTTTGCCGCGATTAACCAGTTTCAGGTCAGGCAGGTTACTTTCGAGGACGATAGCGCCCATAATTTATTTCTCCTTGTTCAGCAGGTCCTGGACGCGTGGGGCGATCTCTATGGTTGCTACACTGCGGAGCTCGGTGAGATGCTGCTCGATCGCCTCGTTCTGCTTACGATTGAGGATCGACTTGTACAGCTCCTGGCGTTTGGTCTCATCCAGTTGCGTAAGATCAGCAGCAATGTGTTCCTTGATCTCAGCAACAACAAAGCGATTCTGGATCTCAAAGAACTGATCAATAGCAGTCTGCTCATCGCCCAGCTCAAAGGCCGCAGTAGACAGCTCCTCAGATGAGCCGAGGCGCGGTACAAAGGGGCTGTAAGTGCGGGTGAACTCGCCGGTTTCCTCAATCTTGTATTTGGCTTTCTTGGCCAGTTTGGTCAGGGTGCCGCCATCACGCAGATCCGTGACCAGTTTCTCGGCAGCGGCACGGGCCAGTTCGGACGATTCGTTGGCCCGGTATGATGCTGTAACCATATCCTTGACATCGGCAAGTTCCGGGATATGGCTGGCAATCCTATCTTTTAAGCCGAAGAGGATGGTGCCGTTATCGGTGATGACCGGCTTTGCTAATTTATTCTCTTCCAGCAGGAGCGCGACAATGATGATCTCTTCATTGCGTCCGATACCATCGATATAACCGTCACGGGCAAAGGGTCCCGTCTCCTTCAGACCAAGTTTATTGGCCGCGGCTGCTGCATCGAGATCGCCTGTCTTGCGATTGATGTTGTAGGCGTCCATCGCCTTTTCGAAAGCCAGCTGCTTTGACTTCTCGGCGCGGACTCCTTCCTTGACTTCAACCATGGCGTCTTCGAGGGAGCGGACGCCGGGCTCGGTGTATTCTTCAACCTTGATGATATGGTAGCCGAAGGTGGTTTCCACCAGGTCACTAATGTCACCGGGCTTCATGTTGAAAGCCGCTTGCTCAAAGGGCTTGACCATCGAACCGCGAGTGAAGTAACCGAGGTTGCCTCCCTTGACTGCACTGGCTTTGTCATCAGAGTTGACGCGGGCCAGTTCGGCAAAATCTTTTCCGGCTTTGGCTTCTTCCAGCAGTTTTTCGGCAAAAGCACGTTTTTTCTCACGGGTCTGCTCGTCCGCGCCTTCATCGACTTTGATTAGGATATGCGAGGCTTTGACCTTCTCGAGAATTTCAAACTGGTCGAGGTGGCGGCGGTAGAATTTTTCCAGGTCGTTCTCTTCGAACGTCACATCTTCAAGATAACGTTGCGGTTCGAATTGCAGATAACGTATGGCAACCATCTCCGCAACGCGAAAGACTTCCTGCTGCTCCGTGAAATAGGCTTCCAGAGCTTTATCTGAGATTTTGACTTTCTTCTCAAAGGACGCCGGAGTCAGGCTGACAAAGCTGAGGTTGACCTTCTCGTTGATACTGCGGAACTCGTCCTCGACATCGGTATCAGTGACAGTGACGCCGGATTGGAGACGCTCACGTACCTTGTTGGTGATCAATTCGTTACGCTGCATGGCCTCAAATTCATCGCTGTCCAGGCGCTGGTAGGCAAGGACCTGAAGGTAGCGATCCTTACTGAAGACGCCATTCTCCTGAAAGGCCGGTATTTGGGCTATTGCATCCACCAGTTCCTTGTTGCTGACATCAAGCTGGAGGCGGTCTGCTTCGTCCTGCAACAGCGCCTGATCGATCATGCTGTTGATCGATTTCTCTGCCAGTTTCAGTTGTTTCTCCAGCGCCGGGGTGAACTGGTCCTGGTAGATGCTCTGGTAGAGTTGGTAGAGGTTGCTGTAGGTTGACTGGAAGTCATTAAAGGAGATTGCCTTGCCGTTGATCACCGCCGCTTCAGCGGTTGTGTCTTCGCCACCCGGGCCACCGGGGGAAGAGAGCATCGCATAGCCGATGACGAAGCTGAGAATGATGATGGCAAAAGCCAGTTTAACGATGATTGATTTCCGTTGGTTGCGCACAAAGCCAAGCATGAGTCTGAAGTTCTCCTTGAGACATTTTAGAGTATTTTTGAATAAGAGCCGAATGTTAGACAATCACTTATGGAAATGCAACAGTTTTTCCTTTTAATGTATCTTTTACTGCTTGAAAAGATGAATGGCTTTTGCTAGTGTTAACGACGTTTTCCCGGCTTTTGCCGGGTATAATCAATGTGAAAGGAGTTGCCACTCGTTATGGTCAACTTGTTTGATGCACTATTAGGTATGTTCTCCAATGATCTGGCGATCGATCTGGGGACTGCAAACACTCTGGTCTATCTCAAAGGTAAGGGGATTGTTGTCAGTGAACCGTCAGTTGTGGCGGTACAGAGCGGCCCGACTGGTCAGAGGAAAGTTCTGGCTGTCGGCTCTGAAGCCAAAAACATGCTCGGCCGTACCCCTGGCAGTATTGTTGCCATCCGTCCCATGAAGGATGGCGTCATCGCTGATTTCGATATCACCGAGGAAATGCTGCGCTACTTTATTCGCAAAATTCATAATCGCAGAGCTCTTATTCGCCCTCGAATCGTCATCTGTGTGCCCTCTGGCATTACCCAGGTTGAAAAGCGTGCTGTCAGAGAATCTGCCGAGTCGGCCGGAGCACGCGAGGTCTACCTGATCGAAGAGCCGATGGCTGCGGCGATCGGTGCCGGCCTGCCGATCACCGAAGCATCAGGTAATATGATTGTTGATATCGGTGGCGGTACCACCGAGGTTGCAGTCATATCGCTGGCCGGCATCGTCTTCGCGAAAAGTGTTCGTGTCGGTGGCGACAAGATGGATGAGGCCCTGGCACAGTACCTCAAGCGCCAATATAACCTGCTGATTGGCGAACGTACCTCTGAGGATATTAAAATCACGATCGGTAGTGCTTACCCCGACTCAGCTGCTTCATCGGTAGAAGGCAAGTGGGATAGCATGGAGGTCAAGGGTCGCGACCTGGTCAGCGGTATTCCAAAAACCCTGGAAATCAACGCCGAGGAAATCCGAGCGGGCCCTTTCAGAGCCGATTAATGCTATTGTCGAAGCCGTGCGCATTGCTCTTGAACGGACACCTCCGGAGCTTGCAGCCGATATTGTCGACAAGGGGATTGTTCTCGCCGGCGGCGGTGCTCTCCTGCGCAACCTCGACCAGTTGTTACGTGAGGAAACCGGTCTGCCGGTAGTTATTGCTGAAGATCCACTCTCTTGCGTGGTGATTGGTTCGGGCAAGGTTCTTGACGAGCTGGATTTACTCAAGCAGGTGACTGTGACCTCCTGATTGGCCCCGGGACGCGCTGTCATAAGCAATGATTTTGTGGCAGCTGTGATTTTACAGTACTTGAAAGAGGGCCTTGTGCCCTCTTTTTTTATGGAACTCGATTTTTTTTATGGAACTCGATGAATGTGGGAATGGTGGCGTAAAAATAGACCCCTGATGCTTGGCGGCGTACTTCTGCTGGCAGCTCTGCTCTGGTATTCGGTCAGCCTGCGTCTGCAGGATGAGACGAACTTCCTGGAGAGTCTGGTGTTACGTCTGACCGGTCCGGTACAAGCTGGTTTTGACCGGGGAATTGTCGGCGCTGCCGATATCTGGAGCCATTATCTCTACCTGGTGGACACTGCAGAAGACAACCGCAATTTAGTTGAGGAGAATCGTACTTTACGCGCTGTCTTGGCTTTGAGCGACGAGATACGTTTGGAAAATGACCGCTTGCGCCTGCTGCTTGATTTCAAGGAAACACAGGATCTGGTCACGTTGCCGGCCAAGGTGATTGCCGAGGATGCGTCCAGTTGGTTCCGTACCGTCACGATTGACAAAGGCAGCGAGCAGGGTGTTACCGAAGGGCTGCCGGTGGTGGTCGCGGAGGGGGTGGTTGGCCGTGTCGTGCGCAGTAGCCCTGGGTTTTCCCGGGTTCTGTTGGTTACCGATGCCTCCTCGGCAGTGGCGAGCTTACTTCAGGATAATCGTGCTCGTGGTATCTGTCGCGGTAAGGGGGAGCAGTTGGTTTTTGATTTTGTCCTGCGCCGGGAAGACGTGGGAGTCGGAGACCGGGTGGTGACCAGTGGTATGGGAGGTGTCTTCCCGAAGGGACTGGTGATCGGTCTTGTGGAGAGTGTGGACCGGCAAGAGTACGGTCTTTTTCAGGTAATTGAAGTGACTCCGGCGGTTGATTTTTCCCATCTTGAAGAAGTTCTGGTTCTGTTGCGGGGTTCACAATGAACCGGTCTTTGATCTATCTGGCCATGGCGGGCATTGCTGTTGTTCTGCAGACGGTGTTTCTGCCGCTGGTGCTGCGGGGGTATTCTAAGCCGGACCTGATCCTGATTCTGGTCATTTATATTGGTTTGCATGAGAAGCCGTGGCGTGGCGGCCTGCTGGTTTACCTGATCGGTTGGTGTTACGACGGGGTCGCCGGTGTTTTTCTTGGTCTCAACGGGTTTGTCCTGCTCGGTATTTTCCTGCTGGTGCGTGGTATTGCGGCCCGGGTCAATGCTGAAAGCTCACCCCTGCTGTTCCTGCTGGTTGCTACCGGTACTGTTCTGCAGTTTGCTCTGGCGGCCTTTGCTCTGGATTTTTTCAGCCAGGCGGCACGGATCTGGCCGCAGATGGCCTGGCAGCTACCTGTGCAGCTGTTGCTGAATTTAATGGCAGCGTTGATTCTGTTATATCTGACAGGCCGGTTCCAGCGAATTTTTATGCCGCGTAGGGATCTACCAGGTCTGCGCAAGCTTAATAGTCGCTATGAGCCTTAACCCATCTCCGGAAGAAACACCTGACCTGCGCCGCCGCTTTATCATCTCTTCGTTGATTGTCGTCGGCATTTTCTCTGTCCTGGCCCTGCGCCTGTGGTATCTGCAGATTCTCGGAGTCGATCATTACCGAGACCTTTCCGAACGTAACCGCATTCGTTATGTCGCTATCCAGGCGCCGCGAGGAGCCATCTTTGATCGTCATGGAACTTTGCTGGTTGATAATCGCCCGGCATTTACCGTCTCGGCCTTGCGCCAGGAAGTCGGTGACCGTGAACGTGTTTTTGCAACGCTGAGCGATCTTCTGGATGTTGATGTGGACCTGCTTGAGAAACGCTGGCGGGCAGGACAGAATTTGCCGCGTTACCGACCGCTCCCCCTGCTTGAGGATATCGGCCGCCAGGCGATGGAAAAGATCCAGGAGAATTCCGTCAACCTGCCTGGTATTCTTGTTGAAGTAAAACCACTGCGATCCTACCCGTACGGAGAGATGGCTGCTCACTTGTTTGGTTACCTCGGTGAAATTTCAGAACAAGAGCTGAAACGGTCGGACTTTGCTGATTATCGGTCTGGAGAGATGGTCGGCAAGACGGCTCTGGAGCGTATGTTTGAGGACCGCTTGCGAGGTGCTGCCGGGCAGAAACGCATTGAAGTCAACGTCAAAGGTCGTGAACTGCGCCAGGTGACCACACGTAACCCGCTTCCCGGACGGCGTCTTTATCTGACTATTGATGCCACCCTCCAGCAGGCTGCTGAAACGGCTCTTGCCGACAACGCCGGCGCCATTGTCGTTCTTGATGTTAACAATGGGGAAATTTTGGCCTTCGTGAGCAGACCCACATTTGACCCCGCCTGGTTTGCGCGTGGGATTAATGGTGAAGAGTGGCGGGGCCTGATGGATAATTCCCGGCACCCGATGACCAACAAGGTTTTGCGGGGACAGTATCCGCCTGGGTCAACATTCAAGATGGTCGTTGCTCTTGCTGCCATGGAGGCTGGAACGGCGACGCCTTCGACCAGGGTCCAGTGTAACGGCAGCTTCAAACTCGGCAACAGCTACGAATACCGCTGCTGGAAAAAAAGAGGGCATGGTTCTGTCGATCTTCATAAAGCAATCAAGGAAAGCTGTGACGTCTGGTTTTACACTGTCGGCCTTGAAACCGGCATCGATCGGATAGCCAGTGCTGCACGGCGATTTGGCCTCGGAAAACAGACAGGTTTTCCCTTCGGGCGGGAGCGCTCAGGATTGATTCCGACCCGGGCCTGGAAAAAGAAACGTTTTGGTACCAGTTGGTATAATGGCGAAACGGTGATCTCCTCAATCGGCCAGGGCTTTGTTTTGACAACCCCATTGCAACTGGCGTCGATGACCGCTGCCTTAGCCAATGGCGGCACTGTCTGGAAGCCGCAGATTGTGCAGAAAGTTGTTGATCTCGCGGGCGATACGGATTGGATCCTCAAACCGGAAAAACTCACGGAAACAGCCTGGTCTGCGGAGTCACTGAGGGCGGTGCAAGGGGCCATGGAGTCGGTTGTTAACGATGTCGGTGGGACAGCCTGGCGCAGCCGTCTGGAAAAGGTGCGGTTTGCCGGCAAGACGGGAACGGCCCAGGTCGTCAAACGCAAATCTGATGAAGAGGAAGAGCAGGAGCAAGAGGGTGAAGAGCTCCCCTATAAATACAGGGACCATGCGCTCTTTGTCTCCTATGCTCCGGTGGATAATCCGCAGATAGCTGTTGCGGTGGTTGTCGAACACGGTGGTCACGGGTCAAGTGCGGCAGCTCCGATTGCCAAGGCCATCTATGAAGCCTACTTCTCTGAAAAGAATGCTGACAAGGATACGGCGAAGCAAGCCACTTCCGGAGACTGATCTATGTTTGGAAGACCGATAAATGTTTGATAGACGCCTGATCACACATTTTAACTGGACTTATCTACTGGTGATTCTGCTGATTTCGGTTATCGGTATTGCCAACATGTACAGTGCCACCTCCTCCTGGATGACTGCAGTACAGCCGGTTTATATCAAGCAATTCTACTGGCTGGGTCTTGGCTTGCTGATCGTTGTCCTGACTTGTCTCTTTGACTACCGTCATCTTGAATACTTGAGTTTCCCTTTCTACGGTGGCAATCTGCTGCTCCTTGTCCTGGTCCTGGCTATTGGCCGGACCAGCATGGGAGCGACCCGCTGGATCGGTCTCGGCGGTATCAATGTGCAGCCGAGCGAAATTATGAAGATTGTGATTATTGTTGCCCTGGCACGTTATTTCAGTGACAAGGAACATCTTCGTGGCTTCTCTTTGTGGGATCTGATTCTCCCTGGGCTGATTCTTGGCATCCCGGCCCTGTTAATCGTCAAACAACCGGATTTGGGGACGGCCCTGCTGGTGCTGTGCATCGGTGGCACTATGGCTCTGTTCGCTGGAGTGCAGCGTTCCGCTACAATGTTCCTTGGCGTCTCGGGGCTTGCCGCTATCGGTGGCGGATGGTTCCTTTTGCACAATTATCAGAAGCAGCGCATCCTGACTTTTCTTAACCCGGAGCGGGACCCTCTGGGTGCCGGATATCACATAATCCAATCAAAGATTGCCGTCGGCAGTGGTGGGCTCAATGGCCTGGGCTTCATGAAGGGAACCCAGTCGCAGCTCTCTTTTCTCCCGGAACGCCATACCGATTTTGCCTTCTCTGTTTTTGCCGAAGAGTGGGGGTTGACCGGTTGCCTGCTGCTTTTGGCTCTCTATTGCCTGCTCGTAATCTGGGGTCTGCACATTGCCTTGCGTGCCAACGATCGCTTCGGCATGTACCTCGCCATTGGTGTTTCAGCCATGCTTTTTTGGCATATCGTGGTCAATCTCGGCATGGTGATCGGCCTGCTGCCGGTTGTCGGTGTTCCGCTGCCGCTCTTCTCCTACGGTGGAACCAGTATGGTGACGACTATGACAGGCGTTGGGATATTGATGAACGTGGGGATGCGGCGATTTATGTTCTGAACTCCAGTTATCAGCCCCCAGCCCCCAGCCTCATAGTCTGTTATACTTCCCTTTATGAACCTCCATCCAGCAAAATTCTGGGAAGCAATCGGAGAGCGTAAGGTTCGTTGCAACCTCTGTCGCTTCCACTGCTTGATTGCCGATGGTCGACGTGGACGTTGTGGCGTCAGGGAGAATCGGGATGGTGCTCTCTTTACGCTTGTCTACGGCCAGTCGATCGCCGAGAATGTCGACCCGATCGAGAAAAAGCCTCTGTATCATTTCCACCCCGGTTCGCTCAGTCTGTCTCTCGCCACAGTCGGCTGTAATTTCCGTTGCCTGCACTGCCAGAATTACCAGATTTCCCAGTTTCCTGTTGAACAATCCGGTATCTCCGGGACAAAACTTCTCCCGCAAGAGGTTGTTCGTCATGCTGTGGAGAGCGGTTCGGCGAGTATCGCCTATACCTATACCGAACCGACTATCTTTTTTGAGTACGCTTATGACACCGCCGTCGAGGCCAAAGCTGCCGGGATCAAAAACGTTTTCGTGACTAACGGCTATACAACCACCGCAGCGCTTGAGGCGATTGCCCCGTATCTTGATGCTGCCAATGTCGACCTCAAAGGATTTTCTGGTCAGGCCTATCGAGAAGTGACCGGCGCATCTCTCGACGGTGTACTCGACTGTCTCCGGGATTACCATCGGCTGGGTATCTGGCTGGAAGTCACGACCCTGGTGATCCCGGGGCACAATGACAGTGAGAATGAGTTACGGCAGATTGCTGCTTTTATTGCCGATGAACTCGGTCGTGACGTGCCCTGGCATATTTCGGCATTTTATCCAACCTACAAGATGCTCGATCGACCACCGACGCCAACTGCGACTTTGTACCTGGCTCGCGATCTTGGCCGACAGGCTGGTTTGAATTATGTCTACCTGGGCAATGTCAATGATCCCGGCGCGGGCGATACTCTCTGTCCTGGATGTGGAGAGACGGTTATCCGCAGGAATGGTCTGCAGTTTTTGGAGACAGAATTGACTGATAATCGCTGCAATCATTGCCGGTATGCGATTGCCGGCATCTCCCTTTCAAAATAAGGACGTCTCGTGACAATAGGTTGTACCGTTCCTGGAAACCACGAGACAGAGATAGACAGCATGTTCATTGACCGTTGGTCTTTGTGGGTGTTTGGTACAAGTGAGTAGTTTTTGATGGTGTATTGTTATAATGTCCACTCGTAGTCTTCTCTGCCTGAGTGGCTTCAATGAGATCTGAACCTTTTCTCGAACCCAATCCAGAAACTCCGTGGAGGATAATACTGTTTTATATTGCTAAAACCCTTGTTTTTGACAGGATAAATGTTTATTTTTGTGAACTCTGCCTCCTTAATATTAAGTGTAGATGAGAAATTAAGTTCAAAGAATGGATATCGTTATAACAACGAGACTCTTTGAACATGCAGCCTCAGTTGAATTCATTATGGTCTGGGATGGTTAATAATTTATGAGTGATGTGATCCTTATTGCTGACAATGGTATGGATTCGTTTAGTGCGAGCAATCCTTTGCGGTTGGACCTTGACGGTCATCCGGCCAACATTCAGATTATCCGTAACTTTGTTGAGCACGGTGGCAAGGTTGTGCCCCCGATCACCGGGGACGAGGAGTGTAGCTGGGGAGCTGCCCCGAAACTGAACGGAATTTATCTTTACAATTACCTCACAAGTCATGGAATCAATGCGACTCTGATCAATAATTTTCAAAAAGAACGCGAGGCTTTTAGGTCCCTGGCTAAAACTTCCCCCAAAGTGATCGCGATTTCCACCACTTTTATGGTCACCAGGCAGTCGATTATTGAGTTGGTTGCTGAAGTTAAAACTGTATGTCCGGAAACAACCGTTATTGTTGGTGGGCCATTCGTCAACATGTCTTGGCGAATTGTTCAGAAAGCACCTGAAGATTCGCTTTATGACTCAAAGGGTGTCAGGGCTCAATTTTTGTTTTTTGATGCTGAAGGAGATCAAACTGATCTCTACATCGTTAGCAATATGGGAGATAATTTGTTATGTGATGCGGTTCGCAGCATCATTACCGGTAACGATGACTGGCGTAGTTTGCCGAATACGGGCTACATTGAAGCGGGTCAGTATGTGTTTACCGAGCGGATCGATGACATCGCAGACCGAAAAGAGATTCCTATCAAATGGTCTGGTCTGCCAGACAGTATTTTTACCAGCGGTGTTGTGCCCATGCGCGCCAGTGTTGGTTGCCCATATAGCTGTAATTTTTGCAATTTCAATAAGGACGCCCGACTGACATATGTGAAACCTCTCGATGATCTGATCTCCGAACTAAAAGCTGTTCAGAAACGAGGCGTCAGGTATGTCTGGTTCGTTGATGATAATTTTCGATTAGGTAAACGCGATCTTGAGGCTGTATGCCGGCGCTTTATAGACGAAGGTATTTCCGTCCAATGGATGACCTTAATCCGTCCGGAAGTACTTCAGGGCGTCGATTTGGACCTCTTGAAAAAGGCGGGCTGCCGGGAAGTGCAGATGGGTCTGGAATCGGCCGATCCGGACGTATTGGCAAATATGAATAAGCAGTCCGACCCATCGCTCAACGAAGAAATCATCAAGCGCTTAATCTCCGCCGGTATCAATTGTGCTGCTTACTTTATTTTCGGATATCCAGGGGGAAACAAAGGCAAGCCTTGCGACAACAGTCGACTTTATTAAGCGACTGGAGGACTATCCTGGTTCCGGCCACTTTTGTTGGTCCCTCTATCCTTTTCTTTTAGGGACCATTCAGTCCCTATTTTCGATCATCGAGCAGACTACGATCTCGATGGGTATCTTCAGGTATGGAAACACCAGTCGATGGATTCAGAGGCAGTGAAGCGACATCTTCTGGAAGCGTTTATGGCTTTGGATAAATCAAGTCCCCATTTACCGTGGAGACAATCTCGATCAGCTCAGCACTTTGCTGGGCCAGCAGGGCCGGGACATTTTTAGCAACTCGGCATCAGCTCGAGAAACTGAGTGTGGTAAAAAAGTTGAATAATCATATAGCCTATAAGGCTTTTTCTCCGTTTTTTAAAACGAGTTGAGGGTGTAAAGGTAAAGAGATATGGGGTCACAAATTGTTGGTGGCCACATAATGAGGTCGCTGTAGAGAGTTCTATTGTTCAGGGGGGGATGGAGGCTGGTATGAAAAAAATCTTGGTATTGGTGGGTATGTTGGTCTTGCCGACACAGGTATTAGCGTCGGGTTATGGTGTTTTTACTCAGGGTGCGTCCGGACTCGGCCAGGCTAATGCGGTTGTGGCACACACGACCGGACCGTCGTCAGTTTACTTCAACCCGGCGCTGATCAATGATGTTCCTGGAACGCAGATCGAGGTCGGTACTACGGCTGTTTATGCTGATCGTGAGATTGATTTAGATAGTGGCGGAAGTGAAGATGGCGATTCGCAATGGAATTTTCCATCAACGTTCTACATGACTCACGAAATCAACGACAAATTCACAGCCGGTTTAGGAGTTTTCTTCCCGTTTGGCTTATCCAATAAGTGGGACAAAGATTACGAAGGGCGTTACATCGGTACGGAGGGTGAGTTGTTCACAACGAACATTAACCCGGTCGTGTCCTGGCGTGTCACCGATCGTCTTTCGCTTGCTGCAGGCGTCTCAGCCGTCTACTTGGACACAACTCTAAAAAGTAACGTCAACCAAACGGCGGCATATCTTATTATGCAGGGAATGGGTGCACCGCTCCCCCCTCTGGATGGTCCCTTAAATGATATCGAGCAAAAGGTTGAAGGAGATGACTGGGGTTATGGTTTTAACTTGGGCCTGCTTGCTAAATTAACCGAAAAAATTTCTTTTGGCGCCGCTTATCGTAGCGAGATCAAACTCGAGATAGACGGTGCTGATGTTAAACTCAAAGGCGTGAACCCGATGTTGGCGTCTGCATTCCCAAGTACAAAAGGCGATGCCGATGTAGATTTACCTCAACAGTTTGTCGCTGGTGTCGCGGTACAACTGACTGCTCACCTGATGATGGAAGTTGGTCTGCGTTGGGAGGACTGGGATTCTACAGATGAATTGAAGGTCGACTTTAATACACCGATCTTTGGTCAAAACTCACAAACCGTTCCGCGTGACTGGAATTCAACCTGGACTTACAATATCGGCGGTCAGTACCAACTCAATGAGATGGTTGCCCTTAATGCTGGTTATCTCTATGGGCAAAATGCCGTGCCTGGCTCAACCTTTGAGCCGTTGATCCCGGATGCTGACGCGCATCTTTTCTGTTTTGGTACGGATCTTAACTTTGGCCAATGGACGGTCTCCGGTTCGTTCGCTTACGAGTATCACGAGACGCGCGATAAGAACAACATGATCAGTGATCCGCTGGGTTCGGCCGTCGCAAGTCAAATTGCAGGCCAGCCAGTTTATGTCGGCACCGCTAACGGTGATTACGATACGAGTATCTACCTACTGGCTCTCAGTGTCGGGTACGCTTTCTAAACTCACTAACGAGACAATATCTTTGAGAACCACGAAGGGAGGAACCTCTAGTTCCTCCCTTTGTGATTTTTGGTAGAGTTGTTACATTTATTGGGCGAATAAGTGGCTTAATTGCTTGACTTTAGACATTAATTAAGTGTAGTTTCACGTAATTGAATGTAATTGGACTATAATTTCACCTAATTAGCCCCTATTAGCCCCTAATTATAAGGGGTCGTCCAAAGAGGGAACTGGATGAAAGTCGGACGCAGAAGGGTACTTTGAATAGTAAGTCCCCTAAAGTAGTAGAACTTCCCAACACTTCTATACAAAAGAGGAAGGTTCCTCTTTCTCAACTGATTAACAAGCTGAATCACTCCAACTTCCGGGACGAACCCGTCCTGGTCACCTTAAAGCACAAACGCTACGGCAACGATTTAACTCTTCAGGCACAACCACAACCCTGCTTCGACGAAATATTGGAATGTCGTTGGCTTGAGCATGATGGTGATGACCAACGGTTCAATAATTATGATCTCGTCAAAGTGGTTTTAACGGACGGACGCTGTTCGGTTCAAATCGCGCCCAAGATAGTTAATATCGACTCAAAGCAGGTGACGTGCCGTCTCCCCGAAGAGTCCCAGGAAACAACATCGCGTGCAATTCGCCGTTATCGTGGTCAGAATGTTGATGTGCAACTTACTTCTAACGGGGTATCGTTCCCGGGGGAGTTGATTGACTACAGCGGTTTTTGTTTTCGTGTGGCCTTACAGGCAGAACCACCCCTATCATTTGATTGGATAAACAAGAGTATTCCGGTCAACGTAACGCTAAGTCGCGACGGTGAAACGATCTATACGGGTGACTGTAGTATCCTTCGTGAAGGGACAGGGCATGATGCTCGAGAGTTTGTCCTGAAACCAAACAGGACTCAGGTTCAGAGATTTAAGGCAAAGGAGTTTCGTCCTGAACGTCGCGAATTGATACCTAATCCCACCCTTGTCATAAAGCACCCTCTGACCGGCAAGACGGTTTCGCTTAAAATCAATGATCTGTCCGGCACCGGGTTCGGTGTTGTCGAACCCCAGGGCGAATCGGTTTTATTGCCGGGGATGGTTCTTCCTGAGGTAGAAATTCACTTCACAAACCGGTTTCACATGATGTGTAAGGCCCAAGTCATTCATCGTCAGCAGCAGGGCGATTATCTCTATTCAGGTTTAGGAATTCTAGATATAGACATCCAGGATCATTTAGATTTAGTCGGCATGCTCTACCAAGCCAAAGATCCCGATACATTAATCAGTAACCGCCTTGATCTCGATGCGCTTTGGGATTTTTTCTTTGAAACCGGGTTTATCTATCCCAGTAAATATCAACAAGTAGCTGACAACAAGGATCAGTTTAAGGAAACCTATAGAAAACTTTATGAGGGCAACCCGACCATAGCCAGGCATTTTACACACATGGACCATGGACAGATTCAAGGACACTTTGCCATGCTTCGTCTGTATGAAAAGACATGGGTCAATCAGCACCATGCTGCTCTGCCGCATAGTAGTAATGCGGGGTTGATTGTTATGGCCCGAATGACGGAATTTATTAATGAGGTTTACAGTCTCAGGTCGAGCAATTTTCTCTACAGTTCCGGCTATTATCGTTCAAACAATAAGTTTCCTGTCCGGTTTTTCGGCAGGTTCGCCAAAAAGATGGACAACCCAGGAATTTGTAGCGTCGACCCCTTTGCCTTCATAAGCTTTGAGGCTCACTCACTGGACCCAGACTGGGAAGTGGATGGTCGATGGGAGCTTGCTAAAACCACCGTTGCCGACCTTGAGGATCTCAATGGATTTTATAATCAGGCGTCTGGCGGGGGAATGTCATTAGCCGCAACCGATATGTTGCCTGAGAGTTTGCAGGGTGGCACCTTGAAGGAAGAATACGCGAAATCGGATTTCAGACGTGAGCTGCACCGGATATCTGTTCGCAGAAACGGTGAACTGAAAGCGGTCATAGCAGTTAACATTACTGATGTTGCTATGAATCTGTCCGAACTTAGTAATGCCGTCCATATTTATATCGTAGACGGTTCAGGCTTTAGCAAAAAAGATCTGAGACTCATAATGTCACTTATAGCGGTTAAGTTTAATCTGGGACCGGTATCCAGCCATGATCTACCCATGCGAGTTTTTGGAAAAAATCGAGATTCCGGCGGAGAAGATTTACAATTTTATGACCGTCAACTTGGCTTACTGGGATGATTATATGCGGTATACAACGGAGTTTTTAAAGAAGGCGAAGTTGAACTAAATGCCCTATACAGAGAACAAAGAAAAAGCGATCTACAGTTCACGGACAATTGATCCGTACATTAAGCTGATTAAGTCACGCTATCCGACGGTTGATATCGAAGAGCTTCTCAGCTATGCAGGCATAGAGACATGGGAGGCGGCTGACCAGTCGCATTGGTTTACCCAGACCCAAATCAATCTGTTTTATGAAAGAGCTGCGGAACTGACCCATAATCCCGACCTGGCCCATGAAGCTGGGCTGTATTGTGTGTCTCCAGATGCGTTTGGCTTTGTCAGAACTTATGCTTTAAGTTTTATAAACCCTCACACCATGTTTTATAAGATTGGTGATGTGATCCGCCAGCTAACCCGCTCGTCTGAATACGTCTCTCGAAAAATCTCCGACACTGGAGTAGAGATAACAGTCACACCCGTGGAAGGCATTAAAGAAGAGAGCTTCCAGTGCCGAAATCGCATGGGAGTTTTTGAGGCCGGAATTGAGAATTTCAACTACAAACTTGAAACCATCGATCATCCGGAATGTTTATTCCGTGGCGATAAGGTGTGTCGATATGTCGTCCGCTGGAAGATTACCAAGTACGCCAAGCTAAAGCGTCTACGGAATATTTCCGCGGTTACATTGCCGTTCTTAAACATACCGGTCGCTTTCTTCGAGCCAGGTGCTCTTTTGGCCACTATTCCATTAAGTATTGCAGCCTTCGCTGTAATGGATCGTACTTCGACAGACCAAGAGCTCAAGGAATTCAGTAACAGTATGGAACAATTGGTTGATTCGCGTGACCAACTTATGGAGCAGTTGGATGCGAATTATAACAACGCCATGCTGACCAGTGAGATCGGCCATGCGATCAGCTCTTTGGGTTCGATCGATCGGGTTCTTAACTCTGTTGTCAAAGTGCTAAGCAAACGTCTCGATTTTGACCGGGGCATGATTCTGCTTGCCAATGAGGATAGAACCCGCCTGAGTTATCGAGCGGGCTTCGGCCATATCACTGAACACCGAATGATCCTGGAACGGGCAACGTTCCGCCTGGATAATCCGGACTCTCGTGGAGTTTTTGTTGAAGCCTACAAAGAGCAGACACCGTTTCTGGTAAATGATTTTGAAGGGTTTGAACGCCGCCATACAACACATAGCGTCAATATCGCCAAGGCATTGGGTGTAAAATCTTTTGTTTGTTGCCCAATTATCTGTGAAGGCGAATCAGTTGGAGTGCTAGCTGTCGATAACCTGAAATCAAGTCGCCCGCTAATGCAGCGGGACAAGTCACTACTTATGGGGATTGCGCCTGTGATTGGAGTCGCGATAAGAAACGCTGAACACTTATTGGCTAAGGATAAAGAGTTCAGATCCACCCTGCAGGTACTCGCGGCCAGTATTGACGCCCGAGATCCACTGACGGCTGGCCATTCCGAAAAAGTTACGGAGTACGCGGTCGGGATCTGTGATGAGATGGATTTGGATGTCGAGTTCCGCGAGTGTGTTCGGGTGGCCGCCTTACTGCACGATTACGGTAAGATTGGTGTGCCGGACGCGATCCTCAAAAAAGAGGGCCGTTTGACGGCAGAAGAATACGAGATCATTAAGACGCACAGTAACAAAACACGCGACATTCTTTCCCAGATCAACTTTGAAGGCAAATATATAGAGGTTCCGGAAATTGCCGGAGCGCACCATGAGAAATGGAATGGAGAGGGCTACCCGGATAAACTTGCTAAAGAGGACATCCCCTTCGGCGCGAGGATTGTAGCCGTAGCCGATTTTTTTGAGGCCATTACCTCCAAACGACACTATCGTGAATCAATGCCGATTCAGGTTGCCCTGGATGAGGTTGTAAAGGAGAGCGGTGTGTCCTTCGACCCATACGTTGTTGACGCTTTTCTCCGATACTACGAACAACACTCTGATGGAGGGCCTTACGGAGAATCCGGTGGCGGTGGCGGCAAGAACGTTTGTAGAATTCGGCCCAGGCGTATATCAGTAGAATCACTCGCTGAAGTTCGAACGGAGAAGGGTGCTATGGAGGGGCAGACGTCAGATGTCAGCTCCACGGGTGCTTACTTGTCAGTGCCTGAAGACATCAATGAAGGGTTGTTTATTCGTGTGACCTTACACCTGCCGGGCCTTGATCGGCCCCTGGAAGCAGCTGGGCGGGTGGCTTGGGTAAATTCCGGGGATCGACGGCCTAAGCCACACTTCCCCGAAGGTGTGGGGGTGGAATTTACCGACTTTCCCGAGGATTGTGAGCGGTCTTTGCAGGAGTTTGTCGAACAAAATCTGCCCAAGACACAAGTCAGCGGTTCAGTGCATTAAGGACTGACATTAACAAAGAAAAAAGGCCTCCTGTGGACAGAACAGGAGGCCTTTTTGTTAGGTTCTTGGTTGCAAATCTAATAATTGACGAAGGAGTTATCTACAAGCTCAGACTTAACGCCCCGACTAATTATTATAGGTGTGTACGTGAAGCGGTCTGGTCGAGAGAAGAACCCTTTAAATTCATCGACAAACTCTTCGTACCCACCCTCGTAATCATCAAAAGTCCAACCCGACCTTTTCCCAGCCAGTTCTATTTTCTGCCACCAATGAATTCGATCAGCATCTGAGAGTTTGCCATAGATCAAGTGATGGGCTCGCATATCTGACCGGATCTTCACCAAGCCTGCATCGTAGATGTACTTTTGCAACTTACGTCCCGCAAACGGGTCGAAGTTGTTGTTTTTCATCTGGCACTCCATAATTTTCTTGAGTGTTTTATCCAGCCGCTCAGAAAGGCCGTAATGGTTCATACAGTTTCCGTCGAGGTCGGCCAGACAGAGTATTCCGTTCGTTTTCAGTGATTTAGTTAAGTGTCGGACGAGCTGGGAGCTTTCCTTCAAGTAGAACTCAAGGACAAAACGCACCCAGATGAAATCAAACTCGCCTAGGTCGGAAAGGTCTTCGAAGAAACTTCTATTGATGAATTCAAGGTTCTCACCGGTGTACTTGTGTCGGGCATATTCGACACGCTCATCAGAAAAATCCATGCCCACAGCACTCCCGCCAGGTTGTGCTGCCCATGCAAGCGCAGAGGTGGTGATGCCGGGTCCGCAACCAACGTCAAGGACACGCATTCCCGGCTTTAACCCAGCCCATTGGGCTTGGTCAATAACGGCTTGCTTGTCAGTCTTGTTTTCTAGTCGGGCGGTCTCTTTGTTGCTCTCTGGAAAGTAAGTCTTGTCGCTCATTAAGTGTTCTCCAATGTGACCCCTCCACATAACCAGAATTCAGAGTAACAGAAAAAAACACCCATCCGAAAGGGAAAAATGAAGGGGTGTAATAGAGCATTACAAAAACAAGGAAGTGTTCTTAGTCGAAGCGGTAAAAGACCACTGATGCGTGCTTTGGCCTGTGACCTAAAGAAAACAAGGACATGGCATCAGGTGCAGGATTAAGGCTTGTTACCCTCCTGGTCATTGTGCTAAATTCACATAAATTTTCTAAGAGAAGAGTAGGGGGGGCTATGTTTTCTCATCAGGCATTAAAAGATCTTGCAGATTCTTATATCAGACGAATAGCTTTTGTTTTTGTTTGTTACGTTGCCTTGCTCGCAGGGGCAATCTATTTCATCAACTAACAAGGTTATGCCCCTCTCTTTGGGGTTTTTTGTTGCTATCAGGGTAGATTTCCGCAGTCTCACCACTGGACGCATATACCTGTACCGATGCCGAAGCCACAAAGATGAAAATACTCCTGATTTATCCATCGCAACTGGACGAAAATAGCCAGGTCATGAAGTACCGCAAGGCCTACATGCCACCGTTGGCTCTTGCTACCCTCGCCAGTCTGACACTCGATAAACATCAGGTCAAAATCGTCAACGACATGGTTGAGGAGATTGACTTTACCGGGGAGTATGATCTGGTTGGTCTAACGGCGATGACGGGACAGGCTCTCCGTGCCTACCAGATTGCTGACCAGTTTCGCGCCAAAGGTGTTCCTGTTGTCATCGGTGGTATTCATGCTTCAGCCTTACCGGAGGAAGCCGCCAAACATGCTGACAGTATTGTTGTTGGTGAAGCTGAGACTGTTTGGGAGTCGCTCATTAAGGACCTGGAAGCAGGACAACTCAACCTCTGCTATACGCCCAAAGACCACCCCACCCTCGACCGACTGGTTATTCCGAAATGGGACGGCGTCAACATGGCCACCTATCGCAATTCCGTTGGTAGTAAGATGCCGCGACTGCCAATTTATACGACAAGGGGGTGCCTTTATAATTGCAGCTTTTGCGCAGTCAGCAAAACTTATGGTCGGACACACCGGCACAAGCCCGTCGCCAATGTGCTCTAGGAGATCGAGGCGGTTAATGCCGATTCTTACTTCTTTGTAGACGACAACATCGTCTGTGATTTAGATTATGCTGACGAGCTGTTTCGGGCTATAAAGCCCAAAAACATTCGCTGGATGTCGCAGGCCAGTATGCAGCTTTTAAAGCAGCCAGACCTGATCGAACTGGCCGCGCACTCTGGTTGTAAAAGCTTGTACCTGGGGATTGAGTCCATCAATCCAAGTGCCTTAAAGGGGATAAGGCTTTAACCAACCTGACTCCTACCCGGAGTTTTTTGACCGTTTGAATCGGGCTGGCATTCGTCCACTGGTGAGCATGATCATTGGCCAGGACCAAGACACTCCCGAAGATATTGAACATACTCTCGACTTTTTGATCAAACAGCGAATCCAGAATGTTTACCTGCACGTCTACACACCTCTGCCGGGAACAGACCTTTATGCAGAGATGGACCAGGCTGGGCGCATCGTCGAGAGAAACTGGTCGAAATACGATTTGTGCCAAGTCATTCATCAACCAGTAAATTTTACTCCTGAAGGGTGAGAACAAACATATTGGAAAATGTACGAAAGAATCTATTCCACAGGAGCAATCATGAAGCGTACCTTCGGCAGTCTGTCCAAACTACGTCTCAATCGCGGCAATGTCGTCCGGGATATGTTGGTTCAGTTTCATATGCACACGCAAATCCGCAACCGAGAACATCCCCTCTCTATGGGTCTTGGAAGAATCAAATAGGAGAAGGTTTAAACCAAGCGTGATTTCAATTGCAAAATCTAGTATCCACACCTGTTCGTGGATAAGCACCTAGCAGCTCATTGATTGTTCGACAGGCTGCTAGAACAAGACTTCTTGATTGATCCAATTTGTTGAGTAAATCAAACTGATAGCAGAACGCACACACATTAAGCAGAAAGCCATGATCGATTCCTCACCAGCGAGCTTCTTTTCGCCAGATTACAAGACGGCCCGAAAGCTGTTTCAGGATGCCGCAAAGAAGGCCGGTGGCACCTTGTCCCAGCTTCCTTCCGTGTCAGAACCAGGTGGAGATGAGCTAATAACTGACATTGCATGGTTTGGCAGCGGACAGCCAGCAAAAGCGATCGTCGTTGTCTCCGGGATCCACGGTGTCGAGGGCTTTGCCGGGTCGGCAATCCAGCTGGCAACTTTAAGTCAACTTCCCGAGTTTCCAGAGGACATGGCTCTGGTCATGATTCATGTCCTTAATCCCTACGGTATGGCCAATCTGCGTCGGTTTAATGGCAACAACGTCGATCTAAACCGTAACTTTCATTTCTCAGAGAGCGGCTGGAATGGTGAGCCAAAAGGATATGCGGTCCTTGATCCTTTCCTGAACCCGCCCAATCCTCCTTCTCTTGATTTTTTTCATCTAAAGCTTCTCATGGCCCAAATCGGCCTTGGTGAAAGAGCCATCAAACAGTCCATTGCCGCAGGTCAGTATCGCTACCCAAAAGGTCTTTTTTATGGGGGAGATGGGCTTGAGCCAGAAGCTGCTGATTACATCGCCTGGTTTAAAGATACGTCACTGGTCAATACGGACAAGCTGATGGTGATTGACCTCCATACCGGTTTAGGAGGGTTTGGCGAACAGTCAATTTTTCTAAGGTCTGAGTCTATCTCACGCGAGGACCTCTCTACCCATCTCGGCATCGAGATAGCTCCGGACAAGAAAGAATCAAAGGTGCTGGGTTACGATCATGGTGGCGGGAGTAGTGGGGTATACAGGAAATTATTTACTGTTGAGGAGTTGATTTGCTTGACAGTCGAGTACGGGACTTATTCTGGTCGACGTCTGCTTTATGCTTTACGGGCAGAGAATCAACTACATCATTATGGTGATAATCTTCAGGGACATTGGGCCAAGCAAAAAATCAAAGAAGCTTTTTCTCCCAAGCGCGACAGTTGGTGCAACCAGGTTGTTTCACAAGGCCTTACTTTAATTCTAAAGGCCGCACATCAAATCTAACCAGCATCCGAGCCAAAGGGTACCCTTTAGTGTCGTCCCTGGAGGGGTGCAGTGTTTCGGGGGCTAAGTGCGCCCGTTACAGATCAATTACTCCTCTTCCTGCTTTTCCCGCTGTTCTGTCCACCAAGCAAGGCGTTCACGGATCATTTTCTCGTAACCGGAATCTTTAGGGCGATAGAACTCTCGGTCACATAGAGCTTCAGGAAGATGCTTCTGGGCGACGATGCTGTCTGCATGGTTGTGAGCGTACTGATAGTCCTTGCCGTAACCGAGATCCTTCATCAGGCCTGTCGGAGCGTTGCGCAGGTGTTTGGGGACCGGCAGGGCACCGCTCTGGCGAACCTCTTTCAGGGCTTCACCGATAGCAACATAGGCTGCATTGCTTTTGGGCGCTGTCGCCAGGTAGGTCACTGCCTGGGCCAGTGGAATACGACCTTCGGGCATGCCGATAAAATGAACAGCCTGTTGACAGGAGACGGCAAGCTGCAGGGCACGCGGATCAGCATTGCCGATGTCTTCGGCGGCAAAAATAACCATGCGCCGTGCAATGAAAAGTGGATCCTCACCGGCCCCGATCATGCGCGCCAGCCAATAGATGGCGGCGTCCGGATCAGAATCACGCATGCTTTTGATAAACGCTGAAATGACATTGTAATGTTCTTCAGCGCCTTTGTCGTAAAGCAGCGGGGCTTTCTGCATGGCGGCTGCAGCGTCGCTGTATTTGATGGGCTTGCCATCAGAGGTGGCCGCAGCTATTTCCAGGGTGTTTAGTGCAAACCGTGCATCGCCATGCGCCTGATCGGCGATGAACTCAATGGCCTTGTCTTCGATCTCGAGTTGTTGCGGTCCAAGGCCTTCCTGTGCAGAGAGCGCACGTTTGAGAAGTTGTTGTATGTCTTCAGCCGCGAGTGGTTCAAGGACAAAGACCCGCGAGCGGGAGAGCAGGGCGGAATTGACCTCGAAAGAGGGGTTTTCGGTGGTCGCACCGATCAGGGTGATGTCGCCATTTTCCACCCATGGAAGCAAGGCATCTTGCTGAGCCTTGTTAAATCGATGAATTTCGTCAATAAAGAGCAGGGTCCGCCGACCATAGTAATTTCGTTCCTGTTGAGCTTTGGCGACTACTTCGCGGATATCCTTGACCCCCTGCAGTACAGCGGAGAAGGCGATGAAGTGACTGCGAGTCGTTTGGGCGATAACTCTGGCCAGGGTGGTTTTACCGGTACCCGGTGGGCCCCATAGAATGGCCGAGGTGAGTTGGTCCTGTTCAATCAGGCGACGTAGAATACCGTCTTTACCAAGCAGATGCTGTTGGCCGACCATCTCGTCAATGCGGTGCGGTCGCAGTCGCTCGGCCAGGGGTGCCGGTGCTTTATCTGATGTTGCTGAGGAGAAAAGATCCATCTCTGCCGCCTGGGTGTGAGGTTGAACAAAAACCGGGGTGCGAGGTTGAGCAAGAACAGTATCACAGCGGGGTCTTGCGAACAAGTGTGAGATGCTGTAAGTCATTGATAGGCATAGACTTTGGCGTTATGCTGTGATAAGGTCTTTGCGATTTGGAGGAGGTGATTCAATGAAGCGTATCGGAGTTTTTGCCAAACGTCATCACAAGGACGCTGTTCGTCTTGCCGAAGACGTCGTTGCCTGGCTGGTCGAACGAAAAATCGAAGTCTTTGTTGACGAACCTTTAGCCGAGTCCATGTCCGATATGAAGGGCTACCCGGGGCAAGAGATTCCACCTCTGGTTGACATGGTTGTTGTGCTTGGTGGTGACGGCACCCTGCTTTCTGTCGCTCGCCTGGTTGGTGACCTGCGGACTCCTATTCTTGGTGTAAACTTGGGCAGTCTTGGTTTCCTGACTGAAATAACCCGATCCGAACTCTTTCCCATGCTGGAACAGGTCGTCGAAGGTGACTTTACGGTTTCCGAACGGATGCGTCTGTTGGCTGTTATCCGTCGCAACGGTGAAGAGGTCGCGCGCTATCGTGTTCTCAACGACGTTGTCATCAATAAAGGCGCCCTGGCCCGTATCATCGATATGGAAACCTGGGTCGATGACGACTACCTGACTACGTTTAAGGCGGATGGCCTGATCATCTCGACACCGACCGGTTCGACCGGTTACAATCTGGCGGCCGGCGGGCCGATTATCTACCCCGGCAACCACTGTCATGTCATCTCGCCGATCTGTGCGCATACGTTGACGAATCGGCCGATTGTTGTTTCTGATGAAGCTACGATCCGGATTGAAGTCAAATCCTACGATGAGGATGTCGTATTTACCGCCGATGGTCAGGAAGGAATGCCTCTCCTGGGTGGTGATATTGTGGAGCTGCGTAAATCGAATCACTGCACTCTTCTGATCAAAAGCCCCAGCAAGGACTATTTCCAGGTGTTGCGCACCAAACTGCGTTGGGGGGAGAGGTGAACCCGTAGCGCGCGAACGCGGAAATCTGAGTTGCTGGTGAAAAATCTGTCATCCTCGAATGGTTCTATCGGGGATCCCATGGCTTTAAAATCTGGATTCCCGATTACACCCTCGGGAATGACGGTCTTTCGTCTGCGGTCGTTAGTTGCGAATCTACGCCTTTTATCTCGCCACGCGCCACGAATCTTATGCTCCTCAACCTGACTATCACCAACTTTGCCATTATCGATCGTCTCGAAGTTCAGTTCGATGAGGGATTCAACGTTCTCACTGGCGAAACGGGTGCCGGCAAGTCGATTATTCTCGATGCGTTCGGTCTGTTGTTAGGCGATCGGGCACGTCCCTGACCTGGTACGGGCCGGATCGGCTGAAGCGACCGTTGAGGCTTTGTTCGATCTGTCCGGACGGGACGATATCCGTCAGTCGTTTGCCGATTCAGGCTCATGTCGGTGAAGAACTCGTTCTGAGGCGGATTGTCCAGAGTGGTGGTCGCAGCAGAGCCTATGTAAATGGCAGTCTGGCAACCCTAGCTCAACTACAACCCCTGGCAGAACAGTTAGTGACAGTGTGCGGCCAGCACGAGCATCAGTCTCTGCTGCAGCGAAACGTGCATCTGGCAATTCTGGACAGGTATGGATCTCTTGATGGGCAGGTTCATGCTTATCGTGAGTCATATCGGGCGATGCAAGCTGTGGCCCGGCAGCTTGAACAGCTGCAAGATGCTGAGCGTGATCGTCAGCAGAGACTCGATTTTTTGCGTCATCAAACCGATGAAATCGACGCAGCACAATTATCGCCCGAGGAGGAGGAAACACTCCTCGCAGAACGCCTGTTACTGCAGAACGCAGAGCATCTGGCGGGTATAACTCGCGGTGGTTACGAAGCCCTTTACGACAGCAATGGCGCTGTTTGTGAAGTCCTGGGCGGGTTGCAGGAAAATCTGCGGTCAGTTGCTGAAATTGATAAAGATCTGGCTGCTCTCGCCGATACCGTTCAACGCAGCCTCTTTGAGCTGGAAGATGTTTCTGAACAGTTGCGCTCGTATCTTGGCCGGATCACTTTCGAGCCGGATCGTCTTGAGACCATCGAAGAACGACTCACTGTACTGATTCGCCTCAAGCGTAAATATGCACCGACGTTAAGCGAAATTCTGTCACTGAAAGACGACTTTGATCGTGAAATCGAAGAATTGGAGAGTACCGGTGAAACCCGAGAAACTCTTGCTGGTGAGCTGACCTTTCTCGCCGATAATACCCGAAAGCTGGGCGAGACGCTTTCTGCTGCCCGCCAACAAGCCGCCAGGCAACTGGCGACAACGCTTCTTGAAGAATTAAATGATCTGGCAATGCCTGGGGCCTCTTTTGAAATTGCCTTTTTCCCTTCGGAGGAACCAGTCTATGATGGGCTTGAGCGGATCGAATTCTTGATCAGTCTGAACCCGGGAGAACCTCCGAAGCCTTTGGTCAAGGTTGCCTCAGGCGGTGAGCTCTCCCGGTTGATGTTGGCACTCAAGCGTCTTGCTCCAGATGCTGATAGTGTGCCGACAGTCATCTTTGATGAAGTGGATGCCGGGATTGGCGGTGCTGCTGCGACTGCTGTCGGGCGTAAGTTGCAGGTGGTGAGCCGTACCTCACAAATCCTTTGTGTCACTCATCTGCCACAGGTTGCAGCTTTTGCCGATCACCATCATCGGGTTCTCAAGCGCGAGGTCGAAGGCCGCACCCTCACCGCAATGGAACGCATCTGTGGTGACGAAAGAGTGCAGGAAATGGCACGCATGCTCGGCGGGGCCCAGGTGACTGAGCAGACACTGCTGCATGCCAAAGAATTGATTGCAAGTTCGACAGACTCTCTGGAGTATTTATGATTCGTAAGGCTACTTTGCAGGATGCTCGTCAAATTCACCAATTATTGTTGGTCTACGTAAAAGATGGCCTGGTTCTGCCAAGATCGCTCATGGATATTTTTGAAGCGATTCGAGATTTTTATGTGTTCGTTGAGGATGACCGGGTTATCGGTACTGCCGCACTTAATATCTACTGGGAGGATCTTGCTGAGGTGCGCTCGTTGGTGGTGCATGAAAACCATGGTGGTCGTGGTATCGGCAGACATCTGGTCGAGGCCTGTATCTCTGAAGCGCGTCAGTTAGGGATTGGCAGAGTTTTTGCATTAACTTATCAGCAGACATTTTTTGAAAAACTTGGTTTTGAGGTTATTGAGAAGTCAGAACTACCCCAGAAGATCTGGGGGGCCTGTATCAAATGTGCAAAGTTCCCGGAATGTGACGAAATTGCACTCATTTTGTCCCTTTGATATTGTTGCACTGATGCGGTAGCATGGATCGGCTGATTGTCAAGTTTAGCCTTGACAGTATACTCGCCAATCCTTTATTAATTAGCCTCGAAATTCAGTAAACGTAAGGTTATTTGGGAGGTTTCAGCTTTGCCGGCAAAGCGTTTTACCATATTGATTATACCGGAGGGTTCCCATCAGGTGCGCCGTTTTGCCGTGTGCAGTGCTGTTGTTAAGGGGGTTCTCGCCGCATCTGTTGTCCTGGCGTTAGGCCTTACCGGCCTGATCATCGATTACGTTACGACTAACTTTGATCGCCATGAACTGCAACGCCTGCAGGTTGAAAACCTCTCGCAGCGTGAAGAACTGAACCAGCTGGTGGTCATGCTCGAAGGTTTGCGTCAGGAAATGGTTGTTCTGGCGCAAAATGATGCCAAAGTGCGTGTCATGGCAAAACTTTCGGCACCAAAGGGCGACAGCATGGCCGGTATCGGCGGCCCAGCAAGGGAAGATGACGTCAACCGGGAGTTTAACGAGATTCAACAGCGCATAGACGAGGTCCGTCGTCAGATTGATCTGCGTCGTGAGAGCCAGGAAGAAATCCAGGGTATTCTCAATGATCAACGTTCGTTGCTTGCCGCCAAACCCCTGGGCTGGCCAGTCAAGGGCTGGCTGACTTCCAGTTTCGGCATGCGGCGTGACCCATTCAACGGCAGACGCAAGATGCACGAAGGCCTTGATATTGCGGCACGAACCGGAACTCCGGTGATCGCCACGGCTGATGGTATTGTCAGCAGTGTCAAGACACGGCCTGGATATGGCAAGGTCGTGACGATTGACCATGGTTACGGCTACCGTACCATCTACGGGCATAACTCCAAATATCATGTCAAGGTAGGCCAGCGGGTCAGGCGCGGTGATCGTGTCGCATCTGTCGGCAATACCGGGCGTTCAACGGGTTCTCACGTTCATTACGAAATTCGTCTTAATGGCGTACCCGTTAACCCGCACAAATACCTTTAGCAGTCTGTCGGTCCCCAGTTTCAGTTCCCCTGCAGTTCCCATAGAAATTATGAGAACCCGGCCTTGCCGGGTTTTTTTGTGACTGAACCCATCGATCCTTACCTCCGCAGCCTGTCTAACGAGTAACTTGCTAATAAAATCATGTCATTTTTGTGCGGAATAACCAAAAACACCGCTTGTTCTGTAATTTAAGTGTGTTCGGGCAGTTGACTAATGGCAGACATCCGATAACCTTCTTTTAACTTTAAATATAATTCATGATCCGTTGAGGATCTTTCTTCACCAACGATTTAAACGAAAAGGAGTAAAAGAGATGAAATTTTTTTCCAGACTGCTGTTAGTTGCTACCTCCCTTGTGTTGGTGCTCGGTTTGGCTCTTCCTCTGGTTGCCTCGGCGCACCTGCTGGAAAAGGTCGATAATTTTATTGTCTTCATGGACCAGTCCGGTTCAATGGCTTATGCCAAGGCTCAAGCCGGACATCAGAAATTTGATAATGCTTTAGCTGCAGTGAATCGCCTGGATAAAGCTCTCCCAGAGCTTGGTTATGATGGTGGCGTTGCTCTTTTCGCACCTTACAAACCACTCACTAGTCCCGCTCCCTTTAAAATGGGATCGCTTGATTCTGCTGTTGCCGGGGTTGTTCCTCCTTTTAACTCTTTTACCCCCATGGGTGATGGCCTGGCGAGCGTTGGCACTGCTATTGGCAACCTTTCCGGAACAACAGCTCTGATCCTGTTCACCGACGGGGTGGCAAATAAAGGCACCGATCCGATTGCCGAAGCACGAACCCTCTACAGTAAGTATGCACCCAACCTTTGTATTCATGTGATCAGTTATGCTGATACTCCTGAAGGTAAGCAGACTATAGAGAAGCTTGGCGCTCTTTCCAGTTGCAGCGTCGTTACAACTGATGCCGACATGGATAAGTTTGCTAAAAATGTTCTTTATGATGCATCACACGTGACGCACCCTGAAATTGTAGAAGAAGTAGTCGTTATTGAGACACCGAAAGCGGAGATCGTGATCGTTGAAGAGGTGATCACCTTCAACCTGCTGTTCGGTTTTGACAAATCAGCCATCACCGATGAA
>PVMK01189368.1_pt2 | contig 29802 bp, 25 predicted proteins | sample 1853481 | NCBI WGS metagenome assembly PVMK01 (sample SAMN08533507, study PRJNA380276) | Marine sediment metagenome, whole genome shotgun sequencing project.
CCGGTGGCGAACCACTTGTGACCTTCGATGATCCAGTCGTCGCCCTTGCGGGTGGCGGTGGTTTGCATCATGCCGGCGGGGTCGGAACCGGCGCCCGGGTGAGGCTCCGTCATGGCCAGGGCGGAACGCACCTCGCCGTCGACGATTGGCTGCAGCCAGCGCGTTTTCTGGTCGTCGCTGGCAACCTTCTCCAGCACCAACATGTTGCCATCGTCGGGCGGCGCGCAGTTGAACACCGCCGGCCCGAACAGGGATCGGCTCATTTCCTCGTAACAGGCCGCCATGCCGACGGCGCCGAATCCCTGCCCGCCGCGGGCGCGGGGCATTTGCGGGCACCACAGTCCTGCTTCCCGCGCTTTGGCGCGAAGCGGTTTCAGCACCTCGTCACGGATGTTTTCGCCTTCGTTCCAGGTATCCGGATCGGATTCCAGTGGCAGTACGTGCTCGGCGACGAATTCCCGGATGCGCAAGCGGAACGCGTCGACGTCGGGGGAAAGAGTGAAATCCATGGGTCAGTCCGCACTCCGGTGGAAGCGGCAAATACCGCAGTACGCATCTTACACCGGAGCGGAACGAGCAAATTGACGCCAGCCCCGATCAACGGGAATTCAGTCGGCCCGCTGGACCCGGACGTCATAGGCGGCGAGCTGGCGGTTGGCGCTCAGGATGGGGATGCCTTCCACCTGGGCCTGGGCGATCAGCAATCGGTCGAAGGGATTGCGGTGGTGCCAGGGGAGCGTCGCCACCTGCAGGGCGTGACTGTGTTGCAGCGGCAGAGCATCGACGCCGCTGCTTTTCATGCGGCTCGGCACATACTCCTCCGGCGGCATGGGGAGAGTCAGCCGCCCCAGGGTATATTTCGTGGCGATTTCCCAGGCGCTCACCGGCGACAGCAGCAGCACGTTGTCCTGGTTATCGACCATCTCCCGGGCTTTGGGCGAGAAGCGCTCCGGCGAGGCCTGCATCCACAGCCAGGTGCGGGTGTCCAGCAGCAGCTTCATGCCTCCCCTGCGCCTTCCGGCAGCGGCGCGTCGAAATCCTCGCGCAGGTCGACGACGCCGCTATCCCGGCCCAGATCCCGGCGCGCCCGTGAGTGAATGGGCACTAACCGGGCCAGGGGGGTACCGCCCTTGGCGATGACGATGACCTCGCCGGCGGCCACTCTGCGCAGGAGCGGGGACAGGTGGGTCTTGGCTTGGTGGATACCGACTTGAGTCATATTGCAAATATAGACTAAGTCATCGACTAAGTCATATTATAAGTATTTGCACTTCGGGCCATCCGCGCTTTCGCCAACGGGTGGGTCTTCATGATCCGGGATTGAGTGGCCGTCCACGTTTGGCCGCGATCCAGGATTGAGTGGGTGTCCACAATTGGTGACTCCGCGGAAGCGGCTGGTGTCGGCTTTGTCCTACATGGTCCCTGGCACAATTCGGCGGTGAGCGGCACCTTCGCGTCGCTGCTCGGTCTATAAACACTCTTTTGATCTTTGCCTCGCCCCCGGAGATGCATACTATGCGCGGCTTGCCCCGATTCTGGATCGACAATGGCTATGAATGAGCGCCTGCCCTACCTACGCACCACGTCCCTGGGCAAGCGGGTGCCGAGCCCGGAAGGGGAGCTGGTCATTCTGGACGACATCAGCTTGAGCATCGCGCCGGGGGAGAGCCTGGCCATCGTCGGCGCTTCCGGATCCGGCAAGTCCACCCTGCTGGGATTGATGGCGGGCCTGGATACGGCGACTCACGGCAGTGTGTTTCTCGACGGGCACGATCTCGGCGCCCTGGACGAGGACGGCCGAGCGGGTCTGCGGGCACGCCGGGTGGGCTTCGTGTTCCAATCCTTTCAGCTGCTGCCGAGCCTGACGGCGCTGGAGAACGTCATGCTGCCCCTGGAGCTGGCGAGCCGTGCGGATCCGCGCCGGGGGGCGGAGATCATTCTCCATCGCGTCGGCCTGGGCGATCGCCTGCATCACTATCCAAAGCAACTCTCCGGCGGCGAGCAGCAGCGGGTCGCCATCGCGCGGGCCTACGCCGGTGAACCGATGATCCTGTTCGCCGACGAGCCTACGGGGAACCTGGATCGCAAGACCGGTGCGCGAATCGGGGAGTTGCTGTTTACCCTGAATCACGAGCACGGCACGACGCTGGTGCTGGTCACCCACGACGTGCAGCTTGCCGGGCGCTGTGACCGCATTGTCGAGCTGGATGGCGGGCGCATTGTCAATGGGGAAGCGTGATCGTCGACCTGCAGAGCCGGGACAGCAATGATTGACGGGATGAACCAGAGTTTTGCCAACGCCGCGCGCCTTGCCTACCGGCTGTTGAAGCGCGAATGGCGCGCAGGCGAATTGCGCGTGGTGCTGGCGGCGCTGGTTGTTACGGTGACCAGCATCACGGCGGTGGGCTTGTTCACCGACAGGATGGAGCGCGCCATGGTGGTGGGCGCCAACGAGCTGCTGGCGGCGGATCTGTTGCTGGTGTCATCCAGTCCTCTGGATCCAACCATCGCCGAGGAAGCGCGCGAGCGCGGACTTGAAACGGCGCGCACCCTGAGCTTTGCCAGCGTGGTGGTGGTCGACGACCGCTTCCAGTTGGCAGCGGTCAAGTCCGTCAGCGATGACTATCCGTTACGCGGTGCGCTCAGGGTCGCGGCTACTCCTTTCGGCGAAGACCAGCCCGCTTCAGGCATTCCGGCGCCGGGCAGCGTGTGGCTGGATGCCCGCTTGATGAGCGTTCTCGGTATCGGTGTCGGCGACCGGGTGACGGTGGGTGCGCTCGATTTTGTGGTTTCGCGGGTGTTGAGCTACGAGCCGGATCGCGGCGGCGATCTATTCAGTATCGCGCCGCGCCTGCTCATGAACATGGCCGACGTGCCGGCCACGGAGCTGGTGCAGGCGGGCAGCCGCGTCACCCACCGCCTGCTGTTCGCGGGCGGCGCCCAACCGATCGACGCTTTTCGCGCCTGGCTGCCGGGGCGGCTGAAAGACTATGAACGGATCCAGGGCGTTCGGGATGCGCGCCCCGAGCTGCGCACCGCCCTTGCACGGGCCGATCAGTTTCTCGGTCTGGCGGCGCTGGTGAGCGTATTACTGGCGGGGATCGCCATCGCTGTTGCCGCCCGCCGGCACGCGGAGCGGCATCTGGACGCAGCCGCGCTGCTGCGCTGCATGGGCGCAAGCCAAGCCACCGTCATGCGGGTGTACTCTCTCGAGGTCCTGGGATTGGGCGTTCTCGGCAGTGCCATCGGCTGCCTGTTCGGCTACGGCGCCCAGGCCATTATCGCCCGGGTGCTGGGCAATATGATCCTCGCCGAGCTTCCGCCACCCTCCTGGCTGCCTCTGGCCACCGGCAGTGCCACCGGCCTGGCGGTGCTGGCGGCGTTCGCACTGCCGCCTATCGTGAGGCTGAAGAAGGTGTCGCCTGCGCGTGTCTTGCGCCGGGATCTGGGCCCTCTGCCGGCCTCGACGCTTGGAACCTATGCGCTGGCCGGTGTGCTTTGTGTTGGCCTGATCGCGTGGCACGCGAAGGATCTTGTCCTGGCGGCCTATGTCCTCGGCGGCGCCACGGTCACGGTGTTGGCGCTGTGTGCGCTGGCTTACCTGTTGATCCGGATTCTTGGCCGCTTGCGCCAACGGGTGGGCACCGCGTGGCGATTCGGCTTCGCCAACATCACCCGCCGAGCAGGCGGCAGCGTGATGCAGATGGTGGCTTTCGGACTCGGCATCATGATGCTGTTGCTGATCAGCCTGGTGCGCGGGGATCTGCTGGCGGAATGGCGCAATCAACTGCCACCGGACGCACCCAACTATTTTCTGATTAACGTACAGCCCGATGAAGTATCGGCTGTCAAACAGCAACTGATCTCCCAGGGCGTCCCCTCGGCAACTTTTTATCCCATGGTGCGCGGGCGGCTGATCGCCATCAACGACCGGCCGGTGCGCGCCGACGACTATTCCGAGCCCCGTGCCCATCGACTGGCTGCTCACGATTTCAATCTGTCCTGGAGCAGCCAGCCTGGCGCGGACAACCGCATCGTCCAGGGCCGCTGGTGGTCACCGGACGAGCACGGGCAGGCGCTGCTGTCGGTGGAGCTGGGCATCGCCCAGGCCATCGGTTTCGGACTCGGCGATCGGCTCAGCTTTCAGGTGGGCGGAGAGACGGTAACCGGCACCATACAAAGCGTGCGTACGGTGGAATGGGATTCGTTCAACGTCAATTTTTTCGTGGTGGCGCCGCCGGGGCTGTTCGATGCACACCCGGCCACTTACATCAGCAGCTTTCACCTGCCGGACGAACAACGCCGGGTGCTGGTGGATCTGGTACGGCGCTTTCCCAGCGTTACCGTCATCGACGTGGATGCGTTGATATCGAAAGTCCGCGAGATCATGGAACGCGCCGATCAGGGTATGCGCTACGTGTTCCTGTTCACCCTTCTGGCCGGCTTCACGGTGCTGCTTGCCGCCATCCAATCGACCCTGGACGAGCGGCGTCACGAAACCGCCATTCTGCGTACTCTGGGCGCCGATCGGCGGAGCATTCGCCGCGGGCTGCTGGCGGAGTTTCTCACCCTGGGTGCCCTGGCCGGCGGCCTCGCGGCCCTCGCCGCTACGCTGGTGAGCGCCTGGCTGGCGACCCGGGTGTTTCACTTTCCCTACCAGGGCAACCCCTGGGTATGGGTGGTCGGGATCGTGGGCGGCAGCCTCGGCATCGGCATCGCGGGCCTGCTTGGTACGCGCATGGTGCTGCGCCACCCGCCCATGGAGAGTCTGCGGCGCTTGTAAGCGGATCGTATCAATGCGTCAACTTCTTGACGCATGACAGAATTCTGGCGCCAGATTTCCGACTAATTGCCGGATTTCACCCCTATCAACGGGGTTCAGGGCACCGATTCAGCTCTTGCCGATTGCCTGTGCTTCAGAATAATTACAATAGATTCAATGTAGTACGCGCATTCCCAAGGCCGGGTCGGCGTAGGAGAAGAAGTTGGCACGCGTCCTGCTATATACAAAGCAACCCCCCTCCTCCTCCCTGTTGCAGGGCGCGCAAAGCGCCCTTTTTTTTCGCCTGGCGTTTCTGTCGCCGCGGCCTTTGCCCGGGGTCCCGCCCCAGCGCTTATAGTCTCGGCAGCATGTGTGCCCGCATCCCCATGAGCTGCCTGATGATGACCGCCGTCCCTGGTGGCCGTGGTGGGGTGCGCGGGGCAGGCGCCGGGAGAGAAACTCTTCATCCAGACCCAGCACGACAACGACGTGAATTTCGCCGCCTACCACAGCTACGCCTGGGTGCCCGACGACGCCACCCGGACCAATCCCGTTTTCAAGAAGAACCCCGAGCTCCCCGGGATGATCGGCGCCGCTGTCGATCGCCAGCTCGCGGCCAAGGGATTTGAAAAGGGTCCGGTGGACGCGGCCGACTTTCTGCTGGCCATGAGCGCCAGCGTCCAGGATGTCACGGTTATCTCGAAACACCGCTACCAGGGATGGTCCCACGGCTACAACCGATCGGCCCTGGACAACATCAGCACCGCAACCCAGCTGGACAAGATGACCGAGGGCACGCTGATTCTGGAAGTCATCGACACGGCCAGCGAGGGCGTAGTGTGGCAGTCCCACGGCGCGGGCGTGATCGGCCGGCGGGATGACCTGGAAAAAACACTGGAGGCAGCGATCGCGCGTATGCTGGCGGCGTTCCCGCCGGATTCTTGAATCCCGACGGATAGCGGCGCGCTACATTCTTGCGGCGACGCAGCACGTTTCACGCTAGAATACGGCCCCTTTTTCCAGGAGCTTCCATGCAATCGGTAGCGGACAGCGGCGTCGAAGAACGATCACGGGATTTTCCCCTTGGCGTAGAGGGGTTTTGCTACGGGGATCTGTTCCGCGCCGAACGACTGGAGCAGCTGCTGGACGTTTTCGACGCGGGCCTGCGCGGTGCCGACCAAGCGTTGTTCCAATCCTACACCGATTACCGCAAGAGCCAGGGTGCGGACCTGGATGACGTGGCGATCTCGGAGCTGCTGGTGGCGCTGGCACCCCACCTGGGTGCTTTCGTCGCCACACTGTTCGGTGTAGCGGATGAGCGCCGGGCGGTCATGGAGCGAACCCGCCACGACTATACCGCGCTTTTCACTTACAAGCGCGCCGTGGTCGACAAGGCGGCGGCGAAGTTCAAGAGCCAGAATCCGAACGACTGGGACCTGGACAAGCTGGACAGCGACATGGAGCTGCTCAAGCGCACCGCCGCCCCCGAATGCGCCGAGGACAGGGACGACGAGTGCGCCACCAGCGTGGTGGCAGCGCGACTCAGCACTCTTGCCGGACACTACCAGAAGCTCGCCAAGGGAAAGCCCAGCGATGTAGTGGACGCCGACGCCCAGGTGGAGGAGCTGCGCGAGCACCTGCGGGTAAACCCCCAGGCAGCGCGTACATTCGCCGACGCCAGGGCCATCCAGGACCCGCAAGAATTCGTCGCCCATCTTCTCGGTTACGTGGAGCGCTGGACCTACGCGGCCATCAAGGACCCGGCCATGGCGGCCCGGGTCGAAGGCTGGGTGGTATTCCGTACCCTGCCGCGCACGGACTTCTCGCAACTGGTGCATTTCGATACGCGCACCAATGGCGCGCTCAGCACCCTGGGAGCGAGCGAGCAAGATCTTCGACGCCGGGATGGCTTCGCCCTTACCGATCAACGCTACGGCGAGCGCGACGTCTGGTACGAGGTCAATCACTGCATCTATTGCCATGATCGGGATCGGGACTCCTGCTCCAAAGGCATGCGCCACAAGAGCGGTGAGCTGCACGTCAACCCGTTGGGGGTGACGCTCATCGGTTGCCCGCTGGAGGAAAAGATCTCCGAGGCGCATATGCTGAAACGCGATGGCGACAATATCGGCGCCCTCGCGCTCATCATGATCGACAATCCGCTGTGCCCGGGCACCGGGCATCGCATCTGCAACGACTGTATGAAGGGCTGCATCTATCAGAAGGTGGCGCCGGTGGATATTCCACAGGTGGAAACCAATGTGCTGACCGATGTGCTGCACATGCCCTTCGGCCTCGAGATGTATCTCCTGCTGACGCGCTGGAATCCGTTGAACGTAAAACGCCCGGTGGCACTGCCTTACAACGGCAAAAAAGTGCTGGTGGTGGGCATGGGACCTGCGGGTTATACCCTGTCTCACTATCTATTGAACGAAGGTTTCGCGGTGGTCGGCATCGACGCCCTCAAGATCGAACCCCTGCCCGGTGAGCTCACCGGTAGTGCGGAGCACCTGCCGGAGGTAGTGCGCGACTTTGCCACCATCTACGAAGATCTGGACAAGCGCGTCATGGCCGGCTTCGGCGGCGTCGCCGAATACGGCATCACCGTGCGCTGGGACAAGAACTTCCTCAAGATCATCTATCTGTCCCTGGCGCGGCGCCGCAACTTCAAGCTCTACGGCGGTGTGCGCTTCGGTGGAACGTTGACCATCGAGGATGCCTGGCGCCTGGGCTTCGATCACGTTGCCATCGCCTCGGGCGCCGGTAAACCGACCATCATCAACATGAAGAACAACCTCATTCGTGGCATCCGCAAGGCATCGGATTTCCTGATGGCGCTGCAGCTGACCGGCGCCGCCAAGAAGTCCTCCATGGCCAACCTGCAGGTGCGCCTGCCCGCCGGCGTCATCGGCGGGGGCTTGACGGCCATCGATACCGCCACCGAGCTGGTGGCCTACTACCCGGTGCAGGTGGAGAAGACCCTCGACCGCTACGAAATCCTGGTGGCCCGTCACGGTGTCGATGCTGTGCGGGCACGCTACGACGACGAGGAGTTGGCGATACTCGACGAGTTCCTCGAGCACGGCCGAGCCGTACGCGCCGAACGCGACAAAGCCCGAAGCCGGGGGCGCGAGCCGGATTTTCTACCGCTGGTGGAGTCCTGGGGCGGGGTCACGCAATTCTATCGAAAACATCTCAGCGATTCGCCGGCCTACCGGCAGAATCACGAAGAAGTGCAGAAAGCGTTCGAAGAGGGCATTCGCTATGCGCCGTGCATGAATCCCGTGGAAGCGCTTGCCGATGATCACGGTCACCTGCGCGCCATCCTGTTCGAGCACCAGGTGCAGGAAGACGGGAAATGGCGCGCCCAGGGCCCACCGGTGGAAGTGCCCTTGCGAAGCCTCATGGTGGCGGCGGGCACTTCGCCCAACATCATCTACGAAAGCGAGCATCCGGGAACCTTTGACCTGGATGGCAAGTTCTTCCGGCGCTTCGAGCCCCATTGGAACGGCGATCGCCCGACGCTGGAAGCTACCGACGACGGCACCTTACCGAAGGTTGCCTCGCCCGCACCCTTTACGTCTTACCAGCACGACGGCAGGTACATCAGCTTCTTCGGTGACAACCATCCCGTTTATGCGGGTAACGTGGTCAAGGCCATGGCGAGTGCCAAGGACGGCTACCCGTATATTGTTCGCCTTTTCGAGCGGGAGCTGAGCGCCAGGGACGCGACGGGTCAATCCGAGCGGGACGCGGCGCTGACTGCATTGATTGCGACACTGGACGACGAGCTCATCGCCACCGTGGAAGCAGTGCACCGGCTAACGCCGGTGATCGTCGAAGTGGTTGCCCGTGCACCCATGGCGGCGCGCAAGTTCAACCCCGGACAGTTCTACCGCATCCAGAACTTCGAAAGCGGCGCTCCGGTCGTCGAGGACACGTCGCTCGCGGCCGAGGCGCTGGCGCTCACAGGCGCCTGGGTGGATCGGGACAAAGGGCTCATCTCCCTTATTACTCTGGAAATGGGCACGTCGTCGAAACTGTGTGCGTTGTGGGAGCCCGGGCAGCAGATCGTCGTCATGGGTCCCCACGGGAACACCGACGGAGATCCCGACGAACGAGACCGTGCTGCTCGCAGGGGGTGGGCTCGGCAACGCGGTGCTGTTCTCCATCGGCAAAGCCATGCGCGAAGCGGGCAACCGGGTCATCTACTTTGCCGGCTATAAAAGCATCGACGGTGTCTTCAAGGTAGATGAGATAGAGGCGGCCTCGGATGTCGTCATCTGGGCCGTGGATCCGATTCCCGGAGCCGAAGCCGTCCCCACTACCCGTCCCCAGGACAAGAGCTTCGTCGGCAACATCGTCCAGGCCATGCTCGCTTACGCCGACGGCGAGCTGGGTGATGTGCCCATCGCGCTTTCGGACGCCGATCGCATTATCGCCATCGGCTCCGACAGCATGATGGCGGCGGTGAAAGCGGCGCGCTTCGGCGTGCTGAAACCCCATTTGAAGGCGGGACATATCGCCATCGGCTCCATCAACTCATCCATGCAATGCATGATGAAGGGCGTGTGCGCCCAGTGCCTGTGCCGGCACGTGGACCCCGAGACCGGCGAGGAAAGCTTCGTCTACTCCTGCAACAACCAGGACCAGCTGCTGGACGAGGTGGACTTCTCAAATCTTCATCAGCGCCTTCGCCAGAACTCGGTGCAGGAAAAACTGTCTGATCTATGGCTCGACCATTTGCTGGAAGAATACCGGCGACACTGAAAAAATAAGGAATCATGATGAGCACCACCAAGCCCCGTACCGCATCACCGGATCTGGAATTCGACACAGTTGGCGGCGACACCTGGCGACTGGCGGATCAGAAGCCTGAAAACTTCACCATGATCGTCGCCTACCGCGGCTTGCACTGCCCCATATGCAAGAACTATCTGCGCGATCTGGACCGCTTGACCGGGGATTTCGAAAAACGCGGCGTGCAAAGCGTTGTCGTAAGCACCGACGAGCGCGACCGCGCGGAGGAAGCGAAGCACGGCTGGGAGCTCGAGAACCTGACCGTCGGCTACGATCTCGGCATCGACCAGTCCCGGGCGTGGGGTTTATTCATCTCCACCGGCCGCGGCAAGACCTCGGCGGGCATCGAGGAGCCGCCGCTGTTCAACGAGCCCGGTCTGTTTCTGGTTCGGCCCGATCAGACGCTGTACGCCTCGAACATCGTCACCATGCCCTTCACCCGGCCACGCTTCAAGGACGTGCTGGCGGCATTGGAGATCATTATTGAGAAAGACTATCCCGCCCGCGGCGAAGCCTGACACGAGAACCGCGGCGCCGACGCCGTCAGGCAGCAGTCCCTCGGAGAGATAGTCCACTCAGACGGCCCCGGCGTGGGTGAGTCCGTGCCCGAGGCGACTCCTACTCCCCTATTGCATTTTGTCGCGCCGTTTTTTGTCGCGGAGGTCGTAGTGGCAGGTACTGCAGGTCCCCAGTACGACGCCGATTTTTGCGGAGATTTCTTGCTCATCACCGGATCTCGTCGCAGCGGCAAGTTCCTTAGCCGCGTCTGCCACCTTTGCATGTCCGTCTCTGACCGCCTTTGGCAGTTTCTCGATCTTCGAAACGTATGTTTCTCTTTTCACCAACGCATCGGCGAACATGGTAGCCCGCTCCATGTCGAATACCGTCAGCGCGGCGGTAATACCCTGAATGTCACTGAGACTCGCCGACATTCCCTTCCAAACGCCCTTTGGCGCATGCATTTTCTGCGCCATGGCTGACCCTGTGAAACCCAAGGTGAAACAAAGTGCCAAAAGAGCACCCAACGTGACAAGCTTCCTCATCGGCATTCCCTCCCTTAGAGGTGGTATTGTCTGAACTACGGATTGATTTCTACTTTTTCCGGTCGGCGGAATGCCAGTCTACCATGCCGATCTAAGGAAATTGCAATGCTGACTTCTGGTCGGGCGGCGCGCTCGGCGCTCTGGATTGGATATTGTTTGCTCGGCGCCTGGTCGTTGCCCACGAACACTCGCGCCGACGAAGCGCCTGCCTCACCGCTCGTGCGACACGGGGAGTACGTGTTTCGCGCCGCCGGGTGTGCCAGCTGCCACACCGACGTCGACAATGACGGCGCTTTCCTGGCTGGAGGGCGCGCCTTCAAAACCCCGTTTGGAACCTTTTACTCTCCAAATATTACCGGACATCCCACTAACGGCATCGGCAGCTGGACGCTGGCCGATTTCACGCGCGCCATGCGCGAGGGAATTGATCCCCGAAGGTCGGCATTACTATCCGGTATTCCCCTATCCGTCGTTCACGCGTATGCGACAGAAGGACCTGACCGCGCTGCACGCGTACTTGCTGCAGACACGGCCTGTTGCCCAGACCAATCGACCGCACGACCTACCATGGTACATGCAGTATCGGATCGCCAATTGGTTCTGGAAGCTCCTGTTCTTCAAGTCGGGACCGTATCAGCCTGACCCGAAACGCACGCCCAAATGGAATCGAGGTGCATATGTGGTGACCGCGCTTGCTCACTGCGGTGAGTGCCACACGCCGCGCAATCAGCTCGGTGCGCTTGACGGCGAAATGGAACTGGCGGGCACACTTCAGGGTCCGGAAGACACGACCATCCCGAATATTACACCGGATGCGGCCACTGGAATCGGCGACTGGACGCGATCGGAGTTGGTGGATTATCTCGGCCTGGGTGAGGTGCCTGACGGTCCTTACGCAGATGGATTGATGGCCGAAGTCATTGAAGACGGCTTACAATACTTGAGCGCGGACGACATCGACGCCATAGCGGAGTACGTCTGGACCCTTCCCGGGAGGCGAAACGAGGCTGTTGCAGAGAGCCGGTAGCCCACCCGGTTCTACATAGCCGGGGGGCGTCTCCAGGGATGTAGAGACCAGAGATCCGCATTCAGTTCCATTCCAGTTCCTGAATCCGCGCAACATCCCGGGCAATCCTCTCGGCGGCGTGGGGCGCCTGGAACAGCGCCACCAGGTGGCCGCGTGGATCGATGAGAAACACCGCCGCCGTGTGGTCCACCAGATAGTCACCGTCGGCGTCGGGCTCGGTGCGCGCGTACAAAATGCCGAGCTGGCGCGTCAAGACACTCAGTTTTTCGTCGCTTCCGGTGACACCGAGAAAATCCCTATTGAAGTGGCCCACATAGGAAGCCAGGTGCTCGAGCGTGTCGCGCTCAGGGTCCACTGAAACGAACACGACCTGGGGCGGCCTGGCATCCACGTTCGCCTCAACCATCATCGCGACGACGTGGTTCAACACCGACAGAGTCACGGGGCACACATCGGGGCAATGGGTATAGCCAAAGAACATCAGGGTCCAGCGGCGGTTGAGCCGATCCAGAGTAAATACCTGGCGATGATGGTCCTCCAGAGCGAAGGCCGTCAGCGCCTTGGATTTCGGCCACAGCAGTCCGTCGATGGTCGGCGCCTCGGGGCGCGAGGTCATGTAGGATGCCACCGCCCCCAGGGTCAACGCCACCGCCGCCGCGACGGCGATGAGAACCTTGTGACCGCGCAACCCGCTGGGCCGGCTCAATCTTCGTCCGCTGCCGGTCGAAACTCCGCCGCGAGCTGTTTTTGAATCATTGCCGGAACCGGATCGTAGTGGCTGAACTCCATGGAATAGGAGCCGGCGCCGCCGGTGACGGATTTCAACTCCGACTGGTAGCTGTCGAGCTCGCTCAAGGGCACCTGACCTGAAACGGTCAGCATGCTGCCACTGCCGGTGGCGGTGCCGCTGATACGGCCGCGCTTGGATGAAAGATCGCCGGTGATGTCGCCCATATTTTCCTGCGGAACCGTTACGTGAATATCCACTACCGGCTCGAGGACGATGGGCTTGGCCTTGTCGATTGCGTTCAGAAACGCCTTCTTGCCGGCGGCCACGAACGCTATTTCTTTGGAATCCACCGCATGAAACTTACCGTCATGCACGGTGACCCGCACGTCCTGGAGGGGATAACCCGCGATGGCGCCGGAATCGAGCACCTGGCGCACACCTTTCTCCACGGCCGGAATGAACTGGTGAGGAATAACGCCGCCGACAATCTTGTTGACGAACTCGAAACCGCCTCCGCGCTCCAGGGGTTCGACACGCAGGTACACCTCGCCGAACTGCCCTGACCCGCCGGTTTGCTTCTTATGACGATGGTGTCCTTCGGCGACCTTACGAATGGTTTCGCGGTAAGCAATTTTCGGCGGGTGGCTTTCCACCTCGACGTTGTAACGGGCGCTCATTTTCTCCAGCACCATGCGCAGGTGCAGATCCCCCAGACCACGTATCACCGTTTCGTTAAGCGACGCATGGTGCTCCACCACGAAGCAAGGGTCTTCAGCGCTCAGCTTGTGTAACGCGTCCGATAGCTTTTGCTCGTCCCCGCGGTTCTTGGTCTCGATGGCAAGCCCGAACATGGGTGCCGGCAACTTGAGCGCGACCGGGTGAATCTCGTCCTCATCGTGGGAATCGTGCAGCACGCAGTCGAAAAAAAGTTCATCGATCTTGGCCACTGCACAAATATCACCGGGAATTCCTGCATCGACCTCGTTGTGATCCTTGCCTTGAATCTTGAACAAGTGGCCGACCTTGAAGGGCTTCCTGCCCTCGCCGACAAAGAGCTGGCTGTCCTTGTTGATGGTTCCCTGGTGTATCCGGAAGATCCCCAGTTTGCCGACGAAGGGATCGATGCTGATCTGAAAGACGTGTGCAAGCACGTGCTTTTCAGGGTCGGGCTCGATGGCGATGCGCTCACCGCCCTCCTCGGCACCGCGCACGAACGGCGGCGGATTCCCTTCCGTGGGATTCGGCATCAACCGTGCGATGATCTCCAGCAACTCCGTAATGCCCGTGCCCTGCTCACCGGAGGTGAAACACACGGGCACCAGGTGCCCTTCGCGAAGAGCCTGCTCGAAGGCGTCGTGGAGTTTCTCCGGTGCCAGCTCTTCACCCTGTTCCAGATAGAGCTCCATCAGCTCCTCGTCCACTTCCACGACCTGATCGATGATTTGGGTGTTGGCCTCGGACACCGAGGAGAAGTCCGTGTCGCCGTCGGATGGGTCGAAAAAGCAGTCGGCAACCGCCTTGCCGCCATCGGCGGGAAGATTGATGGGCAGGCACTCGGACCCGAACTCCTCTTTGATCTGACCCAGCAGCTTTTCCAGGTCGGCGTCATCGGTGTCAATCTTGTTGATGATGATCATCCTGCACAAACCACGTTCCACGGCCGCTTCCATCATTCGCCGGGTACTGGTTTCGATACCTGAACGTGCGTCGATGACGACCGCGACGGTCTCGACGGCTGGCAGCGCGATCAACGCGCGGCCTAGAAAATCCGGGTAGCCGGGGGTATCCAGCAGATTGACGTGCTTGCCGTTGACGTCGAGGCTGGCGATGGCGGTGGCAAGCGAGTGCTGGTGCTCCTTCTCCTGGGGATCGAAATCACAAACCGTGGTCCCCCGGGCTATCTCACCCATGGCGCCGATTGCGCCGGCCTTGTAGAGCATGGCCTCGGCGAGCACGGTTTTGCCTGTGCTGCCGTGACCAACAAGGGCGACGTTGCGAATGTCCTGCGTGGTGTAGTCGGGCATGAGTACTCCTCCGTTTCCCTAGATCTTCTTTTTCTGGCGGTCGAGCCAAGGCCCAACCCGCGACCCAATCCAAGCTACGTGGGCCACCTGTGGGAAACAGGCGACCGAAAAGCCATCCAAGAGGATAGTGTCGGGTAGTCATCGACGAAAAGTCGTGAACAGACGCCCGCACGCGGCTTGCGGGTATAAGTATTAAAAATCGCGGTCGCCGACGCAAGGCAGGCTGCATCCGGCCCAATTCCGGCCTCTTTCAGGCCTGTTTCAGGCCTATTTCAGGCCCCTCTCGGGCCTACCTCAGGCCCGGACCAGCGGCTCTCCCGGACTCGGATCAAGCTCGTTGCGCCGATTTTGGCGTTATTCGGCCTTGGCAACCGACTCAGTCGTCGCCGTGGCGCGCCAGCAGAGACAACCCCCGGGGCGTCAAGTAACCCTCGGAGCTCACCAGGCCCAATCGGACCGCCTCGTGATACAACTGCTGTTCCCCGTCGCTACGCAAATACACCAAGCCATCACCGTAACGGTGGCCCAGAAGAATGAGCATTGCCTGGTCCACGTCATCGATCTGCCTTTGTTGTTCTTGAATCGCCATTTCCTCGTATTCCGTGATGGTGCGATTTCCGGTCCTGGCGGGGAACCCGAACGCACGACGCTCTTAATACCTGCCTTTAGCATCCGTGAAAAAAAGTTTCAATGCAGTCTGCTGAAGTTCATGCGCAATCGGCATTTTTCCATCGGCCAACGCCGAAGCGGTCACACTTCAACGCCGATTCAAGGCAGGTGTTTGGCCGCTAGATAATCTCGAGACTGCATCTCCGTCAGGCGACTGCGGGCCCGACAAAATCGCACCGACAGGCGCCGGCCGGTGTAAAGAGCCTCCGGCAAGGCAGCGGCGGAAAGAATCAGATTTACATTCCTCTCGTAGAGCTCGTCCACCAGATGGATGAAGCGCACCACCCGATCCTGTTGCTCGTCATCCATGACGGGCACGTTGGAGAGCAGCACCGTGTGGTACCGGCGGGCAATCTCGATGTAATCGCCGGCCGATCGGGGTGTTTCGCAGATCGCAGCATACTCGAACCACACGATGCCCTCGGCAAGACCCCGGGTTTCGATGCCCCGCCCGGCGATCTCCAGAGGCGCATCCATTCGCTCCTTTTCCGGGGCCAGAGTTTCGAAACAGCGCGACAGTGCTTGGGCGGCGGTCGCATTCAGAGGACAGTAGTAGATGGCGCCCCGCTCCAGGACCCGCAGTCGATAGTCCACACCGCTGTCCAGGTGCACGACGCGGGTGTGGGTCTTGATGAGATCGATGGCCGGCAGGAATTGCTCTCGCTGCAATCCATTCAGGTAGAGATCGCCAGGGGCGATGTTGGACGTGGCCACCAGGGTCACGCCACGGGTAAACAGCTTGTCGAGCAAGCGCCCCAGCAACATGGCATCGGTGATATCGGAGACGTGGAATTCGTCGAAGCAGATGATGCGGGTGCTGGCGGCAAGATCCTCGGCGAGGGCGGCCAGGGGATCCTCACGCTCCCCCAGGTCCCGCAGCTTGTGATGCACCAGTTGCATGAAGCTGTGAAAGTGCACCCGCATCTTGTCGGCGAACGGCAGCACCGCATACAGTGTATTGACGATATGCGTCTTGCCGCGCCCCACGCCGCCCCACAGGTACAAACCCCGCACGGGCGTGATCTGCGGCATGCTCACCAGATTGCGAACCCGCTGCAGGAATCCGGCGTCGCCGCTCGCCGGTTGCGCCAGTAACTCGTCATAGAGACGCTGGGTGTGTTCCACGGCCCGGCGCTGGGCGGCGTCGGGCTGGAGCTCGCCACGGTCGAGCTCGGCCAGATAGCATTCCATGGGCGTCATGCTGGAAGGGGCAACGCTGGATGTGTCGAGACGGGGTTGGCCGCTCAGGGATAGCGGCTGGTCACAAGCAGCCGGGGCCGCGCGTCACGCACCCACTGACCGGAATTCAGTTCGATGAGTTCCGGCCAGATCTCTTCGGACGCCCGGTCGAAGACGATGGCTTCCTCCCCGGGCGAAACGTGCCAATCGCCCCGGGAAACTTCATCGTCGAGTTGCCCGGGCCCCCAGCCCGCATAGCCGACGAATGTGTGGAATGAGCCACCTTCAAGGCTCATGGAGACCGCTTCCTTCAGGGTTTCCATGCTGGAGCTGACGTAGGTGTCGGCGAACACCCGCCCGGCTTCGCGTGGTTGCTGCACGGAACGCATGAGTACGATGACCTGGTTCTTCGATACCGGCCCCCCCCAGGTAGACGATGTCAGCACGCTCTTTGAACTCCTCGATACCGGGAAGCAGATCGCCCAGTTGCACCTTCGTGGGTCGGTTGACGATCAAACCCAGGGCGCCCTTGGCATCGTACTCGATGAGCAACACGACACTTTCGGAGAAGTTCGGGTCCACCAGCCGGCGACTGGCAACCACGAACATGCCGCGCGCCAGATCGAAGCTGGGTGCACGGACGTCCGGCGCCATGGCTATCGGCCGGAGGCCGCCGGCACGCTCATGGGCCGCACCCGGCAGCGTGCCGGCGACGCCGAGCACGGCAATCATCAATACCAATCGCAGCAATGGAATCATGGTCACGGTGGATTGTCCCCAATCCAGCGCGCGAAAAAAAGGCCGCGAAGCGCGGCCTGAGTTAGGGGAGGAGACTGAATCCGACCCGAGCTCCGCTCACCCTGCGTGCTCAATCGGGTCGAACCGACCGTCAGAACATTCGTCTACGTCTCACGATAAGAAGTGTGGCACAGGCGCCGGGCGCCGAATGAGACGGGCTTCACAAAATGGGAAACTAAGTCGTACCCCGGCGAAAAACAGGAAGTTATTGATTCTCCGTGATTTTTTGCCATCTAGCGGGCATCTGCCGGGTTCCGGACAAGCCATTGACGGGAACGCACCGTAAGTTCGCGACGCTTGTCCTCGGCCAGGCCCCGGGGGTGAAAACGGTAACGATAGTGCAGCGGAAGAATCTCCCCCAGCAGCTCGGCAACGTCCGGCAGCGCGCCGGTTTCCGCCAACCGGCGAAGCCAGGCGCTGGTGGATTCCCCCTCGGGACGCGCGTGCCCGGCAGCGATCAACTGCCGCTCGATGGCGTAGAACGCCGAGTCCGCCCCCTGGCGCCGGGTGGAGCCGCCGGGCGAATCGCCGCCGACGCGGGCGCGCAAGATCCGCTGGCGCCGTGTAATGCGCCACACCAGGATGGCCAGTAACGGCAACACCAGCCACAGCATCCAGTTCTTACCCTCTTCCTCCGTCTCTTCCCATCGCCACTCGGCAAACAGGAATGCCAGCCAGGAACCGACATCGTAGGCGGGTTGCCACCAGGGAGCATCGGCGGACTCCAGCGCCGCCCAGGTGGCCGGGGTGGTATCCACGTCGCGCCAGCCACCGTTCACCCAGACCAGCGCCCAGGAGTGTGCGTGCCGCCGCCTCACCAGATAGCGGTCCTCGAGCTCGCTGTACTCCTGGACCGCGTAGCCAGTGGCGTAACGGGCCGGAATACCGGCGGCGCGCAACAACAACACGGTTGCGGTGGCGTAGTACTCGCAGTGACCGCTGCGGGTGCGAAGAAGAAAGTCGGCCAGCGGCGTGGCCTCGGTCTGGGGCGCCTTCAGATTCAGCGTGTAGGTAAATCCCCGGGAGAAAAATCGCCGCACCTGCTCGACGGCGTTGCGATCCGGGATTGCCGCCAGTCCCAGGCCCAGGGCCAGATCATCGAACAGCGCTCGCTGAGCTTTGGGCACCGCCAGATCGGCCGCCTCCGGTTCGGCATCGACGAAGTCGTTGGGAAAGTAGTGGGCGCGAAAATTCACCACCTGGGGACCGCGCAAGACCTTGAGCGCACCAAGTCGATTTCGGTACACGCCGTCCACCGGAAGATTGTCCACCAGGCGGGTACCGGCCGGCACCGCGAGCAGTCCTTTACCGTAGGGCAGATAAGCGGCGATGGATACCGAGGACATATGGTCGCGCTCCTCGGCGATGTGCCAGGCGCTGCCCTCGGCGCTGGATGGCAGCTCCTGGAACGCCGAGCGCCGCGACACCCACATGTTGCGCGCGAAGGTCTGGTAGGTCGCCTGGTGCAGCAAGCTTGGTTTGCGGCCGCTGGGACCGGGCTTCACCCGCAGCACGATACGATCCGACAGCTTGAGCTTGCCGATGTGGCCGATGGCGGTATAGGCACGATAAGGATCGCCGCGCGCCGCGATACGATCTTCCAGGTAGGCCATGGCCAGCGGCTCGATGAACCGGCGCGCCTGCAGCGTCGCCGCCTGCAACAGCAAAGCCATGGCAAAACCCGCCGCCGCCATCGCGATCCAGCTCACGGTGCGATAACGGCGCGGCCGATTGCTCCACAAAGCCCACGCGATCACCGCGGCGGCCGACGGCAGCAACAGTCGAGGATAGGCGCCGCCGCCGGAGGCGGAAACGAGACACACCACCAGGTAGCTGAGACGAATGTCCACACCGCCCGGATCCGGCGTCTTGCCTTGCGCCGCGGCCGCGCGCACCGACCAGAAAAGTGCCGTGTAGTCGATGCGATCCCTGGTGCTGTAAGCTTGCGTTGCCGTCAGCGGAAACAACGCCACCGGCAGCCACAACAGGATGCCGTAGATGCCACTGGCACCCCGAGCGTCGAACTGGTAAACGGCCAGCAATACGAATCCCACAGTGCTCGCGTCGGCAAGGCGTTGAAAGTCTTTGCTGGAGAGTTGCCAGCGCCACGGCACCCAGCGCGGCAGCTCGATGAGGAAGGCCAGGGGCAAGGCGACCAGCAGCAGCCCGTTGTGCAATCCCCACAGGAGCAACGCCGCAGCCAGGACGCCCGTGGTGAGCTTCACGGCGCGAGCTCCGCCAGCGACACTGCCAGGCGTGTCGGCGACAGCACCTTGAAGCGATCGGGTTGATCCGCCATGGGGCCGGGTGCTGGAGAGGAGTTGCTGTCGCCATTGTCCATCAACAACACCAGCACCGGCACACCGGCACCGCGCAGCCTGGCAACCAGCGACCGGCGTTGCTCATCCCAGGCCAACAACACGCACACGCAGGCACTCAGCTCAGGGGCGCGGGCATCGATACAATCCTTCAGCAGCGAGAAGTTTTCTTCGGGCCGCGCTTCGACACAGGCAAGGGCCTCGAGAACACCATCGACAGACCCCACACCCGTTCCAGCCGACACGCGATGAACGCTCGTGCCGACGAAAATCAGATCCAGCGCGCCGCGGGTGAGTGCCGGGCCGCCGGCGACAAAAGACGCCGCCACCGACACCGCCGCTTCAAAGCGCTCGGTCGGTGCGCCCTGCGGCAACCAGGTATCGAGAATCAACGCCTGGCGCACGAAACAGGTCTCGAAGAACTCCTTGACGATAGGCACGCCGAGACGTGCCCATCCCTTCCAGTCGATGTGCCGTAACGGATCGCCGGGACGGTACTCCCGCAGCGCCGCGAACTCTTCGGCACCCGAGGTGGACGCCGTCTGGCTCAAGCCACCGGGCTTGTCGCGCAGCGCACCGGCGCGGGCGCTCCAGTTCACGGCATAGCGTTTCGGCAATACCAGCAGCGACTCGCGCAACTGCATGCGCTTGCGCCCGTGAAACAGGCCCATGGCGTCCGGCCGCAACAATGTGCAACCGGCAAGGCGCACGTATCCACGGCGAAGCGGCCGCCACTGCACGGACACTTCGACGCAACCACCGGGCGCCAGATCCGGGACCGGAACAGGCCGCGGGTGGGCGCCGGCCTGCCGGCGCACCGCGACGACCCAATTGCTGTAACCCACCAAGCGACCACCGTCCGCCGTGATCGCCGGCAGCGGTGGCATCCGCACCTGCTCCTGGAGCAGCAGGCCCCGCTGCACCCGCCGCGAATGGTTCTTCACCTCGACCACGTAGCTGAGCGGATCGCCGTCGCTGGCATAGCGGGGCAGGCGCCGGCGAATGCTGACGTTACAGCGAAACCAGAGAGCACTCAGCATGGCCACCGCCAGCAGCCCGGTGGCGAGGGCCGCCAGCTGATAGGCGAGATTGGCGCGGGTATTGACACCGAACACGCTGGCCAGCACCAGCAATCCCACCAGCGTCAAACCGGCGTTGGTGAAACGTTGCTTGAACCAGCCGTCAATCCGGAAGATGGCGGCGTGGAGACGATAGAGCAGGCGCTTCAGCACGGGACTGTTGGCAGTCGCCGCCGGCGGCGCTCAAGCCGGGACCGGCACCTGTTGGAGAACTTGCGCCACTACACCGGCAGCATCGTGTCCCGAGTAACGGGCTTGCGGGTCCATGACCAGACGGTGGGCGATCACCGGCGCGGCAATTTCCTGCACGCGCTCCGGCGTAACGAAATCCTCGCCGTCGAACAAGGCCAGCGCCTGGGCACACTTCATGACCGCCAGGGAGGCGCGCGGGCTGGCTCCCACGAGCACGCCGTCGGCTTCACGGGTGGCGACCACGAGATCCACCACATAACGCTTGAGCTCGTCGGCGAAAGCGATCGCGCGCACGGCGTCGCGCAGACGTTCGATGTCGGCGTGGTTGCTGACCGCTGCCAGGCTCTCCAGGGGATGGCCGCTGTTCTGATCGGAGAGGATCTGCACTTCTTCCGAGGCCGCGACGTAGCCCAGGCTGAAGCGCAGCGCAAAGCGATCCATCTGCGCTTCCGGCAATGGATAGGTGCCCTGAAACTCGATGGGATTCTGGGTGGCGACCACGAAGAACAGCGAGTCCAACGGCCGCCGCTGGCTGTCCAGGCTCACCTGGCCCTCGCCCATGGCCTCCAGCAGCGCGGACTGGGTGCGCGGTGAGGCGCGGTTGATTTCATCGGCCAGCAGGATGTTGGTGAATACGGGTCCTTCGTGAAACTCGAAAGCCTGCTCGCGTTGATTGAACAGCGACACCCCGAGGATGTCCGCGGGCAGCAGGTCCGGCGTGAACTGAATGCGCTGGAAATCGGCGTCGATGGAGCGCGCCAGGGCCTTGGCCAGGGTCGTCTTGCCGGTGCCGGGCACATCTTCGAGCAGCACGTGGCCGCCGGCGGCGAAAGCCGCCAGGAGCTTGCGTATGGCCGCCGACTGGCCGCGCATGACCTTGCCGATATTGCCCTGTATGCGCGAATAGGTATCGGCGGCGGTGCTCCACAATAGTTCGGGATCGGGGCTGCTCATAATTCCTAAATAGTATGGGTCGAGTTGCTATCGATTTCTGCACAGACCATCATCTTTTCAGATGCGCGAGAAAATTATCCAGAACATCAAGCCTTTGAGCGATGTTGCCGGCGTGGACGCCGGCGCCTCGCCGGCGCCTGTGGGCGACCACGATCTGAACGCCTCACCGCGGGCGCAATCGCCCCTCACGCCGGCGGCGGTCCTGGTGCCGCTGGTGGTACGGCCCCGGGGGCTGCAGGTCTTGCTTACCCAGCGCACCGACCATCTGCACGACCATGCGGGTCAGGTGAGCTTTCCCGGTGGGCGGCGCGAGCACCATGACGCGAGCTCCGTGGCGACCGCCCTCAGGGAGACCCGCGAGGAGATCGGGCTGGCCGAGGAATTCATCGAAGTCGTGGGCCTGCTGGACGATTACGAAACCGGCACCGGATTCCGGGTCACACCGGTGGTGGGCTTCGTGAGCGAGGGATTCACCCTGGCGCTGGACAGCTTCGAGGTCGCAAACGTATTCGAAGTACCCCTGGACTATCTGTTCGATCCCGCCAACCATCAGACCCGCAGCCGCGAATTCGCCGGCCACCGGCGAAAATATTACCTGTTCGAGTACCAGGACCGCGTCATCTGGGGTGCCACCGCAGGCATGCTCATGAATCTGTATCGGCGCGCGAGGGGCGCTACTTAATAGCCCACCGCCGTGCCGTCGGCGCGTGGCTCGCTGCCGGCGGCATAGACACCGTCCTCCAGGCGCACGATGATCTGACCGCGGCCGAAACCCAGGCGGTCCGGGGCCACCACCGGCTGATGCCCGCGACCAGTGAGCGCCGCCAGCAGCCGTTCATCGGTGCCGGGCTCCACCGCCACCTCCAGACCTTCACCCAACTGCCAGCGGGGCGCGTCCAGGGCAGCTTGGGGATTGAGACCGTGATCGAGCATGGAGCTCACCACCTGCAGGTGGCCCTGGGGCTGCATCTCCCCACCCATGACGCCGAAGGGCCCCACGGGCTGGCCGTCGCGGGTGATGAAACCGGGAATAATGGTATTCCGCGGCCGCTTGCCCGGCGCTGCCTCGTTGGGGTGGCCCGGCTTGAGGGTGAAGCCGCAGGCCCGGTCCTGTAAAGAGATTCCGAGCTCCGGCACCACCACACCGCTACCGAAACCATGGTAGTTGGATTGGATGAAGCTCACCATCATGCCGTCGCCATCGGCGCTGCAGAGATAAACCGTGCCACCGCCCGGTGGCCGGCCGGGCTCCGGCAGCCGCGCCCGCTCACCCATGAGGGCACGGCGGGTGGCCAGGTAAGCGGGGGCCAGTAATCCGCTCACCGGCACCGCCACCTGCTCGCTGTCGGCCACATAGCGGTAGGCGTCGGCGAAGGCCAGCTTCATGGCCTCGATCTGCAAATGCCAGGCCGCTTCGCCACCGTGGGCCAGCGACGCCATATCGCTGCCTTCCAGGAGCCCCAGGGCAATCAGCGCGGCGATGCCCTGGCCGTTGGGCGGGATCTCCCATATGTCATGGCCCCGGTAGGACACGCGGATGGGATCCACCCATTCGCTATGGTGGTCGGCCAGATCGTCGCTGCCGATGACGCCGCCGGTGGCGTCGGAGTAGGCAATGATCTGCTGCGCCACCTCGCCTTCATAAAAGTCACGAAAGCCACGCTCGCTGAGCGCCCGCAAACCCGCCGCGTGTCCCGGGCTGTACCAACGCTGGCCTGCCGCCGGCGTCACGCCATCGCGGCTGAACACTTCCCGCCATCCGGCCATGGCGCGGTCGTCGGCATCGAGAAACGTGGCTGCCGCGTTCTGCCACAGACGCGAGATGACCGGCGACACCGGGAATCCCTGCTCCGCGTAGGCAATCGCCGGTGCCATCAACTCGGCGACGCTCAGACGCGCAAAACGCTGGTGGAGATCGTGCCAGGCGGCGGGCGCCCCGGGCACGCTGACGCTGACCCAACCCCGCTCCGGCACCGCTGTGTGTCCCTGGTCGCGAAGACCCTGGGCGGTCCAGGCCGCCGGCCATCGGCCGGAGCCGTTCAGGCCGTGCAGCCGCTCACCATCCCAGACGATGGCGAACACGTCGCTGCCGATTCCGTTGCTGGTGGGCTCGAGCACGGTGAGGGCGATGGCCGTGGCGAGCGCGGCATCCACGGCGTTGCCGCCTTTCTCGAGCATCGCGAGCCCGGCGCTGGCCGCCAGGGGCTGGCTGGTGGCGACGACGCCGTTGGAAGCGAGCAAGGCGCTGCGCCGGGATGGGTAGGGGTAGTCAGTCAAGCTCATGGGGCACGCATTCTAGCACCTTCCCCGCCGCCTTCCGGGTGGCACGCGCCTTTCCTCTAGACCACCGGGCCGATACCATCACCTGCGCAGACTTGGCGCTTACACAATCGCATTCCTACCCACCCGAGGACCAGCATGAAATCGTTCGTGCCATGCATGTTGTGGGCCTTGCTCGCCTTGATACCAGTCTCCGCCCACGGGAAGGTTGAAGGCGATACCATCGTCCTCGGGTCGACCATCTCCCTGACCGGCAAGTATTCCCCCATGGGGACCCATACCAAGCACGGCTATGACTTCGCGGCAGGGAAGATAAACCAAACCGGCGGCGTCAAGGTGGGCGACAAATCGTACAAGATCAAGATCGTTTACTACGATGACGAATCGATGCCTGCTCGCGGCGCACAATTCGCCCAGCGTCTGATAGAGCAGGACAATGTGAAATTCTTTCTCGGACCCTACAGCTCTGGACTCACCAAAGTCGTGGCGGCGGTAACGGAAAAATACAAGATTCCGATGGTCGCATCACAAAGCGCGTCGCGCTCCTTGTTCAACCAGAGCTACAAATATCTCTTCGCAGTAATCTCGACTTCCGATCAGTACTTGACGAGTTCCGTCACGCTCGCCGCCGAAATTGCTGCGAAGCACGGCAGGAAAGCTTCCGGCTTGAAAATTGCCATGGCGTTTGAGAACGATCCTTCCGCTTTGGAAAGTCGCGGTGGCATCGTTGACGTCGCCGGAAAGTACGGGATGGAAATCATAATCGATGACAAGCTACCGCGTGATCTCGGCGACATGTGGGCGACCCTGGCAAAGGTCAGAGCCATGAAGCCGGACCTGCTGTTGGTCTCCGGACACTCCAGAGGTGCCGAGACCGCCGCCCGTCAGATCGGGGAAATGAAGATCGACGTGCCGATGATCGCAATTACCCATTGCGAATCGGCGCAATTGGTGAACAAGTTCGGACCTGCGGTGGACGGCTTCCTGTGCCCGGCCCAGTGGTCCGAGACCCTGAGCTACAGCGATGAACTTTTCGGCTCCGCCGCCGCCTACGGCAAGCTGTTCAAGGCCCGGTACCCCAGCTACGCCACCGCACCCTATCAGTCGGCCCAGGCCTCGGCGGCCGTCATGGTGTGGAAGAATGCCTTCGAGCGCGCCAAATCCTTCGATACCGAGGCGCTCAGAGATGCGATCGCGGATACCGACATGAATACCTTTTACGGCCGCATCAAGTTCTCCGAGGACGGTAACAACACAGTCAAGCCCATGGTCGTGCGGCAAATTCAGAACGGCGAGTTCCAGGTCGTGGCGCCGGTCAAATGGGCCCCCCATGCCGTCCGGTGGCCGCGTAAAGCCCCCTGACTAGCCCCCACAATACCCGGGCACCCCGCCAAAGAACCGGGACAATCTGCCAAAAATCCGGCAAAATGCAAAAATATTGTCGGATTGACTGGATATTGTCCCGGTACTAACGTGCTCCCCATGCGCATCACCATTGAACGCAACGGAACCGGTGGCGGCGCTGCCCGCAAGCCCGTCTATCAGCAGATTGCCGAGCAGATGAACGCGGCCATCTCTACCGGCCAGCTCCGCCAGGGCGACAAGCTACCCACCATCCGGGCACTGGCCGGAGAGCTGGGCGTCAACCGTGACACCGTGGCGCTGGCCTACGACGGCCTCGCCAGGAGCGGCATCGTCGAGACCACCGTCGGCCGCGGCACCTTCGTGCGCCGGCCGCTGGCCAGCCGCCCGCCGGCGGAGCAAGTGGCACCACCTCTCTCGCCGGTGGTGGACCGTCTGCTGGACTTCGAGCGTGCGCGTCCCGATTTCACCGCCCGGGACGGCGCCGTGCCCCTGCACTCACTGACGCCTGATCCGTCCCTGTATCCGCTGAAAGCCTTTCGCCGATCGCTCAACCGTGTGCTGGACGAAGCCGGCACCGAGCTTCTGGTCTACGGTGGGCATCAGGGTCATGGGCCGTTGCGCGACGTCATCGCATCACGGCTGCGCGCCCAGGGTGTCGACACCTCCGCCGAGCAGCTGGTGCTCTGTCAGGGCGCGAGTCAGGGTGTGTCCCTGGCCTTGCGCCTCTATGCCGAGCCCGGCGACTGGGTGGCGGTGGAAGAACCCACCTATCACAACGTGCTGGGCGCGCTGGTGGGACTGGGGCTGCGCGCCGCGCCGGTGCCCATGACCGAGGACGGCCCGGATCTGGAAGTGCTCCAGCGCACCCTGTCGCGTCCCGAGGTGAAGCTCTTCTACACCATGCCGAGCTTTCACAATCCATTGGGCACCACCACCAGTCTCGGCCATCGCCGCGCACTGCTGGAAGTGGCCGCGCGGCTCGGCAAGCCCATCATCGAAGACGGTTTCGAGATGGATCTGCGCTACGACGGCCGTGACGTTCCGCCCCTGGCGGCGCTGGATGTGGCCGGCGTGGTGGTGCACCTGTTCTCGTTCTCGAAGTCGCTGTTTCCCGGCGTGCGCATCGGCAGCATCTGCGCCCGTGGACGCGCGGTGGACGGACTGCTGGCGTTGAAGCAGACCACGGACTTGAGCGGCGTGCTGGTGCTGCAGGCGGCGGTAGCCGATTTCGTCGGCCGCGGCGGCTACGACCGGCACCTGACCAAGCTGCGCGGCCGGCTTCGAGAACGCCGCGACGTTTTACTCGATGCCCTCGCCAGGCACATGCCCGAGGGCACGCACTGGACCCGCCCGGACGGCGGCTACCAGGTATGGGTGGACCTGCCCCGGGACGTCGATTCCCGTGCCTTGCTGCGCGAAGCGCAAGCCGCCGGTGTGATGTTCGCACCCGGGCACCAGTTCCATCACGACGGGCGCCCGTCCACCGGCCTGCGGTTGACCACCGCGCTGGCCGATAGCGACGAGATCCGGCGTGGCATTGAAATTCTGGGGAAACTCGTACGAACCCGGCTGGCGGAGCACACACCCCGTGTGTCCCGCGATACCAGCATTCACGTTTGATGGAGGACGACCAAGTGAGCAAGTCAAAAGGCAACAAGGGCAATGGCAACGGCAATGGAGCGCAGCGCAGCGACGCACGCTCATTCGAAATAAAGGTGGGGCTGGCGGAGATGCTCAAGGGCGGCGTCATCATGGACGTGACCACACCGGAGCAGGCGAAGATCGCTGAAGACGCGGGCGCCACGGCAGTGATGGCCCTGGAACGCGTGCCGTCGGACATCCGCAAGGAAGGCGGCGTCGCCCGCATGTGTTCCATCGAGGTCATCGAGGGGATCCAGAAAGTCGTGTCGATCCCGGTGATGGCCAAGGTGCGCATCGGGCACTTCGCCGAGGCCCGCATATTGGAAGCGCTGGGTGTGGACTTCATCGACGAGAGCGAAGTGCTGACCCCCGCCGACGAGTCCCACCACGTGGACAAGCACGCCTACCGATCACCCTTCGTGTGCGGTTGCCGGGATCTGGGCGAAGCGCTACGGCGAATCGGCGAAGGCGCGGCCATGATCCGCACCAAGGGCGAAGCGGGAAGCGGCAACATCGTCGAAGCCGTGCGCCATCTGCGCCAGGTATTCGGCGACATCCGCGCGTTGACGGTTCTCCCCGAAGAAGAGCTGCCGGCCCGGGCCAAGGAGCTGCGTGCGCCGGTAGATCTGGTGCGCAAGGTGGCGGAAATCGGCAAGCTTCCGGTGCCCAACTTCGCCGCCGGCGGTATCGCCACACCGGCGGATGCAGCACTGTGCATGGCGCTGGGAGCGGAGGCGGTGTTCGTGGGTTCGGGTATCTTCAAGGCCGACGATCCGGAACGCCGGGCGCGGGCCATCGTCAAAGCCACCACCCACCATCGGGACGCGATGGAAGTGCTGGCCGCGTCCAGAGGCCTGGGCAACGCCATGCCGGGCATCGAGATGGAAACGCTGAGCGACGAGCAGCGCATGGCCAACCGCGGCTGGTAGCGACCCGCCCGCGGTTGACGGCAATGATCGAGCACGTCGGCATCCTGGCCATTCAAGGAGACGTGGAGGCCCACCGGCATATGCTGGAGGGCCTCGGCGTTCAGGTATCCGAAGTGCTCTCGGAGAGCGATCTGGATGCCGTCGACGCGCTGGTGATCCCCGGCGGAGAGAGCACCACCATCGCCAAGGGGATCGCCAGGCTGGGTTTGCACGAGGCACTGAAGAAGCGTATCGCTGACGGCTTACCGGTGCTCGGCACCTGCGCGGGCGCCATCCTGCTGGCTCGCCAGGTGGAAAATCATCCGGTGCCGGTGCTCGGCGTCCTGGACGTAACGGCGGTGCGCAACGCCTACGGCACCCAGGTGGACTCCTTTGCCGCGCACGTGGATACGGACGTTGTGGCGGGTCTGGAGGATCTGCGCTGCGTATTCATTCGCGCGCCACGGTTGGCGGATCCGGGACCGGGGGTCGAGGTGCTGGCGCGGGTGGACGGCCAGCCCGTGCTGATGCGTGAAGGCAATGTCTTAGCCGCCACCTTCCACCCGGAACTGACACCCGACTCCCGCGTGCACGCATTGTTTCTCGAATCGGCGTAGCCGCCGATTCCATCGGTCGAGGAGTCAATGACGGACGACGCCAATAATCGGCCGCCAAGCCTGTGGGCCGAGACTGCTTCGCCGGCACCAGCTTGCGCCTCCTTGAGCGGCGATCACCAAGTCGAGATCGCCATCGTCGGCGCCGGATACACCGGCCTTTCGGCTGCACTGCATCTGGCCGAAGCGGGGCACGCGGTGCGCGTGCTGGAAGCGGTGCAGCCGGGCTGGGGCGCCTCGGGCCGCAATGGCGGACAGGTCAACCCGGGATGGAAGTTACTCCCGGCGGAAGTCGAAGTCCGCTACGGGCGCGATCAGGGACGGCGCATCAATGCCATGGCAGACGGCGCCTGCGATCTGGTGTTCGATCTCATCGAGCGCCACGGCATCAGCTGTGACGCCGTACGGCCCGGTTACGTGCAGGGTGCCCAGAGCAGGCGCGGCATCACCTTCCTGGAGAACTGGGTCAGGCAGTGGTCGGCCCGCGGCGCGCCTGTGGAACTGCTGTCGCGACGCCAGACCATAAAGCTGCTGGGCACCGAAACCTACCTGCGAGGGATGCTGGACCGGCGCGGCGGAAACATTCAACCGCTTTCCTATGCCCGCGGCCTGGCCCGTGCTGCCATGGCGGCGGGTGCCGTCATTCACGGTGACTCGCCGGCATTACGCTTGCGTCGGGAGGGGGTTGGTTGGAAGCTCGAGACTTCCGAAGGATCCCTCATCGCCGATCAGGTACTCCTCTGCACCAACGGCTACACCACTTCCCTGTGGCCGGGCCTGGCCACCGTGGTGGTGCCGGTGCCAAGCTTCGTCGCCGCATCCGAACCCCTGGACAACAAACTTCTGGCCGCCATTCTTCCCGGCCGTCACGCCGTTTCCGAAACTCGCCGCGTGCAGGTCTACTATCGGATGGATGCCGATGGGCGTTTCGTCATCGGCGGCCGCGGCCATCTCTTCAACGATGCCCAGCGCGGAGACATCGCCCACGTGCACGCCGAGGCCCGCCGCCTGTATCCGGCGCTCGCCCAAGTGAAATGGCAGTTTCACTGGGGCGGCTACGTGGCCATGACCCTTTCCCACACCCCGAAGCTCATGGCGCTGGCACCCGGCCTGCATGCCGGCATGGGCTACAACGGCCGCGGCGTCGCCATGGCCACCATGATGGGCAAGCAGCTGGCCATGGCCGTGGCGGGGGAGCGGCCGGACATGCCGGTGGAATCCATGTCGCGCATCCCGTTGCACGCGCTTCGCCAAGCAGCGCTCAGCTATCGCCTCATGGCCGGCACTTTCCTGGACCGCTGCGAGCACCTCACGGAAAGACGCGGTGGAATGCGCTTGCTGGGAGACGAATAGTTACCGGTGCTGGCTGTTCGGATCGGTCGGAACCCAATCTGACAGACAGTGGCGACTGACGACCGG
>PVMK01126769.1_pt1 | contig 29799 bp, 29 predicted proteins | sample 1853481 | NCBI WGS metagenome assembly PVMK01 (sample SAMN08533507, study PRJNA380276) | Marine sediment metagenome, whole genome shotgun sequencing project.
GCCGGTATTGCCTCCATTTTAATTGCCTCTGAGCTGATGAACAGCAGCAGTGTTGGAAATGGTTTGATTTTAGGAAATATAGGAGGTGTTCCTCCAAGCAAAGTGGTTATTATTGGAGCGGGTACTGTAGCTGAGTTTGCGGCAAGATCTGCGTTGGGATTGGGAGCGCAGGTTGAAGTATTCGATAATTCTCTCACCAAATTGAGAAGTTTACAACATAAATTAAATTTTCCTATAGCCACATCAACCTTACAACCAAAAAATTTATTGAAATCTCTTATAGACTGTGATGTTGCCATCGGAGCGATCAGAGGGAAAACCAGAACACCCGTTGTAGTTAGTGAAGAAATGGTCCAACAGATGAATAAAGGTGCCGTTATTGTAGATGTGAGCATAGATAACGGGGGATGTTTTGAAACTTCCGAAGTTACAACGCATAGCAATCCTACTATAATTAAGCATGACGTAATTCACTATTGTGTTCCAAATATTCCTTCCAGATATTCACGAACCGCTTCCGTTTCAATTAGTAATATTTTCACTCCTTATCTTCTAAAGATTGGCGAAGAAGGAGGTATAGAAAATGCTGCCAGATTTGACAAGAGTTTGCAAAAAGGAATGTATTTTTACCACGGAATTTTAAGTAATAAAACCATAGCCGATTGGTTTGGTTTACCTTTTACAGATATCAACTTATTGACTTTATAAAGTAATTGCAATATGATCCATGATATGAAAAGACGCTTTGGCCTGTATGGTTTTGGCTTCGCTATTGGAATAGTTTTGGTGTTTTTTTTCCTTGGCGGAAAAGATGCTTCCTGTAACTGGATGCCAAATGCTCGAATGCTGCAAATAATAAGATCCAAACAAATAAGCTATTCAGAAGAGGTTCAAAATAAAATAGACAACAAAACTATTGACAGTACTGATATTAATAATATACTGTTACTGGGAGATATAGATTTTTCTAAAAGTCAGGTAAAGAACAACCCATGCAGAGATTATTTGATCAACGGAGAAGTTAGAAATCAAGAGGTTTCGATCACAGTAATAATTTGTGATTCTTTGGCTACAATTGAGACATTTAAAGTGAAATAGTTCAAGTGTTTACGCGAGCATCTTGCTCGTGCTGCCTAATACCTCCGAGTTGGCGCGAGCATCTTGCTCGTGCTAACAGATATCCTACAAAAACATACCGTTGATATTTTCTATTCGATCAACCTTTTCCTCGTAGTTAACGCGAGCATCCTGCTCGTGCAAACCAATATGCTACAGAAAAATACTACTGGTATTTCTATTCGATCAACCTTTTCACTTATAGAAAATGTTTACAACCGCATATAAAAAGCATCAACAAAGAAAGTTCTAAGCTTTATTGAGCAATATTCTCGTTCCAACTTGGATATATAAAGATTGTAACGCTGAAAATTACATGAGCAGAAAATATAAATTTCATAATAAATCTGGCGTATACTTTATAAGTTTTGCAACAGTTTATTGGATTGATGTTTTTATACGTCAGGAATATTTTTCTGTTTTAGAACATAGTATTGCTTATTGTAGAAAAGAAAAAGGAATGGAAGTGTTTGCATATTGTTTTATGCCAAGCCATGTACATTTAATTTTTCGGTCATCAATTATGACCCTCCGGTTTATTAAGGGACTTTAAAGGTTTTACATCCAGGCGGTTGCTTCAAACTATAAAAGACAATCCCAAAGAAAGCAGGAAAGAATGGTTGTTGCATATGTTTGAAAAAGCTGGCAGCAAGAACAGCAACGTTTCAAAAAGACAATTTTGGCAGCAGAACAATCACCAATAGAGCTATGGAGTGAAAAAGTAATACTACAGAAGGTAAACTATATTCATAACAATCCGGTTCTAGCAGGGTTTGTTACTGATCCTGTAGGATGGAAATATAGTAGTGCCAGAAACTTTCAAGGCGATGAGACAGTTTTAGAGATTGATAATGAAGGGATCGATCTGATAGTGAATTCTGGCACGAAATAGATTAAAATAGATTGCGCACGTAGCAAGCGAGCTGTGTAGGCACGAGCAAGATGCTCTCGCCAGTATAAGACAATTGAAACCTTAAAAATAAAATAGGTATCTATTAAGATCAATAAATACCTATTTCCTTGTCCCGGAAAACTATTTTAGAAAACCATTAATTAATTAGAACTTACCTCTCCGGAACCACTGACTTTTATATCTTCAATCTTAGGGTTTCCTTTATAAGTAATGTCACCTGAGCCAGAAACTCTGGCATATAACTCATCTTTGACACTTATAGTAATATCTGCTGACCCCGAAATTTTTAAATTTGCTGTATTCGTTTCCAGAGCAAAAGCTTCTATATCACCAGACCCTGACATCGCAGCTTTAAAATTATCTGCTGAACCTTTAAAATCCAAATCTCCTGATCCTGAAACTCTGGCATTCAAATCATTTACATCTACTTGTAAACTTATGTTCCCGGAACCTGAAACTGCCACTTCCAAATTATCAGTTTTGATAAGATCATTTGATTTTATATCACTTGACCCTGAGCTGGCGATATCGTTTATTTCTTTAAAATGAACTATTAAGTGAACCCCACGATTGGTCTGTACATTTGTTCCCTTTTTCCATCTGATTTTTAATTTTCCGTTCTCTACATCAGTAATGAGGTAAGGCAACAGGTTTTTTTCTATTTTAATTTCTATTAATCCCTCATTTCCCTTCACCAAATCAATATCAAAAGAACCGGAAACACCAATTTTTTCAAAATTACCTACTTCCCTTGTTTCATTAATTACGTTTCCATCACCTTTTACTTTTCCATATTTTTGGGCTTCACAATTGGTTAAAAATAATACTATTGCTACTAAACTTATACTTAATTTTAATAATCTGTTTTTCATGTGTTTATATTTATTGTTTGTTATTGGTTATATACTGCCTGCCGGTTAACAGGGATTAAAAAACTTATACTATTTCATTAGTTTTTGTAAAATTTTACACCTCCATAATCTGAAGATATTTTAATATTCGACGAAGGGTTTTCTTTATTGATGTACCTTCATAATATTTTGACGTGTTCTTCTCGATCTTTTTACTGTAATTGATATTCTCTCCATCGTAATTAAAACCGCCATAACTCAAGTCCAGAACAAAATTAAATGATGCCGCTGGGTCCAGACCTATTTTGGTGCTGGCATAATCCGTGTTAATTTCAACACTTTCAAATCCCTTCATTAGTTTTTTTACTTTAATGTTGCCATAATCTGACTCTATCTCCAAATTTTTAAATACCGTACCGAATTCCATGGATAGATAATCTCCATTTCCAATGATATTGTTTCCCTGACCAACTTTTATATTACCATAATCACAATTAAAGTTTAGATCTTCCACATTTTCAAAAGTTGTATTTGTATAATCCGCATTCAGATCGATAGTTTTTGCTTTTTCTACGGTTAATCCTGAATAATCAGCATTGATATTTCCGCCATTCATTAATTCAATGGTTGAATTATTGGTATAATCAATATTTATATTATTGTCATCATGATATAAACTACCAATGATAATTTTACCATAATCACAGTTAATATTCGCTCTTCCCTTCAATTCATTCAAAGAGATGGATCCATAATCATTTTTAAAGTCGGCCTGGTTAGTAACAGGCATCTTCACTTTATAATTAACTTCAAAAGAGATGTTTGAACTATTTTTCCAATTTGACCATCCTGATTTCTTTCCAAAAACAGTTTTAGCCGAAACTTTACTTTTATTACTTTCAAATTCAACAGTTATCTCAGATAATTTTTCGGTAACCTTACTTTCACTATTTCCGCTTACGATTATTTCTACATCAATAACCACTCGGTTTTCATTCCAGGATATTACATCAACATTACCATATTTATTATTTATGTTGAGCAATGCATCGGCATTAACAGTAAACTCCTTATTTATTTTTTTGCTTTTTTCAAACTTTCCTTTTCCGGGATCTGTGCTGGCAAACCCTATTAAAGGAATTATACTAAGAAAAAATACTATTTTCAGTAACTTTTGATTCATGACTTCTATTTTTAAATAATTGTTAAATAATTGTTTGTTCAGAATTCATTTTATTGAACTCCTCAAGTTGTTCAACCAAATTTTGCAATACTTCGATTTGCATTTGAAAATTTGCAATCATGGCATATATAACTCGCTTATCTTCATTACTTTCTTTGAGCTCTCTGGAAAGTTTTTGATGATCTAATTCTAATTTTGTTAATTGAGTAAACGCATCGTCAATAATTCTTTGATTTTGTGGATTTTTCTGCCCCTCAATGAACTTAATTTCTTTTTGAATGGTTGCTAAATAAAAGTTCTGTGTTTCTTCCATTTTTGGGGACAATTCTCCCAGGTCCATACGGTCTTGTGCATTATTATTTCCAAACCAAACTCCAACAAATAACACCACAGTGGCCGCTATTGCTAACCAGTACCAGGAAATATTTTTATGGTTTTTGAACTCTTTACTCTGCCCCTTCAATTTGGCCTCAAAGCGTTCAAAGTGACCTACATTTGGTTCTGCCAAATCAAAATCATTTTGTAGTTTTTTAAATATTTTTTCTAATTCGTTCATAAATACTAATTTACTAAGGTGTCATGTTGTAATAATCTTCTCAATTTATTCTTTGCTCTGGAGATCGTTGTCCTGCAATTTTCATTGCTAATTTTCATAATCTTCGAGATCTCTTCATTATCATAACCTTCTATTAAACTTAAGGTTAGGGCAATACGATAATTATCTTTTAGTTGATCAATTGTCTTTAAAATTTCTCTAGCCTTAATTATAGAGTAATCTATAGTTTCATTGCCTGCTATCAATTCCTCATCTTCTAATGTATTTTCAAGAACATCAAACTTCGCCTCTTCAAATCTGCTATTTTTTTTGATCTGAGTTAAACTCTTATTGATCACTATTCTTTTTAACCAGGCCCCAAATGCAACTTCTCCTTTATATGAATCCAATTTTGTAAACGCATTTAAAAAGGCTTCTTGCATTATATCTTCGGCTTCATAACTATCTTTCATGAACCGTAAAGCAGTGTTGAACATTGCCTTATAATAGAGTTTGTAAATTTCAAACTGAGCTGATTGTTCTTGTCTTCTACAAGCCTCTAATAGCCTATTTATATGTTTATTTTGTTCCTTCAATATGGTTTTCTATTTTAAAGACAAAGCATTTTCCAATCTGTTACACTTTTGTTTAAAGAAGTGTGAAAATTATAAGTATACCTAAAAGTACAACTTTTTTATAGATGTGTTAATAGATCAAATAGTTGGCATAACAATTGTGTAATATACCAAGGCTTGTCATCGTTATAATAGATATACTTTTGACAGCTAGTTACTTAATAATAAAAGGATAATAGTGGTTCTATTGACTTAACTATTATAATGTCAAATTGACTTAAATGAGGTATGAGTAAAGCAAAATTTTTAAATATTGACAATTTGTCACTACAAAATATTATTGATGAGGATTCTGAATTGATTCCGTTGATGACACCAGAAGATGAAGAAGAAATTAAAAATGAGAATGTTCCCGAGGTATTGCCAATTTTACCCTTAAGAAATACTGTATTGTTTCCCGGGGTAGTAATTCCTATTACGGCCGGGAGAGATCAGTCCATCAAATTAATTAAAGAGGCAAACAGAGGAAATAAAACCATTGGTGTTGTTGCCCAAAAAAATGAAATCACCGAAAATCCGGGTTTGGATGATCTGTATAAAATAGGTACGGTTGCACGAATCTTAAAACTGCTTAAAATGCCTGATGGAAACACAATGGTTGTTTTACAGGGCAAAAAACGTTTTCAGATAGAAAGTCTGGTTCAGACGGAACCCTATCTAAAGGCTAAAACAAAGGAAATGGTGGAGAAAACTCCCAAGAAAAACCAGTCGGAGTTCAGAGCGATCATCGATTCGGTTAAGGATATTTCCCAAAAAATCATCAAAGAAAATCCTAATATTCCGAGTGAAGCCTCTTTTGCAATTCAAAACATCCACAGTGATTCGTTTTTAGTAAATTTCGTGTCCTCAAATTTGAATTTAGATATCGCTTCGAAGCAGGAACTTTTAAATATTGATAATTTAAAGAACAGGGCTTTAGAAACTTTGAAGAAGATGAATGTTGAATTACAACGTTTACAACTCAGTAATGACATTCAATCAAAGGTTCGGGAAGATATGGACCAACAGCAGCGTGAGTATTATCTCCATCAACAAATGAAAACCATACAGGAAGAGCTTGGAGGTGTTTCGCATGATGAAGAAATAGAAGAACTCAGGCAAATCGCCAAAACTAAAAAATGGAATAAGGAAGTAGAAAAAACCTTTGAAAAAGAACTTGGCAGATTGCAGAGAATGAATCCGCAGGTTGCAGAATATTCTATTCAAAGAAACTATTTGGATCTCTTGGTTGAATTGCCATGGGATGAATACACAAAAGATCTATTTGATCTAAGCAGAGCCCAGAAAATATTAGACAGAGACCACTATGGGCTGGAAAAAGTTAAAGAAAGAATCATTGAACACCTGGCTGTATTGAAATTAAAAGGAGATATGAAATCTCCAATCATTTGTCTGTATGGTCCTCCCGGTGTTGGAAAAACCTCTTTGGGTAAATCTGTTGCAGAATCTTTAGGCAGAAAATATATTAGAATGTCACTTGGCGGTATGCGCGATGAGGCCGAAATAAGAGGTCACAGAAAAACTTATATTGGTGCCTTGCCCGGAAGAATAATTCAAAATATCAAAAAAGCGGGAACTTCTAACCCTGTATTTGTCTTGGATGAAATAGACAAATTGACATCATCTCATAGCGGTGACCCATCATCAGCTATGCTTGAAGTACTTGATCCTGAGCAAAATACTGATTTTTACGATAATTATTTGGAAGTTGGTTATGATTTGTCCAAAGTACTGTTCATTGCAACAGCAAACAGTTTAGCAACAATACCGTGGGCTTTGCGCGACAGAATGGAAATTATCAATGTAAGCGGATATACGATTGAAGAAAAAATAGAAATTGCAAAACGTCATTTATTACCAAAACAATTGGTAGAACACGGTTTAAAAACTACCCAAATTAAAATAGGAAAGAAGCAATTGGAAAAAATTGCGACGGGATATACCAGGGAATCCGGCGTAAGAGGATTGGAAAAGAAAATTGCCAAGGTGGTTCGTTATGCAGCCAAATCTATAGTAATGGAAGAGGACTACAATGTTAAAATTACAAATGATGACATTGAAAGCATCCTTGGCCCTTCTCACCTGGAAAGGGATAAATATGAAAATAATGAGGTGGCCGGCGTAGTGACCGGACTGGCATGGACAAGTGTTGGTGGCGATATTTTATTTATAGAATCTATTCTGTCTAAAGGTAAAGGAGGCATGTCCATCACAGGAAATCTCGGTAAAGTAATGAAGGAGTCTGCCACAATAGCTTTGGAATACATAAAAGCCAATGCAGAAGATTTTGGAATAAAATACGAATATTTAATGGGCAATAACATTCATATTCATGTTCCGGAAGGTGCTACACCAAAAGACGGACCGAGTGCCGGGATAACTATGCTTACATCCTTAGTTTCTTCTTTCACACAACGTAAGGTCAAAGCCAAACTGGCAATGACAGGTGAGATAACACTGCGGGGGAAAGTTTTACCGGTTGGTGGTATTAAAGAAAAGATTTTAGCAGCCAAACGTGCCAATATTAAGGAAATTATTCTATGTACGGAAAATAGGAAAGACATTGAAGAAATTAATGAAAAGTACCTTAAGGGACTTACTTTCCATTATGTGAATGAAATGAAAGAGGTGATAGATATTGCCCTATTGAAACAAAAGGTGAAAAACCCTAAAAGATTGGTATAATTAAATATATCAGCAATTATAGCGCTATTTCTTAAGAGATAGCGTTTTTTTTTGTCTAATAAATAAATGTGTGCGAAATAGATAGCTCTACTAATGATCTAATTTTAAATAACACTATTTTACAATGATAAAAGGAACTTCTATTTACTGAGATTATTTTATCTAAGCTTTCAGGAAATACATTGCATATAGATAATTAGGCCTGAAAGAATATATTTTCTTATATTTATAATTATAAAATAAGGACAATGTGTTATTAATTAGAGAATTCCATAAATGAAATATTTGTTAGAATTAGATACATGGCTGGGATTGTTAATTGTTATTACTGTTGTGACTCTTTCAGGACTAATCGTAGTAATACAGGTAAAAAAAAGAATTAAACATAAGATCACAAAACAGCATGAAAAAGTTGGACGTATCCTTTTTCGTGTTACAGCCGGATTAATTGCATTACTTATCTCGCTAAGTTATGCCAATGAGCGAATGGAACAATATAAAATAATGAGTTCCATGGAGAGAGAGGCATCATTGATTGTTGGTGCCGCAGTTAAATTGAACCTGATACATTCTGAAGAATCATCGCAAATCAAACAAAAACTAATAGATTATGTTGATGCAACCATATCAGATAATTGGGAAAGCCTAATGGCGAATCCTTTTTTTTCAAAAAGTTCAAAACTCTTGATTAATACAAATAGACTTGTTTATAATCTTCATGTAAAAAACGCAAATGAAGAAAAAATAAAAAATGATATCATTGAGGATATTAAGGAAATTACAGAGCTTATGCAGGTTAGAATATTTTCTCAACATGTCTTTACTTCATATTTGATCTTTATACTGTGCATTGGTATGATTTTTATGTGGGTGTTCTTTACGGTTTATAATTTGGATGTGATTTCCTTATCATTCTTATCTCTCTATAATATCTTTATAGCTATTTTAATCTATCTTATTTTTATGTTGAGTAATCCTTTGATAGGCCCACTAAAATTAGAGCCACATCCATTCTATATTTTAAAAACAAAAGGAATTGATATTAAGCTTATACAAAACCAATAGAAAATAATACAGTAGAAAATAGATTTGCCTAAGTAGAATCATTAACCGTAAAATCAGTATAAAATGAAAACTCGATTTAAATTATTATACCTATTCACAATTTTCTTTATATCTAATATTTTTGCACAGGAACCAAAAATATTATTTCAATCGGAGACTACCCTTAAACTTACCATTAAATTACACTTAAATAAAGTTATTCAAGATGTGGATGTGCGGGATTATCATGAAGCGACATTGTCTTATCTAGATGATAAAAACGAGGAATCTATCCATAAAATTAAATTGAAAGTAAGAGGAAATAACAGAGCGAACGTTAATACCTGTAATTTCCCTCCTTTAGAAGTAAATTTTAAGAAAAATCAAACAAAGAATTCAATTTTTGAAGGACAAAATAAATTAAAATTGGTTACCCATTGTAAAAATACCGGTGAATTTAGTAATTATGTGAAAGAAGAATATATGATCTATAAAATGTATCAATTGCTTACTCCGATGAGTTTTAAGGTAAGGTTATGTGAGGTAACCTATATAGATCTTGACGGTAAAAAAAGCCAAATAACGCAAGTTGGGTTTTTGATCGAGCGCACAAAAGATATTGCTCATCGAAATGATATGGTAGTATACAAAGATTCCATTGCCCATCAGGACGTCTGTAATAAAGATGAATTAGACAAACTAACCGTTTTTCAATTTATGATCGGAAATTTAGACTGGTCAGTGCCCATGAGGCACAATATTAAAATAGTGGCACCCAGCAAGGGTGGTTTTCCGGTAGCTATACCCTATGATTTTGATCACGCCGGAATAGAGAATACATCTTATGCAAATCCGCCTGAAGGCTCCGGTGTTACCAGTGTCAGATCAAGAGTATTCAGAGGCTTGTGTAGATTCAATAATGGCTATACTAAAACCTTTGATCTCTATCAAGAACTGAAACCCGATTTTTTCTCTATTGCTCAAAATGCATCTTACCTTTCAGATAAGAGTAAGAAATCTGTAGAAAAATATTTGGAGAGTTTTTATGAAATATTAGATGATCCTAAGAAAGTAAACAAAAAGATCGTTACAGTATGCAGAGCGAAACATAAACATTTCTATGATAAAAAATAAGACCTCATTTTTGAAATACTCAGGTATTCCTATATTTACGATTGTTATGTTTACGGGTCTGTTAGGTTTGACTACCATCGATAAAGGAAACAAGGATTTTTCAAATCAAAATAGATATATTTATTCAGGCACTTACGGTCTTTTTATTGAGACTGATAACGGGCTTACATTTAACTGGTTTACTGAGGGATCTGATGTGGGGATTTATGAATTATTGAAGGCAGATAATACCTCTATAAAAAAAGGCCAAACAGTTGCCGGTAAGATCCATAAAGTGACTATAGACAATAAGCTGAAGGAAGATCTTATCTTCAGATTTGGAGGCAAGGATAAGTCAAATCACGTAGTAAGATTGAAACCAACAACCAAGCTTCAGAAGTCCTCGTACAAAAATGTCGATTCTTTGTATGTAATTGGAGACGTTCATGGAAGATATGAGCAATTGACAAATTTACTGCAGAATTCAAATATTATAGACGAGGATCTAAACTGGATCGCAGGGAGGGCCCATATTATTTTCTTAGGCGATCTGTTTGACAGAGGACAGGATGTTACAAAAGTTCTGTGGTTTATTTATGCTTTGGAAGAAAAGGCTGAGGCTTACAGGGGTAAAGTTCATCTGGTCTTGGGAAATCATGAAATAATGACCATGACGAAAGATCTGAGATATGTGAACGCCAAAGAATTAGCAATTGCGAAAGCGTATGGCAAGAAATATGATGAATTGTTTCATCCTGCAAAATCCCTGATCGGGGCCTGGTTAAGATCAAAACCTTCGATTTTAAAAGTTGACAATGCTATTTTTGCTCATGGTGGCATTTTGGAGCTGGGTACCAATTCGATCAATGAATTCAATAAACAGGCCTATACATATATGAAGGATTCCCTGTTTTTAAAAATTATGTCGAATGATTCCACAGAAGTAAGTTATGCACGTGAAAAATGGGAGAAAATGAGATATTTTTTCTATGCCGAAGTGAGCCCATACTGGTATCGTGGTTATGTAAATAGTGATACCTTGGATCTGCAACTCGATGCCATGTTAAAAAGATACAAGTCTAAGGTACATGTTGTTGCGCATACGCCACTCCCGACCATAACACAAAAATATGACGGTAAATTATTAACTACCGATCTGGAGGATGCTGCTACTCAATTATTATTGCTCGTTAAAAAAAAGAACAAATATATCAGATATAAAATTAATAGCTCAGGAGATCTAGTTGAGCTTAATTAACGGATAACTTCTAGTTTATTTATTTGACCTATAGGCTTTTATTAAAAAAAAACTGCCCTATAGACATGGTCAATATTTCATGCATATATGCAATAATATCATTATCTTTGCTGGCTTTAATCAACCTATCAAAAATAAAATATTTATGAAGAAATTAAATACAATTTTATCTCTTGCAATTTTTCTAATGGGCTTTTTATCTGTTAGTGCACAAGAAATAATACATGATGCGGAACAGGCAATATTGGAAGAACAATTTGGAGATCAATGGGCCTCTCAAGACAAAGAGATCAATAAAAAGCTTAAAGCTTTAGAAAAGAAATTTGGCAAAAAACCAAATATCATACATATCATGTGGGATGACAATAGTCTGGGAGAAGTTGGTATGGCAGAACTTAACAAAGTAAGAGGTTTTGATACACCGCACATTAATAAAATGGCAGAAGATGGTATAGCATTTACTCGTATGTATACAGAGCCATCCTGTACTCCAACCAGAGCTGCAGCTTTAACCGGTCGTTTGTCTGTTCGAACAGGTATGCATACCGTTGCATTTCCTCCTGAAGGGGCAGGACTCAATGCAGACGAAGTAACGATTGCAGAAGTGTTATCTCAAGCAGGATATAATACAGCATTCTTTGCAAAAGCACACCAGGGAGATATTGAACAATCTTATATGCACAATCAGGGTTTTGATGAAGCACAGTTTAGTTTGTACAACCAGTTTCCTCCAATTTTCTGGCATAGAACTGGTGAAGCTTCTCAATTAACAAAGGGTTATACTCCTGAAATGACTGAAAAGAATTACCTGGTTGACGGCACTTTCCGTCCTTATGGATATATTATGGATATTGATGGAAAAAAAGGAGAGCTGGCAAAAGAAACCATTGCTCCTTTAACCATTGAAGACTACCGTAAAGTTTCTGCACAACATCAGGAAAGGGCATTGGATTATATCAGGCGCAAGGCCAATGATAAAAATCCGTTCTATATGGCTTATTGGCCAAATGTTTACGACCTGATCGTTGATGAGGGTATGGATAAAATTACAACCAGTAATTCTTCTCCTTTTGCTCAAAACATAGTAAGACTTGACAATTATATTGGACAGATCTTAGATGAGTTGAAAGCTCAGGGTATTTCAGAAAACACTTTAGTAATTGCAATGGCCGATAACGGGCCTATGAAAGAAGTAGCCGGTGCCTTTTACCAGAATATTTTCAGAGGTGGTAAAGGAGACTTTTGGGAAGGTGGGATCAGAGTTCCTGCCTTTGCTGTTTGGCCGGGTGTGATTGAAGAGGGTCAGATTGTTGGTGATATGATTTCCGTACATGACCTGTATACTACCTTCGCTAAATTAGGGGGCGGTACAAAATATATTCCTACGGATAGAGTAATTGATGGTATTGATCAAACAGCTATGTTCCTGGAAGGAGATGGGAACTCACGTAGAGATTACTATCATATTTACACCGGACCATTGCATGCTGCTACGATTAAACAACAGTTTAAAAGGGTTTGGTTAGGAGATCACCCTGGATTAGTGGGTGCTGCCTTTTTTGATCTGTATCAGGACCCACGCGAAATTCATGGAATGATGGCACAATACCTATGGGCATGGGGGCCCTTTGATATGATGAAATCTCGTCATGATGCACTCACTGCAAAATATCCAAACAGACCGGTAACACATGGTATTCCATTCGGGGGAATTACTAACTTACGACCCGAGACCAAGAAATACGTCCAGGGTTATAAAGATGCCTTTGAAGCAAGAATGAAGAAATAGAATAATGTAATTTCTATTAAATTCAAAAACAGCTGTCCTTCTAATTGTGGCAGCTGTTTTTTTTGAATGACATGCCTAAAAATGGCAGGGACAGCTGAATGAGGCCGCAATAGAAGTTCCGTGGCCGTTTCTTCGAATGTCGATCTGAAAGCAAAGCCTATTATATCGTTTAGTATCTTTGGAAGAAATGTTTGAGAGATCGACACTTGATCTGGAAGAGCATTTTGAGATATAACGTAAACAAAAAATTAAAAAAGCAATTATGAAAGAAGGAGAAATCCCAGCAAATAGATCTAATCGAAGAAATTTTATCAAAAGATCAACCCTGGCTGTAAGTGCTTTAGGAGTTATGAGTACTGGAGTATTTGCGAATAATATTAATTCCTCACCGGAAAATGACACCAATAACGAAGATCTAAAATTAAATTTGGCCGGTTATCCGGTAAACCGGGTTAAAGCCATCATCAACAATAAAGTAAAAATTAAAGGTTGTACTGTCAATTTTACAAAGGCTGCCATAGGGGATATAAATACTAACATATTAAGTGGCCCTCAATCTTATGATATTACAGAAATAGGTTTACATCCGTTTATGTTGGCCTATGCCAATGATAATTTCAGAGATTATACATTACTTCCAATATTTCCCGTGCGAATTTTCAGACAAAAAAGTGTTTTTATTCGAAATGACAGAGGAATCAATAGTCCGGAAGATCTGAGAGGAAAAACCATTGGTACCGCAGGTTATTCTTCCACCTCCTTGACATGGCTACGGAATATTTCAGGATGAATATGGTATCAAGCCGGAAGATGTTACTTGGGTGATCTCCAATAAGGATTCATCGACAGAGGCCTCAGGAAAAATATCAAAACAGGAACAAGTTGCTCCTAAAGGTATTTCTTTAAAAATGGGAACTGTGGGTTTAGACGAATCTGAATTATTAGTATCGGGAGAAGTAGATGCGCTCTTTCATGCTGCCGAGCCGAAAGCATACGTAGAAGGCAACCCTTTGATAGTGCGCCTTTTTCCTGACTCAAAAAGAACAGAACAGGCCTATTATAAAAAAACCGGGATCTTTCCAATTATGCATGTAGTGACTATAAAAAAAGTACTCATTAAAGATAATCCATGGATAGTAGAAGCTGTTTTTGAAGCGTACTCAAAATCAAAAACAATGGATTATCAATTTATGAAAAAATTAGGATGGGCCTATGACAGCTTACCATGGTATGGACAAGAAATGGAAGCAACGGTGAATTTAATGGGTAAGAATTTTTGGCCCTACGGTATTGATCCTAATCGTAAAGCCTTAGAAACTTTGTTCAGATATTCTTACGAACAAGGCCTAAGCAATAAACATCTAACTATTGAACAATTATTTGACTCTTCGTCATTAAAATTAAATGAAAAATAAGAATTTAAAATTGGTAAACAACCAATAAATGTAAATGCCCAGGGTTATTATAACGCTGTGAAACCGGATGGCTGGGAAGCCTGGCAAATGAGAAGTCACTTGCAGTTCTTATTTCCTAAAAAGAAAAAGTAAAGACATAGAACAAACATAAAGGCATATATTTGATACTTACCTATTCTATTTTGAACTTTATACTCTAATAATGAGAACCAAAGCGAGTAATAAAAACCTGTCATTATCCGTAATAATGGTTGTATCAGTGTTATCCATTGCCTATACCATACTGCGATACCATATAGTTGGTAACACCCCCTGGAGCCAGTTTCCTCTCTATATTTTGAATAAGGGATTGTCGTTGACCGGATTTATTTTATTGGGAATTAATTTTTCTATAGGCCCTTTGAATAATATTGGAAAAGGTATTGGTGAAAAATGGCTAAGTATTCGTCCGGCTCTAGGTGTAAGTAGTTTTTTACTGATCTTTACACACCTTTTTCTAAGCCTAATCTTACTTAACCCTGCTAATTATCAAAAGTTTTTCCTTGAAAACGGTTCATTTACCACTAATGGAGGACTCAGTATGTTGGCCGGTGTGATTGCATTTTTATTTCTTTGGTTATATACCATAAGTTTCCAAACCTTTTTAAGAGAGGACCAGGCATTTATTAAATTTATCACCTCCCGTAAAGTTATTTTAGCGGCAATGGTCTTTACGGCAGCACACATTTTCTTTATGGGCTATCAGGGCTGGTTGACGCCTCAAAACTGGCCGGGAGGACTACCACCAATAACATTAATCTCTTTTGTTATTTTCATTATAACATATATAATCAATCTAATAGGAAGAAAATGAGTTGGTTGAAGATGGAGGGAATTTGTTGATGGTTTTTGGTTGATGTCTTTTGGTTGATATTTGGTGGTTTGTTCAAACTTCTAAAATCCTTGTTCCTTGTTCCTTGTTCGTTGCTCCTTGTTCAATTTGAATATCGAACAAGTCTGCCGGCTGACAAAGGCCAGTGGTCAACGAATTAAGTATTACGAAAATTTGTTTACCTGAATTCTATGTGAAATTAATAAAACTTGCCTCGTTGCCGGCAGATCTGCCAGAAAAGAAAAGAAAGCAATTTCTTATAAAAAACCGGTCAACACTCATCAGGGAAGTACTGTTTTAATGAATTCAGAATTTGGAATATCACAAATTTTCAACTCAGAATCTGGTCTATTCTATATCCTTATTTCTTAATTTTGTCATCAATTAATAAGAGGTGAAGGAATTAACTATAGAGGACCAAGGTGGTACAGGTTTTTAAAATTCAAACAAACAATTGAAGGCTCTCAACATTCTTTATCGTGTAAAAAAATATCACAAATCAACTCATAATAAATTGAAATATCCTCGATGAATCATATCAGAATTAAATTATTGATAAAGTATTGAATAATTTATTACTTTTGACAAATCATTATTCGGAATAATGCAGTTTAAAAACCCGGAAATTCTATATTTACTTTTTCTATTAATTATTCCAATCCTCATTCATTTATTTCAATTACAAAAGTTTGAAAAGGTTGCATTTACTAACGTAAAACTTTTAAAACAAATTGAGCAGCAGACCCGCAAAAGTTCGAAACTCAAAAAATTACTTATACTCCTAAGCAGATTATTGCTTTTTACTGCTTTGATCATAGCTTTTTCACAACCTTATTACTCGGCCAATAAGAGCCTATCCAATGTGGAAACAGTAATTTACCTGGATAATTCTCTCAGTATGCAGGCCAAAGGAGAGAAAGGAGAATTATTACAAAAATCTAAACACGACCTGATCGATTCCTATCAAAATGAAGAAAACACCATTTCTCTGATTACCAACAATAATTTGTATGAAGATCTGGAACTCTCAAATTTAAAAAATGTAATATTAAAGGTAGATTATTCTCCTTTAAAAATTGATCTCAAAACCATCCTATTACAAATAGATAATTTAAAAAATAACAGGACTAATAAAATACGAGAACTCATTTTAATTTCTGATTTTCAATCTATAAATGGAGATCTGAATACATTGAATTTGGATAGTTTAGCTTCATATAATTTCGTCCAGGAGAAACCAAATAAGATAGAAAATGTGTCTATTGACTCCGTATGGTTCGGAGATGCAAATTTTCAAAATCTCCAAGTAAAAGCACTGATCACCAGCTATCAAACAGCTGTTGATAATTTGAATATATCCATGTTCCTGGATAACAAATTATTTGGTAAAACAACAGTATCTCTGAAAAAAAACAAATCGGAAGAGATTGTATTTTCTATACCAAATTCAAAAGATATTGTGGGTAAATTTACTTTAAACGACAATCAATTATTATTTGACAATACCTTTTATTTTGCTATTAATAAGGAAGAAAAGACCAAGGTACTCTCCTTGGGGGATGCAAATCCTTATTTATCTAAAATTTATACGGAAGACGAATTCAACTTTGCATCTTTCACTTTAGACCAATTAGATTACAGTCTCATCCCCGATCAAGATCTAATAGTACTTAATACCCTTCTTTCTTTTTCTAGTTCCCTGATTATCAGCTTACAGACTTATGTTCAAGACGGAGGTGATCTAGTCATTATACCTAATTCAGAAAGTGATGTTGTCTCTTATAATGAATTATTTTCTGCACTTCGGATTGGTAAGATCAGCGAAAAAGTTACATTGAAAAAATCGGTGACCAACATTAATTACAATCATCCATTCTTTAAAAACGTCTTCCGAAAAGAAGTAAAGAACTTTCAATACCCAACCGTAAATATTTATTATCCCACAACCTTAAGAAATGCTTCATATTTATTGAGGTTTGACGATCAGAGTGATTTTATATCTGAGATCAATATTTATGACAGCAAAGTATTTTGGTTTGCTTCCCCTTTGGCTTTGGAGTTTTCTAATTTTACCTCTTCTCCTTTGGTGGTGCCAACATTCTATAATTTTGCAAATCAGAATCAAGAACAGAAAGAATTGTATTTTACCGTTGGTGAAAAAAATGAGTTCGAAATAAAATTGATAACTGAGCAGGAGGCAGTGCTTCATTTAAGCAATGAACACACTGATTTTATTCCGCTTCAATCGAAAACAATAAATGCTATCAAAATTCAAACGGAATTGAATCCTCTACAGGATGGGATTTATCAAATAACCAATAATAATGATTATAGTAAAAATATTGCATTTAACTATAATAGAGAAGAGAGCAAAATGGAATATTCAACCGTTAATTCACTTGCGAAGAAGTACGATAATGTTAATTATTTTGACTCTATTGAAGATGCAATAACAACACTAAATGACCAATATAAAAAACATAATTTATGGCAATTATTTATTATTTTTGCTTTGTTGTTTTTAGGAATTGAAATTATATTACAAAAATTCTTAAAAAATTAACTATCAATAATTGCTTTAACGCTAAAATAACTTCTGGTGAAAATACTTATAAAATCTGCCAAAATCATTGATAAGAACTCACGTTTTCACAATCAAATAAAAGACATAACCATAGAAAATGGGTTCATTACAAAAATTGCAAATACCATTAGCAATACAAAGGACTGTGTTGAGGTTAAAAGAGATAATTTGCATATATCCAATGGCTGGTTTGACAGCAGTGTGTCTTTTGGTGAACCTGGATATGAAGAGAGGGAAAACATTGAAAATGGTCTCATCGTTGCTGCGAAAAGCGGATTTACAGCAGTAGGATTAAATCCAAATACCAACCCTTACCTTGATAATAAATCGACCATTGAATTTGCTATAAGTAAAAGTTCGTCCTCCCCTGTAAAACTTCATCCTATAGCCAATTTAACGAAGAAATCGGAAGGGAAAGAATTGGCGGAATTGTACGATATGAAGAACTCAGGTGCAATAGCATTTGGTGATTATAACCACCCAATTGAGAATGCCAATCTATTAAAAATAGCATTATTATACGCGCAAAATTTTGATGGATTAATTATGAGTTTCCCACAGGACACAAGTATCATTAGTAATGGATTTGTTAATGAAAGTGAAAATACTACCCGTCTGGGATTGAAATCCATACCAAACCTGTCAGAAGAATTAAGGATCTCAAGGGATCTGTTCCTGCTCGAATATACAGGAGGCAAACTTCATATCCCTACTGTAACCACAGAAAAATCTGTAAAATTGATCAAAGAGGCAAAGAAAATAGGATTGGATGTATCTTGTAGTGTTTCGGCACATCACCTCATCCTGACCGATAAGGAACTAAACTCCTTCGATAGCAAGTTCAAAGTAAGTCCGCCGTTAAGATCCGCAAAGGATATCAGAGCATTAAAAAAAGGCTTAAATGATGGCACGATCGATATGATAACAAGCGATCATAATCCAATCAACATCGAAAACAAAAAATTGGAATTGGAAAATAGTTTATACGGTACTGTTGGCCTGGAGAGTTTATTTGGTAGTGTAAATAGTATTTTAGAATTAGAACAAACAATAGCTTGTCTTACGGATAAGCCCCGAAAGAGATTTGGTCTGCAAGTGACAAAGATAGAGAAGGGAGAAATAGCTGATCTAACGATTTTCAACCCCGAAGGTGATTATATTTTTACAGAAAATAAAATTTTATCGAAATCGAAAAATTCAGCATTTTTGGAAAAAGAACTAAAAGGACTGGTTTATGGTATTATAGCTAATAAACAGCTTGTTCTGAATTAAAATTACTTTTTTAAGATAGTTTTGGAACAAAGAATACCGGAGGTTTACCTCTGCTTCGATCAACTGATCACCATGTTATTGACTATTTGATAGCCGGGGTTTTATTTTATTTGCGAGTAATGATCAAATTTTAGTTACATTTATAAAACAAATCTGTCATGGAAAACTTAAAAATAAAAGAAGGTAAAACAATTGCGATCATTAGTTATATCACTATTATTGGAACCGTAATAGCTTTTGTTATGAATAATGAAAAGAAAAATTCATTTGCGTCCTTTCATATCAGACAGGCGATAGGGATCTACCTGTTATTTTTTATTATACGATTATTGACTAGATTTGGAACCATGGGTTGGATCGACAATATTTTATATTTTATTGCCTTTGCCTTCCTGGTAATTGGTATTGTTGGTGCCATTCAGGAAGAAGAGAAAAAGATTCCCTTTCTTGGTGATCAGTTTCAGGAATGGTTTAAAAATATTGGTTAATAAATGAAAAACCTCTCTTTAGAATATTTAGTTCGACAACCAAAAACCAAGGTTGAAAAAGTTCCTTTAATTATTTTACTCCACGGCTATGGAAGCAACGAAGAAGATCTGTTTTCCTTTGCGGACGAGTTACCCGATAGTATGTTGGTTATCAGTGCACGAGCTCCGTTAAGCATGGGCTTTGGAAGTTATGCATGGTATACCATACATTTTGAAACGAATGACGCCAATAAATTTTCCGATATCCCGGAAGCAAAAGAGGCGCTGCATAAAATTGACATTTTTTTAGATGAAATTATCAATGAATATGATGTCGATAAGAATAATGTATTTCTTTTTGGCTTTAGTCAAGGAACTATTTTAAGTACTGCTTATGCACTGAACAATCCAAATAAAATTGGTCATGTCATCGCTTTAAGTGGTTATGTAAATGTTGAGCTATTGAATAATGACGTAGGTATTTCTAATTTTCACAAGCTTGATTTTTTCGTTTCTCATGGAACTATGGATCAGGTTATTCCGGTTATATGGGCAAGAAAAACCCCCGGTTTTTTAAATAACTTAGGCATTGAGAACTCCTATCAGGAATATCCGGTTGGACACGGTGTAGCACCACAAAATTTTTACGATCTAAATAAATGGATCAAAGAAAGGATTTAAACAAATTATTAAAATATTCGTTATTCAAAACATTAACTTTATGAGATCAATTGTATTCAAATTCATAGTTTTCACATCTGTTCTATTATTGTTTTCATGTCATAGATTTAAAGTTAGAACTTTAACCTATCTGGAATTAAATGATAGCATTAAAAAAATTTATGCACCTGACGGGAGAGTGGCCCTATACAATATTTCGTTTAAACCAAATGTAAAGTATCTGATACTTACAGGAGAATCAGACCAACCTAAAGCGGTGGATTTATTAAAACAAAAATTTAATGAAATTGGCATCCCTTATTTAGATAGTATAACTATTCTTCCGGATAATAGTGTAGGTGAATTAAAATATGCTGTTGTCAATAATTCCGTTGCAAATTTTCGATCAAACCCACGACACTCTGCCGAACTTGCTACCCAGTATCTATTGGGCACAGGATTGAAATTATTAAAGAAAAATAATGATTTTTACTTAGCTCAAGGTCCCGATGGTTATATATCCTGGATAGATCATGGGGGTGTCGTTTTAATGAATGATCGTGATTATTCTATTTGGTCTCAATCGGGGAAAATTATTTACTCAGAATCTGTAGGAAGCGTTTACCAATATAAAGACAATGACGCTGAAATATTATCTGATATCGTTCTTGGTGCTCAATTAAAATTATTAAATATCGGCAAGAATTATTATGAGGTCGAATATCCCGATAAACGAATTGGTCATATAAAAATTAATGAAGCGGAAGTATATAGAGAATGGATACAAAATGTCGAACCGTCGGGTGAGTTAATAGAGCAATATGCTCGTGAGTTTCTGGGATCTCCATATCTGTGGGGAGGTACCTCCTCGAAAGGTATGGATTGCAGCGGATTTACAAAAACTGTTTACTTAATGAACGGGTTTGTTATTCCCAGAGATGCCTCTCAGCAAATAAATGCCGGATTAGATATTGATAAAGACCTAAATTTAAAAGACTTAGAAAAAGGAGATCTCATGTTCTTTGGAACAAAAGCCACTGCCGGCAAAAAACAAAGGGCTACACATGTAGGGATTTGGTTAGGAAATGACAAAGGTGAGTTTATTCATTCTGCGAGTCAGGTAAGACTTAGTTCTATTAACCCGAGTTCTGAATATTATGATGAAATGAATACGAACCGATATTTAGGAAGCAGACGGTATTTGGGAAATCCCGATAAGTTAATTACAAATTTAAAAGTGGATAAGGTTCTGACAGATCTAAAACCATAATAAAAATCATACATCTAAGAAGGTACTATTGCTAGCCAGTGTAAGGGGCATGAAATATGTATCTTTTTGAATGTCCAAAATGGATCAACTTCCCGAAAGCTTTCAGGACTAGATTTAGAAGTCATTCTTGAACTTCTAGAATCCTTGTTCCTAATTCCATTCCCATCCAAAGCCGGTCTCAAAAACATAATCTCCTTTTGTGGCTCCTTCAACTGGTTGACTGTCATAATTATATGTTGTACCCACTTTTACATAGAGATCCCAGGGTAGATCGTATTTCAAGTCTAATTTAAAATCTGTTCTGAACCTTCCATCCTCTGTAAGACTGGGCGAAAAAACAATGGATGTCAGTACACTAAAATCATTGATGTCATATTTATTGAAGTAGACACCTAAATAAGCCTCAGCACTCGTATTTGGATCAACTAAAGGATCTGTGGAAGACTCATTGTTAAGCGCAAAACCAGCACTTGCTGAAAAAACCAGGGAATTATTCCGTGTAAAATAATAACCGGGACCTATCCTGGTTGTTGTTCGTAATTTAATTTTTTGTTCATTATTAGAGAGAAAATTTAGGGAAACTTCTGCGTACCAATCTTTGGGCAGAAACCATTGATAACCAACAGCAGCATCCATTCTCTGAATGTCTTCCGTATGATCCTGTGTACTTCTTATTAAGCCAAAGTTTCCATATACACCCCATTTATTAGAATCATATAAAAAACTACTATTCATTGATAATTGTCGTAGAGTTATTGGCCTTGGTCAGTGTAACGCCAAAATCTATATTGAATTCCAATCTGCTAAAAAAGCTACTCCCGATAAGGGTCTAATAATATTACCTTGCTAATATCCTCAGAAAAGGCTACTCCTTCATTTATTAGTATCACCTTTTTGATATCAGTACTATCTGATTTTATTGTGCTTTGGAATCTCTGGCCGTTGGTCAGTGCAACTGTAAAAGTTCTGTCGCTGTATATTTCCTTTACCTTATCCCATTCAATTTTAAAATCACTTTCACTATATGATGTTTCAAATACTAAAACATTTTTATCCATAGATTCAATTTTACCTATCAAAAAATGGTCATTCGTTAAAATAATGGAGTCTTTCTGGGAGAACATCAGATTACTGATAAGCAAGAGTGCGGCTAACGTTAAATTTTTTAAATTCATTGTTACGAGATTTGGTTGGGCAAAAATACTAATATTTACACTTTTTAGCAACCCGAGTTTCACAAAACTTTAACATTTTCCAGCTTTTCAATTAACAATTATATAACAGATACCAGAACATATTCTGTTTACATTGCTACTTGAAATTAACTTCTATGAAATAGAGTTCCATGAGTTTTACAAACCTTGAAAATAATATTCTTGAAACAAAAGTGTTTTGGTCGGAAGATCGATGCTCGAAGACCGAAATAATTCATCATACTTCTGTCTCCCATCTTCTGACTCAAATTTATTTTTATAAGAAATGTAAGGCACCATAAATCTATAGTTAAACACTTTTAAGATAATAAACACTCTAACAATTAACCCAAAATCAATCATTATGACATTTAAAAAATTTATTACTCCATTTCTATTTATGGGGATCATCAGTTTCTTTTCGAACCCTGTCAATGCACAATTAAACCTCCCTCAGGGAAGCCAAAGGGCAACAGTTAATCAAACTGTTGGTATTTCTGATATCAGCATAAACTATTCCAGACCAAGTGTAAAGGGAAGAGAGCTCTGGGGAAAATTAGTGCCTTTTGGAATGAATAGTCTGGGCTTTGGAACCGCCAAGGAGTCGCCATGGCGAGCCGGAGCAAATGAAAGTACGACTATAACGTTTACTGATGACATGAGTATAGAAGGCAAAAAAATTGAGGCAGGAACCTATGGTTTCTTTATGGTAATTCATGAAAATGATAATGTAGATATTATTTTATCAAAGAATTCAACCGCCTGGGGCAGTTACTTTTACAATCCTGAAGACGACGTCCTAAAAGTTACGGTTAAAGCAAATAAAACAGCACATACAGAATTGCTGACATTCGACTTTATATCTGTTGATAAGAACTCAGCCACAGCTGCTTTAAAATGGGGAGAAAAAGAAATCCCATTTAAAATAGAAGTTCCTGTTTCGGAAATAGTATTGAACGATCTCAGGCATCAATTGGAAGGTTCTGCCGGATTTTCAAATACAAGCTGGGTCCAGGCTGCAAATTATTCTTTGAACAATGACGGTGATCTAAATGAGGCTCTGATATGGGTAGACGGTTCCATTAGCGGAAAATTCTATAGCCAGAGAACTATAATAATTTAATGACCAAATCAAGAATATTGCAGAAAATGGGGAAGACAGAGGAGTCTTTAAAAATGGTGGACGAAGCTGCTTCTATGGCAAATAAAAATCAATTGAACGCCCTTGGTTACCAGATGCTCAATCAAAAAGAAAATGATCTGGCCATTAAATTCTTTAAACTAAATGTCAAGAACAACCCTACTGACGCTAATGTTTACGATAGCCTTGGAGAAGGGTACAAAACCATTGGAGATAATAAGAAAGCGATAAAAAATTTAAAGAAATCCTTGACATTGAACCCGTCACCGGCCGTGAAAGCAAATTCAGAGAAATTACTGAAAGAGCTGGGTGTTGTAATTTAACTTAGTACGATAAAACCTCATAAGGAAGTTGATTGGAAAGTGTATCGTGATGTCATTCTGAGCGAAGTCGAAGAATCTATTTTATTCTAAAATAATGTTTCGAGATTTCTCCATTCCAGTCGAAATGACAAATTCATCCTTACTTTCCAATCTGTCTCTTTTATAACCCACCGCTTCGCAAAGTCTCCTGACTTTGAGTAGGGGTAGTGGTTGGAGTTTTATTCTTAACAAACATAAAAAATGATGGTAACTCCATAGATAACAAAAAAAACCACCTCCCTCGCCTTCGTCGAGTACTCCCCGCCTGAACGTTCGGGCAGGCTCCTAAAAAAAAGGAGGAGAATTAGTTCATAGTTTTAATCTTTATCATTGGAAGAAAGTCCCCTCCTTTTTTTTAAGGAGGGGTGGATTCGCCCTTGGCGGAGACCTTTAGGTTTGTATTGTTCTTTGGTAAAGATAAATTATTATCCTCTTCGAGCCTCAGGTTAATTATTTAAATAGATCTGAATGAGAACCCAATCTTATCAACTTTATTGTTTTTGGAGCTTCAATTTGAATCCAAATGATTAAAAGATCAGGCTTAATATGGCATTCCCAATTATCTTTATAATTTCCCTTTAACTTATGAGGTCTCATTACTAAAGGAACACCCTCAACGCCCTTTAATTTAAGAATTTCTAAAACCTCAAAAGTCATTTCAAAATCATATCGACTTCTTTTAAGAATTCTTTTTAGATCTTTCTTAAATTTTGATGTTTCTACCAGTTTATACATTGCCTTTTATCAATGCTTCTTTGTATGCTTTTAGATCATCAATTGTGGTTAAACTAATATTATTTTCAGCTTCATAAATAGCCTCTATTGTTTCGTCATTAGGAATATTACCAACTACACCATATAATAAAAACTCTATATAATTATTGAGGCTTCTTTTCTGGGCTTTTGCTTTTTCTTTTAAAGCTGCTAATAACTCCTCATCAAACCTAAATGCCGTTTGTACTTTCATATCTATAAATTTTTTTAACAAATATAAGAAAAAAAACATTATGTTATACAACTGTTATATAAATGTTAAATATGAAAAGTGCGTCGCTGAGCAAAGTCTCCCGACTTTGAGCTATATATATTATATTACACCTGTATCTATTTCTTTCGTTGATACATCAAAAACAACAGGTATAAAAAGAGGTGTAAATTTTGATTAGGATATATGGCTTATAGTTTTAACATAAAGTCAGGAAACTTTGCGTAGCGGCGAAATTATCACAGCAATGAATTTGTGCAAATTAGTGCAATTCGCGTCTGAAATTTTTAAAGCCAAATAACCATTCACACACCTCTTTTCTGTCAACTTATATTAGCCCAAATGGCTTTATTTTGAGTTATTTTCTGATAAGTAAAATTAATGTTCTTATTCTTTGGCAAGGACAGATTATTATCTTCCTTTAAGACATCCATTGCAACAGCCCTGGCCTTTTGAAGTAAACCGGCATCCCTAACAATATCTGCAATTCGTAAATTCAGCACACCACTTTGTTGAGTTCCCATCATATCTCCAGGACCACGTATTTTTAGATCAACCTCTGCAATTTCAAAGCCATCGTTGCTTTTAACCATGGTCTCCAATCTTGTCTTAGCATCATTGGTCAACTTAAAACTGGACATCAAGATACAATAACTCTGATCGGATCCCCGCCCTACTCTACCTCTCAATTGATGTAATTGAGACAGACCAAAGCGCTCCGAACTTTCAATGATCATAACACTTGCATTGGGCACATTAACACCAACTTCGATTACGGTGGTTGCTACCATAATTTGCGTTTCATTTTTTATAAATCGTTGCATTTCAAACTCTTTGTCCCTGGATCTCATTTTACCATGAACGATGCTTATTTGATATTTTGGCCCCGGGCCGTCGGGAGGAAATTCTCTAACGATACTCTCATAGCCATCCATCAGATCTTTATAATCCATTTTTTCTGATTCTTTGATCAAGGGGTAAACAATATAGATCTGCCTTCCTTTTGCAATTTCATCTCTGATAAATTTAAAAACGCCCAACCTGTTCCTGTCATATCGATGCAAGGTTTTGATCGACTTTCTCCCAGGTGGTAACTCATCAATTACCGAGATGTCCAGATCGCCATAAACGCTCATCGCCAGAGTTCTGGGTATAGGAGTAGCTGTCATGACCAAAATATGAGGAGGAAGTACATTTTTTAGCCACATTTTAGAGCGTTGGGCTACTCCAAATCTATGTTGCTCATCGATTATGGCTATTCCTAAGTTTTTGAAGTTCACCTTATCTTCCAGCAAAGCATGTGTGCCTATCAATATTTGAAGTTCACCATTTTCAAGATCATGATGAATAATTTTTCTCTCGGACGTTTTTGAAGATCCTGTCAACAACATAATAGAAATTCCCATAGATCCAAGCAGCTCATTTACAGCATTGTAATGTTGTATTGCCAGGATCTCTGTAGGTGCAATGAATGCGGCCTGAAAGCCGTTATCCAAGGCGATCAACATACACATAACCGCTACGATGGTCTTTCCCGAACCAACATCGCCTTGCAACAACCTGTTCATTTGTGCCCCATTGCCAATATCTTTTCTAATTTCTTTAATTACTTTCTTCTGTGCATTGGTCAGGTCAAAAGGCAAATGATCTTGATAGAATTTATTAAAATAATCCCCTACCTTCTCAAATACGTACCCTTTTATTTTACTTTTTCGAATTAATTTTTTTCTGATCAGTTGCAACTGGATAAAAAATAACTCTTCAAATTTTAATCTTTGCTGAGCCGGGTAAGTAAGGTTGATTCCTCGGAAAATGAATATTGAACATCGCTTCACTCTTGCCGAGTAACTGCATTTGATCTATAACATCTTCAGATAAAGTTTCTTCGAACCTGCTGCCTATTTCATCAAACAGATTTTGCATTATTTTCTGAATCGCTCTGTTGGTAACTCCTTTGTTTGTCAATTTTTCTGTAGAAGGATAAACGGGTTGCATAGCCGTTCGTAAACTCTTTTTATAGTCGGATACCAATTCCATTTCAGGATGAGGCATGCTAAAAGAATTTTTAAAAGAATTTATTCGGCCAAATATCACATAAGGGACATCCACTTTTATCGCATTTTTGATCCATTTGGCTCCTCTGAACCAAACCAATTCCATGCTTCCGGTATCGTCCACAAAATTCGCAACCAGTCTGGAGCCTCTTTTCTGCTCTACGGTTCTTAAGGAAGTAATTTTCCCAACGATTTGAACTTCGGAATTGTTTGGCTGTAACTGATCTATTTTAAAGAATTGGGTCCTGTCGATATATCTGTTTGGAAAGAAATTTAGCAGATCCGCATATTTAAAAATACCAAGTTCCTTGGCCAAAAGATCAGCCCTGGAAGGTCCTACGCCTTTTAAATATACTATGGAAGTCTGTAATTTAATAGTATGCTTTTTATGCTTACGAAGATAAATAATTAATGGGTATGAACTCCCTTGTTTGGTATTGACAAGTTCAAATTAATTGTGTTCTTTTCTTTTTTTCGCGCAGATTTCGCTGATTCGTTAGTGATCATCCTGATCTGCGTATTCTGCGAGAGCTTTTTCACACTGATTCCGCAGATTTTATTGTTTCCCTTATTTAAATTGAAGTACACTTATTCCTTGTTACTTCTTACTTCTTACTTTTTACTTTTCACTTTTCACTTTATACTTGTTCAATATATGAATATCGATCAACGATCTAAGAATTATTAAGTTAAAATAAACATCCCTGATTAGTGTTGAGCGTTATTAGACATTATTTTCAGGTAAAAAAATCAAGAACTGGCGAGCCATAATCTCTACTCACTCTATCATTGACAAAATAAAGTAGTAAGAACTATCAACTATTTAACAATGTTCAAATTAACCATACGAAACGAACCTTAGATTCATACTGATTAACCAAATTTCACCACTAGGCAGCATAATACTTCTTTCCTACTTGTCCCATACTTACTCCATAGTTAAGCCTATGAATCCCTATGGAATCCATAGAGTCAATTAGGCAATAACATTAATTAAATCAAATATTTTGTTTAAATAGGGATACTAGCTCTTTCTTGAAATCTTCTGAATAACATCGTTATTTTCTTAATTACCTTATACTTGTTCTAATATAAACTGACTTTTTCGGTCAACCTAGTTCATTGACGTACACCAAATCAGCATTCCTTGTTCCTTGTTCCTTGTTCAATATTAAACTTTTAAAATCAAGTTTCAAATTGAATTGGTTTCACCAGTATACTATAATCGAGACACCCCATTCATAGAAGTACATCCACTGAATTTCGAACAAGGATCAACGATTGAAGAATGATGAATTGAAAAACAAACTTCTAAAATCGACATTCCTTGTTCCTTGTTCAATATTTAAAAGGAGCACTCAACAACGATGTATAATCTTGAAGTAAAAAACTTTTAAAATCAAAAAACCCTGCTAGGCAGGGTTTTTAATATTATTAATAACATTTTATAATTTAGAACTACTTCACCGAATAGCCCTTACCGTCCATACAAACAGAAAATGCCTTATTATAATCAGCTGCCAGATCAGCAGTTGCAGCTGCAGCTGCCTGATCATTGGCTTGTTGTTGTTGTGCATCTCCAGCTTTTTTCCCTCTGATACCTCTTACTGCACCGGCTGTTGCACCAATGGCTGCTCCTTTACCGGCATCTCCGGCAATTGCACCTATAGCAGCTCCACCGGCAGCACCTCTCGCTGAACCTCTTACGGCACTTCCATCAGCCGATGTATCCACCTCCGCTCCCTGAACTACAGTTGGGTTTAATGGATCATATCCCGTTTGATTGATGGCCCATTTATAACATTCCGATTCATCTGCATCTTGTGTGGCCTGGTTCTGATTATTTTCAGGATACACATAAACACCTAAACTTTTTGATAAGCTCTGCGCCATAATATTTTGTGAGCTCAGATATACAATACCTACTAAAACTACTAATACTAAATTTTTCATATTTTTTTTATTTTTTTTAATTTCCCGGATGAGTAAAAATAAATCCTAATTGTTCCAGAGCATCCGCCTCATTATAAAAAGTATAGCTCTTTACAATTTTATTATTAATAATTTGATATACTGAATTCGCCCAAATGGTCACACTTTTATGATCATCTTTAAATATAGCCGACATCACTGCCCAGTTAGACACCCATTCTCCCTGATTATCACCATAAGTAATTTCTAAAGTAGACATCCTGGATTTTGTATAGATCACACTTTCATAATGATTATTGCCAAGGTTTTCCCAATTGGCCAATACCATTTCTTTTCCAATAGAATCGTTCATTGACGGCCCCAGACCAACATAATTATCATCCAAAATAGTTGCCATGGCTTCAATATCCACGTCCTGCACCGCCTGAACATATCTTTCGATCAGTTCAATGTTTGCCTTGTCATTGTTAG
>PVMK01174887.1_pt1 | contig 29780 bp, 31 predicted proteins | sample 1853481 | NCBI WGS metagenome assembly PVMK01 (sample SAMN08533507, study PRJNA380276) | Marine sediment metagenome, whole genome shotgun sequencing project.
AGGGCGTGCGTGATCATGGTATTGCTCACTTTTCTTATTGCGGGATACCGGTGCAATGTACGGGCCAGTCGATTATAGTCAGCCTGCTTATTGTCGGCAAAACTCTTGCGAATTTTTTCCCGGATAATTACATGCGGCTGATTCAACTCACAGACCCACACCTTAGCAGCCTGGAGTCGTTCAGCTTCCTGAGCGTGAAAGGAAAGCGGAAATCCGGCTATCTTTCCTGGTACAGGAAGCGCCGCTACATCCATCGGCCTGAAATTCTTGAGCGGCTCACACAGGCCGTGCAGGATGAATCTCCGGACCAGATTCTGCTGACCGGCGACCTGGTTCATATTGGCCTGGAAGATGAAATAATCGAGGCAGCGCACTGGTTACGACGGCTGGGCGCCCCGGAGCAGGTCATGTTGATCCCGGGTAACCACGATAATTACGCACCGGATTCGCAGGCTGCCATGAATCGTCACTGGTGTGATTATTTGCCCGCACAGGACGCGGGAGTCAATGACTATACCGCCGGCTACCCGGTTGTCTGCACCACCGGCGGTGTGTGCTTGATTGGTGTCAATACGTCCTGCGTGACCCGGATTTTTTCAGCAGAAGGCGAGTTGGGCAAGGCACAATTGTCGCGCCTTCGGGACGCTCTGGGCGGGCCAGTATCCGGCCCGGCGGGCGCATCTGCTGACCGGTCTGAATTCACTTGCCTGCTGATACACCATCCGCCCCTGCCGGGAATGTCAAAGCAGCGTAAAGCCTTACGGGATGCGGGGACCTGCAGCTTGTCATCGAGGAACAACAGCCGGACCTGGTCCTGTATGGGCACCTCCATTGCAATCGTGAAGGGCGGCACGGGGAAGTCCGTACATTCTGCACGGCATCTGCATCCAGCGTAACTAACGCTTCATACCGGGTATTTGACGTGGAAAAGACGGATGACGGGCTGGCATTGTCATATGCGTTTGATGTCCATGGACAAGCACAATGGCGTAGGTACAGGCTTCAAATCTGTGAGGGAACTAAGCTGGATCAGGTCTTTGTAAAGAAATTGCCATAACTTCATAAACTCGCATATTGTACGGGTTGGCGGTGTGGCCGGGGGAGGTATCGGCTGCCTGTATTCAGGACAATCAGGCTGTCGGGAACAGCTGATTAGTGCACAGGGATGTCTCGAACGTGTCCTGAATACAGGCAGCCGATACCTCTTACAAGGGTAAATATGTCCCCAGCAATTCCGGAAACTCATGCAATATGCGGGTTTGGTTTTCGCGGGCGGGGATGCCAGAACTGGGCCGTTACCGCGACCGCAAGCAACACGACACGGGCGCCATGATGGTCACTGAGGGCAGCAGGCCAAACAGGTTCGCCATTTGCCCGCTCAGTTGTTGGAGCAAGTAAAAAGCAATGCCGATTACCCCGCCAATGACGACTCTCTGGCTGGCTGAAATCGACCGTGTGGATCCAGCCATCATGGGCAGGGACAACAGCCCCATGGCGATTACCGCGACAAAGATGCTCATCTGGGTCCAGAAAATAACGCGCAAGTGATGCGTATCCAGTTCATTTTCATCCAGGTGGCTGATGTAGCGCAACAACTCGTAGGGAGCCAGTGATTCCAATGGAAGTATCAGGATATCTGCCTTTTCCCTGGACAGTAATCCGGTCCATTTCAGCTGTGAAAACCGCTCCTCAGCCACCGCCATTCCATCCAGCCTCGTGCGCACCACGTTTTTCAGTAACCAGGTGTCCGCACCGGTAATGGTCGCCTGCTCCGCCTGGATCAATTGCCAGAGTTTGCCGTGTTGGTCGGTGCTGTAAATTTCCACATCACTGAGGATGCTGTTGAACAGAACATCATTCACATGGACAATTCTGTTTCCGCTGCGCGTCCAGAATTCCAGCCTGCCCGCGGCATCCACGGAGGTTTCCTCCAGCGACCGGGAACGTAATTGTGAAGCTTCACGCTCGCTGACCGGGATCAGCAGAGATTGCATCAGCGCCATCAACACGGCCATTAACAGGGAAACCAGGAACACTGGAAAGGCCATGCGCGCCCGGGACATCCCGGCTGCCCGGGCCGCGATCAACTCCTGGTGATTGGCCATGGCTCCCAGGCCCCATCAGCCCGCCGAGTAATGCTGTAACAGGCAACAGGTCCACTGTTATCCTCGGTAAGGTATACAAAACCACCAGGAAGGCATCCAGTTGCGTGAAAGCCCCTTTACCCACATCTTCCAGTTCTTCGGCAAGCGTCAGGAAACTGAACAGGGCCAGCAGCAGAAACAGAACCGGCAACACGCCCTTGATAAAATGCCCCATGATATAGCGGTCCAGGGATGATCACGGCTGCCTGCCCTGCTTTCGCGGAAACTTGCGGACGAACTTTAACCAGGGTACATAAAGAACAAAGACCAGCAGGCCGAGCAACGCGGGCACCCACCATATTCCCGGTGAATCCCCACTTTCCACCCAGGTACGGCCCACATCCAGCAGGTTGAAATACACTGCATAAATCACGATGGCGGCCAGCATCCGGGCATAGCGTCCCTGGCGCGGCTTGCACCGGCTGAGCGGTATGGCCAACAGGGCCAGCAACATTGCGGACAGCGGCGTGGACAGGCGCCACTGAAATTCGGCCAAATCTACCGTGTCGCCCGAGTCCAGCAAACTGAAGGTGCTGGTTGACTTTGTCTTGTAACCCACCGGATCAGCTACAGATGCCGGAATCCACAGGGAAAAGGTTCCCAGCTCCGCGGACAGGTCCGGACCATCCGCCACCTGCTTGTAGACATTCACGTCATTTAGCACCAGCCTGTGATATCCGGGTCGGGCCTCGAATTCCATGCGCCCGGCGGCCCGCAGTAATCACCTGCAGATCATCGTTTTTCTGTGTACGAATGAACACTTTTTCCAGCTCAGCTCCCCCACTCCGAAATTGTATTGATGAAAACAGTCCTTCCAGAATCCCCGAATGTGTAGAAACGCGCGGGGTGAATGCGGTCGACTTCGGTCGAGGCCTCCGCCTGCGCTTTGATCCAGTAGGATTGCGCATAGGCCCAAGGTCGAACAAAAATGGAAAAAAGGGCGATCAGAACCGCCAGCAGGAGAGCAAACCCGACGATGGGCTTGAGTAAACGCATTTCGCTGATCCCGCTGGCTCTCATGGCGTAAATTTCAGAGTCACTGTACAACCTGCCCAGGCCGATCATGACCGCAAGATACAGGCTGAGAGGCAACAATATTTCAAGAGAAATGAGTGCTTTGAGAAATGTCAGCTGGATTACTTCTGAAGCGTGCAACAGACCGGCATTGGCGTCGATCAGGAACTGTGTGAGGGCAAAGGTAATAAAAATCGCAACCAGCACAGCGGTTACGGCTAGGAAAGGCACACTGATTTCATGTCTCAGGTAACGATCAATAATCATGCCTGGCTGAACCTGCTCGATGGAAATTGCTATGATCAGGATTGATTGCAGGTCAATTTATCATGCACAGACCCGAAAACACTATTAATCAATGGCGCCCTGGCCAACATCTTGTACTGATTCTTGTCCTGGCCGGGACCCTGCTGTCTGCAGGCCTCGCCCTGGCGGCCGGTGAAAGGCTCAGCGGCTTCTCGGTGGGGGACACCATCTCGATCCGGGCCGAAAATGCCTGGGAAGATGTGGCGCCCGATACCATTCAATTCAGCGGCCATTTCGAACTGAAAGCGCGTGACTGGTACCTGTCCGCCGACAGGGCGACATTGTACGGAAACCTGGATGACCCTGAAACCGCGATCCTGATGGGATCACCTGCGAATATTCAGCTGGAAACCGTTTCCGATGACCGGATTGAGACCATAACGGGCCAGGCTTCCCGTATCGTCTACCAGAGGGTCACCAACCGCATAAGCCTGGTGGGCGGGGCCAGTCTCTCGAGAGCCGGCCAGACGATGCAAAGCGAAGAAATCGAATACGACATCGATCGGGACGCATCCTGGCGGGTGGCAGACAGGGCGTACGCATCCGGGTAAAACCGGAAGATTAACCTTATTGTTGTGTCTTCACTTCTCGAGGAAGGCGTACAAGCCGGGGGTCTTACGTTCTCCGGCTGCTCCACACCCGCATGGACAGGCCAGGTTTTTACCACGGTTTCAGCGTAGGCCAGGTCCACGGGATCATCCACCTCGCACCAGCTCAAACCATGGATCGAACTGATTCCAACCACCCCGGCCTGGGCGAGTTCATCGATGGCGGACAGGTACCAGCGCTTGAGTCCATCACCCTGACGCATTAATTCCTCGACCTTTTTTACGAAAATTTCAGCGCCACTCGGCATTGAAATACATCATGCCTATGGACTCACCGTTCACATGGCTCAGGTCCAGCCGCTTTCCCAACCCGGCACAGGCGGCTGCCTTCAGACCCAGATCTTCATGTCATCGTCGTCATAGGAGACCTTTTGATCCGTCGCGAGGGTAATTGGATAACGGGTGACGTCTTTAAACAAGCGTTGCATCACATCGGTCTCGAACAAGGTATCGCCATTGATCAGGACAAAGGGGCCATCCATTTCCCCCCGGGCAATCCAACAGGTTCCCAAGGTTATCGGACTGCGCATAAAACGGGTTATACAAGGTACGGGCACGAATGCCCTTCACGCGCTTGACGATTTCTTCCACTTTCTCGTGACCAAAACCAGTGACGACGACAACTTCTTCGACACCGGCAACTGACAATTCCCTGATCTGCCACTCAAGAATTGACAACCCGCCCGGGCGCAAACAGCACTTGGGGGTTACCTCCGTCAGGGGCAGGAGCCTTCGACCCTGACCTGCACTCAAAATAATGGCTTTCACGAATTAATTCCTCTTATTTACCCGGCTGGCATGCTATGAAAACCTGTGCCGGGCCAATGAATGGTCGCAATTTTACACTGCCGGGGTTAATAAATCATAAAGCTACATCCACAGCAGAACGTGAATTTACTATAATGTCCCTCGCTTTCCACATCTTGTCCTTTCCGGACATCAGTTTGACCTGCATGGCCTGACCGGTCAATAAAAACTTCCGCTGCTTTACAATGACAGGTAAATTAGAGTCAACATGCCAGGATATCTATATGCTGATTGACCTTCGGGATGCATCTATCCCCACTGAACTGGATACCGACGTCTGTATTGCAGGTGCGGGCGCTGCCGGCGTGGCGCTGGCCAGGAGCCTGGTGAAACGGGGCCATGATGTTTGCCTGCTGGAGGCCGGCGGCATGGACTTCGACCAGGCTACACAGGACCTGTGCGCCGGTCAGATTGTGGGCATGGAATACTACGAACTGGAGCATTCCCGGCTGAGGTTTTTCGGTGGCACGACCAATATCTGGGGAGGGCGGAGTGTCCCGCTTGACCGCATGGATTTTGAACAACGGGACTGGGTGCCGCACAGTGGCTGGCCCATTAGCCTGGACGATTTGCAGAGTTATTACCGGATCGCCCACGACTCGCTGGAGCTGGGCGAATACGACTACAGCCATGACATGTGGGACAAGCTGCAACTGGCTCCCATAGATTTCGATCCCGATGAAATTGCCCACCAGTTCTGGCGCTTTGACACCAAGGAAGAACGCTTCAACAGCACACAGGTCGATGATCTCCTGGCAGCCGGTAATGCCCGCTTGGTACTGCATGCCAATATCGTGCAGGTGCAGACCGACGAAAATGCCCGGACCATCAGGCAGATCAACGCCAGCACACTGGAAGGAAAGCAACTGAAAGTGCGAGCGAAGCATTTCGTGCTGGCCTGCGGCGCGATCGAAAACGCACGCCTGCTGTTGATCTCCAATGATGTAGAAGCCGGTGGAGTAGGTAATTCCAATGACCAGGTCGGCCGTTACTTTATGGAACACCCCCACGGCCGCATCGCATACATCAAGACGGATGATCCGGCCTGGTTCTGGGCCCAGTACCGCAAAAGGTATCCGCTGTCAGGCCCGCCGGTAGCACCGGCACTGGTGGCGTCACAAACTCTGCAAAGAGAAAAGAGAATTTTGAACAGTGCCGCCACCTTCAAGATTCAGCGCAACCCGGAATTTGGCCTCGGCATGAGCAAAAAGGTGTATTTGAACCTGAAGCACAGCCTGTCTGCATCAAAGTCGAACAGGCGCTTGTGGCATATCTACCGCGGGATGCAGGATTGGCTGCAGCACCATCTGTCGATGACCCTGCTACGCACCGCCACCAGGGCCCGGGGAATGGAGCTTTACCTCATGGCCCGGGCGGAACAGGCGCCGAACCCGGCCAGCCGCGTACTGCTGTCCGATCAAAGCGATGCGCTGGGCTGCCGCAAGGCTGACCTGGATTGGCAACTCTCGGAACTGGACAAACGATCGGTGCTGGAGCTCGCCCGGGCCGTGGGACGGGAATTCAGCCGCCTGGAATTGGGCCAGCTGCAAACGTCGCCATGGCTGGAAGATGGAACAGCAAGCTGGCCGGTGGATCCAACCGTCGGTAACCATCCGATCGGCGGTTACCATCACATGGGCACCACCCGGATGAGCGCTACGCCAGGCACCGGGGTAGTGGATTCAAACTGTACCGTTCACGGCTACGATAACCTGCATATTGCCGGCAGTTCGGTGTTCACCACCGGTGGGTGGGCTAATCCAACCCTGACCCTGCTGGCGCTGACCCACCGGCTGGCGGACCACCTGGACGGATTACTGTAGGAGCCTTTCGGCAGCTTTTCGCTCGCCCTGAAGAATTTTCACCGCCAGGTCCCGGTCGGCAACCGAGTCCACATCCACCGCTGCCCGAGGCGCCTCAATCAGGACGTATCCTGCGCGGCAACCCATTACGCTTGAGAGGGACTCCAGCGCCTTGTCCAGTGACAAACGTCCAAACAGGTAGCGAAGCAGTAAACCCATACCAAGACGGCGCACCATGCGCCAGGGACGCTTGCGCTGAGCCTCCACTTCTTGCCAGGCAACGGGGCCGGCCTTCCCTTCCCGGTTCAGGATGGCAAACAGATTGGTGCCGCAATACCAGCCATCACTGAATTTCAAAATGGTTCTTTTTGATTCCGGGTATGCCGCATGGACTATCGCGTAAGGCGCCAGACCGACCACAACGTCAACATCCATCTTCACCGCCTCGCGGCAGAAGAAATCCACCAAATGTGGCGTAAGCAGGGCATGATCACCCGCAGTCAGCAAAACGGGAAAACGGTCCAGTTGTTCAAGGGCGGCCAGCGCACTGGCGCTGGGCCCGGATTCCGGGGCTGTCCACTGAAAGGAACTTCCGCTGAGAATCTGCTGGAATTCCTCGTTATCCCGGTAAATTTCCTCCACCGGGCCGCACAGTAAACCCACCCTTCAACCATTTCGCTGGCCTCAAGTGCGTCAATTACCCTGGCCAGGGCCGGCTTGCCTGCCACATCAACCAGCACGCCGGCCGCCAGGCCCAGTTCCCGGCTGAACGCGCTGCCGCCCGGGCGTTCACCGGCCAGCACCACCGCGGCAAATTTGTTTAAGCCGGGCGTCACAGGCACATCACGTTTCAAAGCAGTGACTTTCGATACAAACGGTATCGTTTGCTCACGACACCTCCTACTTTCTCAATAATGTTCCTGATCCCCTTGTTCTGTTCCAGGATCCAGGACATCTCCATCATTTCCATATTTCTTTTCATTGTCGGCTCGTACAAGGCCTGGATGCTCCGGAAGGCCAGTGCCGGGCCCAGGCGGGTATTCTGGTACTTCTGACGCACACCCATCAGGGCAACCCGGGCGGATTTCGGCGAGCGAACCTTGAGCCGCCACAGGAGCTTCGCCCAGCCAAAAGGAAACAGCCTGCCGTCCAGGTCGGCAATTACCTCATTCAGGTTGGGAATTAAAATCATAAATGCTGCAGGCTCACCATCAACTTCAACAATCCAGCTGAAATCGGGCGGCATAATCATGAACAGTTCCTTTCCGACCGCGTTGAATTCCTTCTCGGTGAATGGAACAAATCCCCAGTTACCGGACCAGGCGTCGTTGAATATGCTGCGCAGGGTCTCCAGTTCCGCAGCTTTATTTTTTCGATCTACCTGCCTTAACTTCATCCTGGCGGCCTGGCGCTTTACCATGCGCTGCACAATGTCCGGTAAGGCGAACATCTCCTTTTTCAATTCGTAGGACAGAACATCCTGGACTTTTTCGTAACCCTGGCCTTCGATCAGGGCGCCGTAATAAGGCCTTGCATGCCCCATCATCACGTATGGCGGCGAATTGAAGCCTTCTACCAGGCAACCGATTTCCTGGTTGATGCCGAGGTTGAACGGCCCCAGCGCAGTCTGCATTCCCTGCTCTTTCAGCCAGCCCCCGGCAGCACCAAACAAGGCGGCAAACACTTCGGGGTCCTCAGGCGCCTCGATCATGCCAAAGAAACCGGTGTGGGCGTCGTGTAATTCCAGGTACAGTGAATCAATCTGGGCTGAAATCCGCCCGACGGGTACGCCATCACGATAAGCCAGCCAGGCTTGCCAGCGGGCATGTTCAAAAAAAGGGATTTTTCTCTGAAAACGCTTCTTTGCGTTCAAATTTCAGCGGCGGCACCCAGTTGGGATCATCGCGATAAATCGCCCAGGGCACTTCAATAAACGCCTTCAGGTCACGTGAGTCAGCGACCTGCCTGATTTCGACATGGCTCATGTATTGGAAACCCCTGCGGATTTTAAACCCATCGTGATTCTACATTGAATCTCCCCGCAAGAGGTATCGGCTGCCTGTATTCAGGACCATCATTTGTCGGGAACAAATGATGAGTGCACAGGGATGTCTCGAACGTGTCCTGAATGCAGGCAGCCGATACCTCCCACGGCCATGTCTCGAGCGTGTCCTGCATACAGGCTAAAACTGCTCCACATCCAGCGCCATGATGCTGTCAGCTCCTGCCTTTGACCGTTGCCAGGAAACTGCCGGCGCGCGGCAGCAGGTGGTCGGTATAAAATTGAGCGGTCACCAGCTTTGCCCGCAGGAAAGATTCATTGCCACCATCGCCCTCAAGTAAACGGGCTGCCTTCAATGCCGATTGTCCCATCACCCAGCCGCCACAGATATAACCCAGCATCATCATGAAGTTCACGCTGACGCTACCGGCAATATTCCGATTTTGTGCCGCATGCTCCAGCAGCCATGACCTGGCCTCCCTGCCTGAGTCCACCGCACTTTTCAATGCAGAGGCCTGGCCAGCCAGTTCGTCAATGTCCGACATGGCTTCAGCCGTGGCCTGGATGTCGTCCAGCAGGCTTTGCAATACTTCCCCGTTATTCGCGAGGATCTTGCGGCCCACCAGGTCCAGCCCCTGGATTCCCGTGGTGCCTTCGTAAATCGTCGTGATACGCGCATCCCGGTAATGCTGGGCGCTTCCGGTTTCTTCCACGTAACCCATACCACCGTGGATCTGAATGCCCAGGGAAGTAATTTCCTGGGCCAGTTCCGTGATCCAGCCCTTGACAATGGGTGTGTACAGTCCGGTGCGCGCTGCGTGTTTTTGCGTCTCCTGCGGATCCTTCGCCCAGTGAATTCTGTCGATTTCCGCGGCAGCGATATAGGCCAGGCCACGCATCGCCTCGGTCGCAGCTTTCATCTGCATCAGCATACGCCGCACATCCGGAAACTCGATAATCGGGAAACGCGTGCCGTCGCTGCGGGTACCCTGCAGGCGTTCCTTGGCGTACTCCAGGGCCTGCTGATACGACCGCTCGGACAGGGACAGGCCCTGCATGCCCGTACCCTGGCGCGCATCATTCATCATGGTAAACATTGCAGCCAGGCCATTATGGGGTTCGCCGACCAGGTAAGCGACGGCTCCGCCATTGTCGCCGAAATTCATCACGCAGGTTGGACTGCCGTGGATGCCGAGTTTATGTTCGAGCGAAACACAAAAAACGTCATTGCGCTTGCCTGGCCGGCCGTTCTCATCCAGCAGGAATTTCGGCGCCAGGAACAGTGAAATGCCCTTGACCCCGGCAGGCGCGTCAGGCAGGCGCGCCAGCACCAGGTGGATGATGTTTTCCGTCATCTGGTGGTCACCCCAGGTAATAAAAATCTTCTGCCCGATAAGCAGGTAGTGGTCGCCCTCCGGGACGGCCCGGCAGGCCACCGCCGCCAGGTCGGAGCCGGCAGCAGACTCCGTGATATTCATCGTGGCGGTCCACTCACCGCTCACCATTTTGGGTAAATAGGTGTCTTTCAGCTCATCCGAGCCATGGGCCGTGAGTGCTTCGATCGCCCCGCCCGTCAACATCGGGGCATAAAGAGAAAGCGAGGCTGGAAGATTGCCAGACCTCACTCACTGCAGCACCCAGCACCTTGGGCATTTCCTGCCCGCCATAAGCCTCGCCGGCAGTCAGAGAAGGCCAACCGCTCTCTACATACTGGTGGTAGGCATCCGCAAATCCCGGTGTCTCCTGCACGCCATCCTCGCCCAGTGTCGCGCCTTTTTGGTCACCAATTTGATTCAGGGGTGCGATGATTTCACTGCCCAGCCGGCCGGCTTCATCCAGGATGGCGGAAACCAATTCGCCGTTAATGTCTTCAAGACCAGCTTCCTGGCACAACTGGTCAAAACCAAGCAGTTCGGAAATAATAAACTCGGCATCTTTGTAAGGAAAGTTATAGACGGTCATGAAATTCTGCTCCGGGTAGGCCCGCATATTGCACGAAAGCGGAATGTAAGTTGATACTATAATTGTTATATAACACGGGTTTTGCCTGTTAACAATCAGTATACTACCGGCACCTGACCACAGGTCAGCGTTCCCGTTTCCAGGGACGTTTACCGTCATCGACAAACATTATTTTATCGAGCATCACGGGGCTCAATTACATGACCCAGAAACCTTATCTGCACATTCCGCGTCCAACCGCCAGGCCGGGTGAAACACCCGATTTCAGTTACCTGAACCTCTCTGATGCCGGAGCGGTTGACCGGCCGCCGATAAAAGAACCAGCCAAAAATATCGAGCACCTGTCACACGAACTGGTACGGGTACTGGATGATGATCACGAAGCGAAAGGCCCCTGGGACCCTTCCCTGGACAAAGGGATTCTGCTCAAGGCGCTGCGCTACATGGTTCTGACACGGGCCTATGACGACCGCATGCAGAGAGTGCAGCGCCAGGGCAAGATTTCCTTCTACATTGGGTCGCTGGGCGAAGAGGCCATTTCCATCGGCCAGGGACTGGCGTTGGAACCGGGTGACATGCTGTTCCCCTCCTATCGCAACCAGGGCCTGTTCATCCTGCGCGGCACCGAGTTGGTCGATTTGATGTGCCAGTGCCTTTCGAACACAGGTGATATGTGCAAGGGCCGGCAGATGCCAATCATGTACCAGGACCCGGCAAGAAATATTTTCTCGATTTCCGGCAACCTGGCCACGCAATACCCCCAGGCGGTCGGTTGGGCCATGGGGTCCGCCATCAAGGGCGAGAAACACATAGCGGCCTCCTGGGTCGGTGACGGCAGTACCGCTGAAGCCGATTTTCACTACGCCCTGACTTTTGCCGCGGTTTACCAGGCGCCGGTGATTCTGAACGTGGTCAACAATCAGTGGGCCATATCTACTTTCCAGGGATTTGCCGGTGGTGAACGGCGGTCATTTGCCGCTCGCGGCCTGGGCCTGGGCATACCGGGCATCCGGGTGGACGGCAATGACCTGCTGGCTGTTTATGCAGTTACCCGCTGGGCCGCTGAGCGCGCGCGAAGCAGGCATGGGCCTACCCTTATCGAACATGTCACCTACCGGGGCGGGGCGCACTCGACCAGTGACGACCCCTCACGCTACCGTCCGAAGGACGAGTGGGCGGCATTCCCGCTGGGAGACCCGATGGATCGCCTGGTACAACACCTGGTCAAGCTCGGTCACTGGTCTGACGAGGAACAGGCAGCCCTGGAAGCAGAGACGAAAAGAGTCGTTGACAATGCCTTGAAAGAAGCCAACTCATTCGGCACCCTGACCGAACCACCGTTCCTGGATGCCCACCTGATGTTCGAGGACGTATTCAGGGAAATGCCGGATCACCTGAGAAAACAGCGGGACGAAATGCTGGAGTTGACCGGAGAAATTTCATGAGTCAAATGAATATGATCCAGGCCATCAACTCGGCTCACGACATCATGATGGAAAAAGACCCCAGCGTGGTGGTCCTGGGCGAGGATGTCGGTTATTTCGGCGGTGTTTTCCGCTGTACGGACGGGCTGCAGAAAAAATACGGTGAACACCGCGTGATCGATGCCCCTATTGCCGAAGGGGGTATTATCGGCACCGCCATTGGCATGGGCGTCAATGGTTTACGCCCGGTGGCCGAAATCCAGTTTGCCGATTACATCTACCCCGGTTTTGACCAGATCGTCAGTGAACTGTCACGTTTGCGTTACCGCAGTGGGGGTGAATTTTTTTCACCGGTCACGATCCGCACACCCTGTGGTGGCGGTATTCGCGGCGGCCAGACCCATTCCCAGAGCCCCGAAGGCATATTTGCCCACATTTCCGGCATTAAAACCGTCATGCCATCCAATCCTTACGATGCCAAGGGCCTGCTGATCAGCGCCATCGAGTCGGATGATCCCGTGGTTTTCTTCGAGCCCAAGCGCATCTACAACGGACCGTTTGACGGTGATCCGGACAAGCCCGGGGTGCCCTGGTCTTCCCATCCCATGGGTGAGGTTCCGGAAGACTATTACAACGTTCCCCTGGGCCAGGCGGCAGTAATTGAAGAAGGGGATGAATTGACCATCATCTGTTACGGCACTATCGTTCACGTTGCACAGGCGGCTGCCAGGCTGACCGGGGTCCGTGCCGAGATTATTGACCTTCGCACCTTGTTCCCCTTAGACGTCGGCACACTCATCAAGTCCGTAGAAAAAACCGGGCGCTGCCTGGTGGCTCACGAAGCTACACGTTTTTGCGGATACGGTGCGGAACTGGTTTCAACCATACAGCAGGAATGCTTCTGGCACCTTGAAGCTCCCATTGAGCGTGTTGCCGGCTGGGATACACCCTACCCCCACGCATTCGAGTGGAAGTACTTTCCCGGCCAGCAGCGGGTTGCAGCGGGCATACGTAAAGTCATGGAGGCGGGATGAGCGAGTATATTTTCAAACTGCCCGACCTGGGCGAAGGCACCGTCGAGGCGGAAATTGCAGAATGGATGGTCAAGGTCGGTGATGTGGTCAATGAGGAAGATCCCATTTGCTCCATGCTGACGGACAAGGCGGCGGTGGAACTGACGGCACCGGTCAGCGGCAAGGTGGTCTCGGTGGCCGGCGAGGAAGGTGACATGGTGGCGGTGGGTGCGGCCCTGATAATTTTTGCAACCGAAGGTGACTTGCCTGTCGCAGAAGAAAAGGCAGCGCCAGCCGAAGCGGAGAAGGCCCCGGCAGTGGTTGAAGCTGAGACTCCGGCCGGTGCGGCAGAGTCTTCGCCGGACAGCGCCAAGGTCATGACCTCACCGTCGATTCGAAACCGGGCCAGGGATGCAGGCATTGATCTCAACCAGGTCAGGGGCAGCGGCCCTCGCGGGCGTATTCTCAAGGCAGACTTCGAAACCTTCCTGACCCGGCGCGCAAGCGGCGGTCCCGCCCAGACAACAATTGCTCAGCCTTTGACCGGAACAACAGAAATCAAAGTGGTCGGCCTGCGCCGCATGATTGCCCAGCGTCTGGCCCAGTCAAGCCAGGAAATCCCGCACTTCACTTACGTGGAAGAAATAGATGTCACCGCGCTGGAATCACTGAGAAAGCACCTGAATTCAAAGAAAACAGCAGATCAGCCCAAACTGACTCCACTGGCATTTATCGGGCTCGCCCTGGCCCGCGTGCTGAAGGATTTTCCCCAGTGCAATGCCCACTACGACAAGGAACGCAACGTAATAATCCGCCACCAGGGCATACACCTGGGCATAGCCACTCAGACCTCTGATGGCCTGAAAGTACCGGTAGTCCGCCACTGTGAAGCGAGGACCGTTGAAGACCTGGCCAGTGAAATACGCCGGGTATCTACCGCGGCCCGCGATAAAACGGCAACGCGCGAGGAATTGACCGGTTCAACCATCACCATTACCAGTCTGGGCAGAATCGGCGGTGTCGTGACCACACCTGTTATCAATCAACCTGAAGTAGCCATTATCGGCGTCAACAAGGCGATTGAGCGACCAGTCGTCATCAACGGCCAGGTCGTGGTCCGTACCATGATGAACCTGTCATCGTGTTTCGATCACCGCTTTGTCGATGGCTTTGATGCCGCCGAAATGATCCAGGCCCTGAAGGATCTGCTGGAGCAACCCGCAACAATTTTCATGCCATTATTGTAGGAGGTCCCTTGGGGCCGAAATTCCCAGAGCTTTCGGCCCCAAGGGGCCTCTTACAATCGTATAAAAGCACGCTCTTAATTTGACAGAGATCAATCAACAGACTCCTAATATATGTTATATTATGATTTGGTAATATACAGGTTTTTTAAATGTGCCTGTTTACCCATCAGCATCCGTTTTTCATCCTAAGGAGTCAGCCATGGCGCTAAAATCAATGATCACATTATCGGCCGTAGTTACAAGCATTCTTTGCGCCGGACTGGCGCTGGCCCAGGAACCCATTCAGCCCATCGCCCCGGTGCAGGACATTAACCTGGCCCAGGTGGAACTGGGCAAGAAGTTGTTTTTTGATCCCAGGCTGTCCAAGTCCGGTTTCATCTCCTGCAACTCCTGTCACAACATGAGCATGGGCGGTTCCGATAACCTCAAGACCTCGATCGGCCATAACTGGCAGCAAGGTCCGATCAATGCACCAACCGTGCTCAATTCGAGCATGAATGTAGCCCAGTTTTGGGACGGCCGCGCCGCTGATTTGCAGGAACAGGCCGGTGGTCCGATCGCCAACCCGGGTGAAATGGCATTCACTCATGCGCTGGCGATTGACGTCCTCGCATCCATTCCCCAATACCGTATTGAATTCAACCAGGTTTTTGGTACAGGTGAAATCGACATCGACAAAGTCACACTGGCCATTGCAGAATTCGAAAAGACCCTGGTCACACCCAACTCGCGTTTTGACCGGTGGTTGATGGGTGAGCCTGTCATCACCGAGCATGAACTGGCCGGATATGAATTGTTCAAAAGCAGCGGCTGTGTTGCCTGTCACAACGGTCCGGCTGTTGGCGGAACCTCATTCCAGAAAATGGGCGTCGTGAAGCCTTACCAAACCGACAACAAGGCAGAAGGCCTGGCCGGTGTCACCGGCAAAGACGTCGACCGCTTCAAGTTCAAGGTGCCGACCCTGCGCAACGTTGAACTGACCTATCCGTATTTCCACGATGGTGCATCCGATACCCTGACTGAAGCCGTGGATATCATGGGCAGACTGCAATTGGGGCGTACCTATACCGATGAGGAGAATGCTTTGATCGTGTCTTTCCTGAAGACACTGACTGGCGATCAACCTTCATTCATTTTACCCATTCTGCCACCTTCAACGGATCAGACCCTGCGTCCGACACCGTTCGAATAACAAAGGCTAATTAAGGCTGCAGGGCTGCCAATACTGCTTCGACCACTACGGCCAGGTCCGGAACCCAGCGCAGCACGATCAGCAGGTCGTTTTCCTGATCGACATAGATGTAATTGCCGCCAAATCCTGCGGCGTAAAACACGTTTTCCGGCGCTGCGGCGAATCCGCTCCTTTGATCGTGTTGAGCCACCACATGTAGCCGTAATCCGGCTTTGGCTTCCGCCGGCTGGCGCAACTGGTCAATCCAGTCCGCGGATATAATCTGCCTGCCGCCCCACTGGCCGTTGCGCAGAAAAAGCAGACCGAAACGCGCATGATCCAGAGTATTGATGAACAGGCCGCCGCCAAAATGCCCGCCGCCGGATACCGACTGCATGCGCAAACCGTCAACCGTGACCCAGGAATTTTCATATCCATGCCAGCGCCAGGTACTGGAGGCGCCAATCGGGTCCATCACTTCCCGCTTGAGCACCTGCGGCAGGGGTTCGCGCCAAACCTGCAACAAGGGAATAAGCCAGCAGGTTCACCCGCACGTCGTTGTATTTGAAATAACTACCCGGTTCGTGCATCACTCGTTGCGGCCAGAGCTCCGGATCATCGCCTTCCGGGCGGTCCGCCCAGTCGGGCACATCCCACAAAGTGCCGGACCAGTCCGATGTTTGTTGCAGCAATTGGCGCCAGCTGATCTGTCGATTGTGCTCAGATTCGAAGTGCCCATCGCGAACCCACTGTGCAACCGGACGCTGCAAATCATTGATTAAACCATCACGCAGGGCAAGGCCCGCCACGGTCGACAGGTAGCTCTTGGCCACGCTGAATGTCATGTCCACGCGCTCAAGATCGCCCCACTCGCCCACGATGTATCCACCCCGAATGACGAGGCCCGCACTGCCTTTCGCGCGGCCTGGTCGGACCGTACAAGCGAAAATCAGGCTCCCGCGGGTTAAATGAATCGTAAATGACCCTGGGCCAGGTCACTGGGCTCCGTCACTGCTTTTTCCTGCGCCAGGATCAGGGCAGCCTCAAACTTCTTTGCGTCAATACCCTGGGTCTCCGGGTGCACGCCGCTCCCACTCTCCGCGCGGCGGATAGTACTCACCTGCCAGCAAGGGCGCCGACAGGATAAGAAAAACGAGTGCGAGACTGATGCCAGTCCTGCTTAAATTGGGCCAGTGGATGCTGATCCGGCGTAAATTGAATTTCATAACAGGCTATCCATCAACTGTTCCATTTCATGCCGCAATTCTGCGCCCGGCAGGCGGCCGCTGGCCGCGCCCATATTATCCACCGCGTGGTGGGGTTTGCTTGTACCCGGAATGGGAATGGTGGCTGCGGGATGAGAAATGATGTACTTGAGGAAAACCTGTCCCCAACTGCTTGCATCGATTTCAGCCGCCCAGCCGGGCAGTGGTCTGTCGCCCACGGCACTGAACAGTTTGCCATTGCCAAACGGCCGGTTGACCAGCACGGCTACGCCGGAATCCAGCGCCAGTGGCAGAATGCGCTCATCAGCGCCGCGATCCGCCAGTGAGTAATTGACCTGGATGAAATCAAGCTCGATGAGCCCGCATGGTCCGCTCAAAATCTTCGTACTGGCGTGATGTATGAGTGGTAATCCCGATATAGCGGAAACGCCCCTGCTTTTTCCAGGCCTTCATCGTTTCCAGCTGAATATCGGTGCCCCTCAGGTTGTGCACCTGCATCAGGTCGATCCGATCGCCACCCAGGTTTTTAAAAGAAGACTCCATCCGCTGCTTGCCGGCTTCACGTTCCTCGCGATCCACCTTGGTCGCTATGAACATCTCATCGCGGATACCCTGGTCGCGCATCAAGCCGCCCAACACTTGCTCAGAATTGCCGTAGTTCGGTGAAGTGTCCAGCAGGCGTCCGCCCAGGCTGTGGAAGGCGGCCAGGGTTTCACCATACCTTTGCATTTCCGGCGTGCCCGGATCACCACGGAAGCGCACGGTACCGATTCCCACTGCCGGCACCTGCTGCCCACTCGAAGGAATGCTTGTTTTCAGCATAAGTTCCTGGGCTGGCCAGTAAAGGACTCAAGCCGCCAAATGCAGCAACACCAGCACCAGCGCCCAGCCGGATGATTTCTCTTCGGGTCATTTTCATGTTTCATCTCCTTGTTTTGCAGCGAGAGCATGCTCGCGGCGGCCCAGCCCTCAATCCCACCATAGCCCAAACCGCGGCAACAGGCGCTGCGATGAAAGCGATCGCGCCAATTGACAAGCCGATCGCCGCCAGGCCCGTGTAGATCCAGCCGCTGACCAGGTCGCCACCACGGTAGACCGCGGCGTCAAGAAACGGCTTGGATTTGTACTTGGCTTCCCGGCCGAGCACGGTCCAGAGTATTTCGCGCGCCGGTTTGGTCAGGCCATAACGACCGGCCCGGTACGCAACTTGCACGGCCACCAGCACCGCCAGTGTCGGGTACAGGCCCAGCGCCAGAAAACCAAGCAGCAACCGCGACCGGAACCAGCACCAGCGTCAGACCAACCCCCAGCCACTTGATGATCCTGGCCGTAAGGTAGACCTGGAACACGATGGTCAGAATACTGACCGCCAGGTCTACTTTGGCGAAAAACGCGGTGCGTACACCCCGGTCGGTGAAGGCCTCCGCCACCAGGTTCGCCTGCTGGAAATACAGCATGGTAGAGCGTAGGTCATCAAGACGATAAATGCTGCGATTCCCATCAGGTAAGGAGAGGCAAACACCGCTTTCATCCCGGACCAGGCGTTGCCGGTGATGGCCCGGGCCGACTCCCCCTGAATGCGGATGTTGCCCGTACCGAATTGCCGATGGAGCGTCACCGCGCACCACGAAGCGATCTCCAGCGGAACACATGCGATCAGCAACAGCGAGAAAGCCGGCGCCACTTTCCGCCAGCCCTGCAGTAATGGAAGAACCTGCCATGCCCCCTATGGAACTGCCCACGGCGATAAAACCGAACATGCGTTTTGCCTGGGCATTGTCGAAACAGTCCGCCAGCAAGCCCCAGAACACGGTCACCACGAACAGCGCAAATACGCTGGTCCAGACGTAGAACACCCGGTCTATCCAGGGCCGCGCTGTTTCGGGCAGCAGGACGATGCACAGCCAGAAAGCCACCAGGCAGGCAATGAAAAACCGGTTCGCCAGCGGCACAAAAACGCCGCGCGACCATTTTGATGCAAGCCAGGAATACAGCGGCACCGCTACCAGCATGACCAGGAAAACCACGGTCCACAGAATCTGCAGATTGCCCCGGTCGGCCGAAGAGATCTCGTCCCTCACCGCCCGCAAGATGTAGTAGGAAGACATAATGAAGAAACCGTAGGCCGTGGCCCACAGCAGCCCCTTCAATTCATCATCGCTGTTGATTTCAACCAGACTGATTATCAGTGCTTTGAGCATGCGGGCTTGTCCTGAGCTTGATTTACGCTATTCTACAGATTCACACGATCCCGGGGATAATGCTGCTGGCGTACTTGAAAGCAAGCGGATCGATGTGACTGGCGCCCATGCTTTGAAGCACGATTACTGTAAGAGGCGGGTTACTGCAATTCAGGTTCAAGGATGGTCCAGACGGTATCCAGCAAGATCGGCTGGGCAGCTGCATTGGGGTGAATACCATCGGCTTGCATCAGCCCGGGTTCCAGGGCGACTTTCTCCATCAGGAACGGGATCAACAGCACACCGTATTTTTCTTTCAGCAGGCCGTAATTGCCGTTGAATTGCTCGGTGTAGGTCATACCGTAGTTGGGGGGAATACGCATTTCCGCCAGTAACACGGTCGCTCCGGCAGCCTGGCTGGATTCAATCATTGCGGATAGATTTGCGCGGGTTACGTCAATCGGGATTCCACGCAAGCCGTCATTGCCCCCCAGTTCAATGATAACCAGGGCCGGATGGTGTTTATCGAGCAGACGGGGCAAACGACTCAAACCACCCTGGGTGGTATCACCGCTAATGCTTGAGTTGAAAACGCGGTGAGCGTAACCATTTTCACTTAAACGATCCTGCAACAGCTTTGGCCAGGACTGGCCGGTTTCCATGTTGTAAGCTGCACTGATGCTGTCGCCCAGGATGATGATGACCGGCGCATCCCCGGCCTGGGCCCCAAGTGGAAAAAGGGGCGCCAACAGGGACGGCAGCAAGAAGACACCGACAAACAACATATATGATTTAAAACGCATGAAAACCTCTGAATCCGTACTTAAAACACGACAACTTACCAAACAAGTCAGCAGCCCTGAAGGGCTTTTAACCATACTCGACCGGGTCGATCTGGACATCAGCCAGGGTGAGTCGGTTGCCATCGTGGGCGTATCCGGCGCCGGCAAGTCCACTTTGCTGGGACTCCTGGCCGGCCTGGACGTTCCCAGTGTAGGGAAAATCTGGCTGCGGGACGAGGAGATCACGGCGATGGATGAAGACGGCCGTGCCGCCCTGCGCGCCGATCATGTCGGTTTCGTATTCCAGTCTTTCCACCTGATCTCATCACTGACCGCGTTGGAAAACGTGATGCTTCCGCTGGAACTCTCCGGGGCTGAACATGCGTCGGATATCGCTCTGCGCGCCCTGCAGAATGTTGGCCTCGAGGCAAGACGCGGCCATTATCCGAATCAATTATCCGGCGGCGAGAAGCAGCGGGTCGCCATCGCAAGGGCCTTTGTCGTCGGCCCAACGGTTCTGTTTGCCGATGAGCCAACCGGAAACCTTGACCAGCACACCGGAGAAACCGTCATCGACCTGCTGTTCCGGATGAACAGCGAATCCGGTACGACACTGGTGCTGGTCACCCATGACATGGGCCTGGCTTCACGCTGCGATCGTATTTTGCACATGGATGCAGGTCGCATTGAACGTGAAGAGGTGCCCCGGCACTCGAGTACCGGCGTTGAATAGCGGGTTCATGAACACCGTTCGTCTTTCTCTGAAACTGCTGGTTCGGGACTGGCGGGCCGGTGAGCTTACCGTGCTGGCTGTCGCGCTGCTGATTGCGGTGAGCGCATTGACCGGCGTTGCTTTTCTCACCGACCGCGCAGCACAGGCAGTGGAAATGCGCGCCACGGAATCACTGGCGGCGGATCTGCGTCTGGCTTCCACCCGCCCCATCAGCGATGACTACATTCAACTTGCCCATGCTGCCGGGCTTGCAACAGCACGGATCGCAAGCATGCCCAGCGTGGTGTTCGCCGGCCGATCCAACACGCTTTCCGCCATCCGTGCAATCACCAGCGGCTACCCGCTGAGGGGGAAACTGAAGACTTCGCCAAAACTACTGGGTGAAGTTTTCACCACGGAAGATATTCCTGCCCCTGGAGAGGCCTGGGCTTCACCGAGGTTGCTGGCCCGGCTCGGTGTGGACACAGGTACAGTGATCGAAGTGGGTACAGCGCACCTGACCCTGAGCCGGGTGCTGGAATTTCGCCCGGATGAAGGCTGGAGTTTCGTCGACCTGGCGCCGACGCTGCTGATCAACGATCTCGACCTGGAAAGCACCGGCCTGGTCCAGCCCGGCAGCCGCGTCACCTACCGGATGTTGTTCGCAGGCGAACGTAATTCCGTGGATGACTTCAAGACTGATCTGGAAGATGTTCTCCAGCATGGTGAAAATCTGCGTGACATCAAGGACACCAGTCCCCAGATTCGCGGAGCGATGGAGCGGGCCGGCCGCTTTCTGAACCTGGCTTCCCTGGTCTCGGTACTGCTCGCGGCCGTGGCCGTAGCCATGGCGGCCCGGCGCTATTCGCATCGTCACCGTGACCGCATAGCCCTGATGAAATGCATGGGCGCGAGCCAGTCCATGATCATGCAATCCAGCCTGTTACAGTTACTGCTGCTCGCGCTTGCGGGGGGGATTGCCGGCAGCTTGATGGGTTTCATTGCCCAGAACGGCCTGGCCTGGCTGATGCGCGACATGATCGGACAGGCCCTGCCGGCGCCAGGCGCCGCGCCCGTCATTCTCGGCATGTTCACGGCATTGAGCATTCTCGCCGGTTTTGCCTTGCCCGATCTGATGCAAATGGGAAAGACTCCACCCCTGCGGGTACTGCGCCACGATATCGATCCGCCGCCCTTGCGTTATGGCATCAGCTGGATAGCAGGCATCGTCGCAGTGCTCGCCCTGCTGTTGTGGATAGTCCGTGATACACGGCTGGTCCTGACCCTTTTCGGTGGCGCCACGGTGACCTTCCTTGCACTGGCGGCGACCGGCTGGGTGCTGGTGAAGTCCTTGCAGGGTTTCCGGGGGGCGGCAGGTGCAGCCTGGCGCTACGGATTGGCCAGCCTGGCCCGCCGTGGCCGGGAAAGCGTGATCCAGGTGGTTGCCTTCGGACTGGGCCTGATGGTCCTCCTGCTGCTCACCACCGTTCGCAATGACCTGATGGATACCTGGCGCCAGAGCCTGCCGGAAAACGCACCCAACCAGTTCCTGATCAACATCCAGCCTTTTGAGGTTCAGCCAATGACGGCATTCCTGCAGGATCACGGCCTTGCCGTTCCCCGTTTCGTTCCACTGGTGCGGGCAAGGATGACCACCATCAACGGTCAGGATGTGACACAGATGACATTTGAGGACCCTCAGGGGCGCGAATGGGCCCGCCGGGACGCCAACCTGAGCTGGACCGATGTGCTGCAGGAAGACAATCGGATTATTGAAGGCAGGTTCTGGGACAGCGGCACAAAGGATAGCGAGGTTTCGGTAGAACAGCGCTTTGCCCGGGAGCTTGGCTTATCCCTGGGGGATGAAGTGGCTTTCGACATCGCGGGTGAAACCGTTAGCGCCAAAGTCACCAGCCTGCGTACCGTCGAGTGGGATTCCTTCAGCCCGAATTTTTTCGTGGTATTCGCTCCGTCTGTGCTGGAACCCTTCCCTGCCACTTACATTACCAGCCTGTACGCAGATAAATCGGACCAGGGCGCCATGCTGGACCTGATGCGAACCTTCCCCAGTGTTACGGCCATCGACTTGGACGCCCTGCTCGGCCAGGTCAGGGACATGATGGACAAGGCCGCGCTGGCCGTACAAGCCGTATTTATTTTTACCCTGCTGGCCGGATTGACCGTTCTGTGGGCCGCGGTTCAGTCCTCTCGTGACGAGCGCCGCTATGAAAGCGCCATGCTGCGTACTTTAGGCGCTTCAAAAAAACGCGTATTGATGGGTGTGGCCACGGAATTCATCGCGATCGGCCTGCTGGCCGGCATACTTGCCGCAAGCGGAGCCAGCCTGGCCGGTTACCTGCTCGCTGAAAACCTGTTCGAACTGGAATATCATTTCAGCATCAGCTTGTGGCTGGCCGGGCCGGCGGCGGGCATGATCCTGGTCGGCCTGAGCGGCATGGCGGCAAGCTGGCGTGTAATTACGCACGCCCCCTTGAGCGTGCTGAGAGGGTTGTAGAAGCCCCCTTGGGGGCGAAACTTTAAACTTATAAATCGCCCCCAAGGGGGCTCTTACATTCGCCCATAAGCATTGAATATCTGGCTCGATTCCGATACATTCACTTAGTTGAGGGCCGCCTTCTGATCGGGGCAGCCCTCCATCATATTAGGAAACTCGGCTGTCACGGCTCAATTTTCAAAAATATCAGGATTTTCAATATGTTAAAACGCTTTATCTTGCTGGTGGTGCTAATTACCCTCAGCACTTCGGTTTTTGCGCAGCGCTTCAACAAGAAATTATCCAACTCCGGCGCGCGCGACGGCCGCATTGAAGTCAGCATCCTGCTGAACAGCCAGTTCGGGTCGGACGAAGATTTCGAGGGGGGCTCGTCCCTGGAGATCGACAGCAAAACGGGATGGGGAATCACACTCGGCTATAACCTGACCTCAAAATGGAACATTGCTTACAAACTGTCTGTGAACAGTCCAGGTTATTCGGCAACCATCGTGCCGGAAGACCCTGCGGAAGCTCCCCAAACCATCGACTACAAGATGTCAAAGAACACCCACCAGTTCAATGCGACTTACAACTTCCGGGACAAAGCTTTCACTCCGTTCGTCCAGGCCGGTATCGGTGTGACCCGGCTGGATTCCAACATCCCCAGCAGTCCGCCGCAAACAGGATGCTGGTGGGATCCTTGGTGGGGATGGATCTGCGCAACTGAATGGCGCACCTTCGCCACCACGAAATTCTCTTACAACCTGGGCATTGGACTACGTTGGGATATTAACAACATGCTGTACACCCGGGCTTCATACAACCGGGAATTTATCAGCGTGAAAAGCGGCAGCCTGAATTTCGACACCGCAACTCTGGAACTCGGCCTGGTTTTCTAAACTGCTGGCGGTACTTTCTCACCGTTGTCCAAAGGCCGGATTCTGGGTTTCGAGGTAACTTTTGAATATTGATACCTGAAGGCATTTCACTTTGTACAAAGCGGCCCCTTCACAGGGGCCGTTTTTTTGTAAGAGGTCGCTTGCGGCCGAAAGGCTGGTCGCGCCCAAGGACGCTCTTACAGTTGCCGGTCTACCCAGGCGCGGATATTGTTGTCAAGGACTTTCAGCGGTACAGCGCCCTTACCCAGAACCTCGTCGTGAAATGCGCGGATATCGAAATCCTCGCCCAGTTTTTCTTCAGCGTAAGCCCGCAGTTCCTTGATCTTGAGTTCACCGATTTTGTAGGCAAGCGCCTGGCCCGGCCAGACGATATAGCGATCTATTTCGACCACGATGTCGTGTTCTGACTTGCCGGCGTTTGCCTTGAAGTAATCGATGGCCTGCTGGCGTGACCAGCCAAGGTAGTGCATGCCGGTATCCACCACCAGGCGGATGGCGCGCCACATTTCATAGGTCAGTTGCCCAAATTTTGAATAAGGATCCTGGTAAAAGCCCATTTCCTCACCCAGACTTTCGGAATAGAGGCCCCAGCCCTCGATGAAAGCAGTATAGGATGGGTTCTGGCGAAACCACGGCACGTTTTCCAGCTCCTGCTGGATCGAAATCTGCAGGTGGTGGCCCGGTACGGCCTCGTGCAGGGTCAGCGCCTCCATTTCCCAGCGCGGACGGGTATCCAGTGCATAGGTGTTGGCGAAGTAATAGCCCGGGGCGGCCGGCTTTCAGGGAACCTCTTTGGTAGTACGCCGTGGTCGTTGACTCTTCAGCGTACGAAGGCACTTCGATCACACCGTAAGGCGTGCGGGGCAAATGCCCGAAAAGCCTGGTCAATTCCGGGTCTGCGCGTTTGGCGATGTCACGATATTCACGCATCAGATCTGCGGCGCTGGTGTGATAGAACTGTGGGTCGGTTCGCAGGAAATGCAGAAACTCTTCGAAGCTGCCTTCGAAACCTATTGACTTGATGAGCTCATTCATCTCCGCGCGGATCCGTTTGACTTCCTGCAGGCCGATATCGTGGATTTTCTGGGGCGACAAATCCGTGGTCGTGCGTACCGCAACGTTGTGCCGGTACCATTCTGGCCCCTCCGGCAGGTCACACATCGCAATGCTTTCCCGTGCTCCGGGCAGGTACTCGTTTTCCGTAAACTCCAGCAAGCGCTCGTAGGCCGGTACGACCTGTTGACTGAAAACGCTTGCGGCGCGTTTGCGCAAAGTTTCCGCCTGCAGGGGGTCCACGGTATCCGGAATATCGACAAATCCCGTTAGTAAGGGACTGTCCGCGGCATCATCCACCAGTTGGTTACGTATTTGTTGGGGCACGTCACGCAGGGTGATTGCTGGTGGCGTCACACCGGCTTCCAGACCCTTGCGCATCAGCGCAATCGATTGGTCGAGATACACCGGCAGGGCTTCAATACGCGCCAGTTGGTTTTCGAGGTCTCCGGCGCGGGCATTTGGCATCATGGCAAGCAGGCTGGCGATATCCTGCTGCGGCCCGCCCATCTGGTTCATCTGCAGGTAATGTCCGGGGAACTGCTGCCCCCGGACATCCGACTTGAGGCGGTCACGCAGGAGATCATAATTCACGCGGTTTTCTTCTGACAGGGCATCCCTTTCTATGCTCTCCATCAGGGCCAGCGCGTCCCGCTCCGCCTTCTGGCGGCGCATTATTCCCTCTTCTGAAAGATCTTCCAGGCGGTCCTGTCCACGCGGGTCACCAATGCCGGTTGCGAACCCGGGGTACTCCAGCATTACCAGGTCATAGCTTAACTGGAAGAAACGCTCCAACCTTTGTGTATCGCCAAGACTTTGCTGGTTGACTGTGAGTGCCTGGATTTCAGCATGAATGCCATTCACTTCTTCCATCCAGTCTGCGAAAACCGGGTTACTCAAGAACAAAAAAAGCGCAAAAATTATATTAAGTTTTTTCATTAACTATATTCTCTATCAATTTGATTATACTCATTTAATCTATTCTTTTTATTTTCTTTTCAAGCAGATTTTTCTTTTCATCATCCGCCAGGAACGCCATCTCCAGGGCATTCGCCTGGGCCTGGCGCGTCATCGCCGGGTCCAGGCCGGCTTTGGGCGCCGCGACTTCGTATTCGTGCCGCAGGTCGATACCACTTATGACGGGATCATCGGTATTGAGGCTGACCAGCAGCCCGTTTTCCAGCAAAGCCTTGACCGGGTGATCTGCATAGCTGTCCACCGCACCGATGTGCACATTGGATGTGATGTTGACTTCAAGCCCAATACGGTGTTGCCGCAGGTAATCGACCAGCGCCGGATCTTCCAGCGACCGTATACCGTGCCCGATCCGCGTGGCGCCGAGTTCGCGGATCGCAGACCAGACACTTTCCGGACCAGCCACTTCTCCAGCGTGGACGGTGATCTCGAGACCCGCATCCCGGGCCCGTTTGAAATGTTCACGAAACAGATCAGCTGAAAATTTGAGTTCATCGCCGGCCAGGTCAATCGCGACCAGGTGGTCCCGGTGTTCCAGCAGGGCATCCAGTTCGCGGTGGCAGGTCTCCGTGTCATAGGTCCGGCTCATGATTCCAATCATCTGCGCCCGTACACCGGTATCGCGTTCAGCCGCTTTGATCCCGTCGGCGACGGCATCGACCACGCCGGCCGGGTCCAGGTCATGGGTCTCGCTCATGAACCAGGGGCTAAACCGCAGCTCAATGTAATCGATACCCTCGCGTTGCGCATCTTCCACGTTTTCATAAGCTACCCGCCGGCAGGCATCCAGGTCATGCAAAATCGCGGTCAGGTAGCGGAACCGGCCGATAAAGTCCATCAGGCCATCCGCCTTGCCATCAATCACAACGTGCGGGCGCAGAGACTCGACATCGTATGCGGGCAATTCTATACCCTGCTCTTGAGCCAGCTCGATAATGGTCTCCAGGCGGATGCTGCCGTCCAGGTGGCGGTGCAGGTCAATCAGCGGCAAACACGGATCGATGTAGGATTCTTGATTCATTGCCCTGCCAGTACTCCTTCAAGATGATATTCTGTCGAAAAATCACAAGATGTTTCATTCAAGCCCAGGCTATTTTCCCAGGATGTTCATCTGCCACAGGTCCTTGCGCTCCATTTGAAGGAAGGGTTTCATCACCAGACATCCGGTCTTGCCGATACTCTTTTCCAGGTAGCGTAATTCTTCGAAATTGGCGCGTGTCCGTTCGCCTGCGGGCACTTCCAGGCCGTTCTCACGCATCAATAGCATACCCTTGGCGCGGATGGCAAGTTCGGTATAGATACGCAGGTAGCACAACATATCCACGACGATGGGGCCGTCAAACCTGGTCCTGAGATCGTCCAGGAACTGGCCAATTTTCGACTGGGAGAATTCCCCGGAATTAATCATGGCGATCAGGTCCATGTCGGCGTCCAGGTCAATTTCGAGCCAATCATGCATCGCACTCGCGCTGCGGCGGAATACATAATACAGGAGGGGGGGCAGGACCAGCAGGATCGCCATGGTTTCAACAATGGGAGATACCAGGAAATGATTGAATATGGAATGGAGAAATGCAGCCGCCAGCAGGCCGGGCAGGTAGTAGGCAGGGTTGATCTTCATACTGCGCTCGGTTAATGCTTGCGACATAATGCCAAAGAGCGCAGTGGCGCCGCCGTGCATGATCGCTGTTCCAAACCCACGGACGATCCAGACCGCCATGTTGGCCGATGAATGAGTTTGCAGGTAGTAAAAATTCTCGACCAGGGCAAAACCGGCACCAACCGCAAAACCCATGATGGCCGCATCCACCAGGAACCCGATTCGACTGGAACGAAACAGGTAGACGATCACCAGCGCCTTGAGGCTTTCTTCCACCAGCGGCGCCACATAACGGGAGTAGGCTTTCATCTCCAAACCGGACTCAGCGAGAATCCAGCCATTGAGGTACAGGGCGGCGATGGTGCAAAACCCACCGGCCACGATGACCCACAATACGGTCTTCAGGCTGACCAGTTTGTAGCTGTCCATGTAGAGAAGGGCGACCAGGAACATCAGAACCGGCAACAGGCCTACCGGCGCCTTGATAAGGGTATCGATGGTCATTCCTGGTCCTGACTAAAGAATCTTGAGTGAGATCATCCACTCATTATCAAACTTGTTGCCGCTGATGTAACCTTGTGCAAATCCCATGGAAAGCGTCATTGGCAGGCGATGGACAATGGTAAAATGCAGGTCAGCCTGGAATCCCAGGCTGGTGTAGGTCTCTGAGAATTCCCCATCCCCAATGTCTGTTCCCAGTACCCCGGCAAACAGGGCCACGCGTATCCAACTCAGGTAAAAGGCCGGTGTGCCCACTTCCTTGAAGGTGACGGGCGGCAGGTTCCACTCGAGTATTGACCTGGCAAAATTCTGGCCATGGAGTTGATCAATATCGAAGCCGGGAAAACTGTAAAAGTTGCGGTACCGTTTAATGTCACCGTCGTCCACGTAGTTATTGCCGTATGCGCCGAAGTACCAGTTGGCAAGCGTATTGTCCCGGTCGCCGCCCGATATGCCTGCCGCGTTGTAAAGCCAGATCGAAGAGTGCTTTAACGGCAGTGCGAAACCAAAATCCAGGCCGGCGCGGACCTTTGGCACAAAATCGCTGCCGGCATAATCCGCGTAGCCGGCAACGTCCCAGCGAAACCCTTTTTCATGGTCTACCGAACCCAGTGATTTTCGAGTGTGAGTGTAGGACAAATCAATATAGGCGGATGCGAGGTCTTCAAAACTGGTGGGCACATTCTGATTGTTCGGTAATGTATCCAGCCCGTGTAATAGGCTGCGGCGATATCCAGGTCCATTCGCCGGGGCAAATCGTAGATCAGCGCTTTCTCATAGCCGACAATAAAAGCATCACCCTTACGGGCGCGTTCCGTAGGGCCAAAAAGATCATAGAAGTCAGCCGTGTTATGCCAGTAACGGTAGCGCCAGTTGAATTTGCGGTACTCAATGTCGGCGTGGATTTTTCGTTCGAATCCAGGGAATTGTCCAGGCTATAGGAAAGTGTCGCTGTCAGCCGGTTAAACAACATCGGGTCCGACCAGCTGAGGTGATAACCGAGGGCAAAGGTATCCCGGTATCCCTCGATAACCGGGTAGCCTGACGAGAGTCCCAGTTCATGTATCGGACTGTATTTACCCGATGCGTCACCAGGTCATCCAGGGGCACATCTGCGGGCGACCCAACGGCCCAGTCCTTGACTACCGGATGTTTCTTCGCAATCTCTGTACCGAGAAATGTAATCGCGCTGAGGTCTTCCAGCGGCACCGGATCGATGATCGTGGGTTTGAATCCCTGCCCGGTGTACTCAAAAACCATCAAGCGGCCATCATCCATGGGAATGGGCCGGAAAAAGCCGGTTTCCGCGTTGCTGACGGCCTCGATATCGCCTGTCGCGATTTCATAGCGGAAAATATTGGATATTCCAGTGTAGTAGGAACTGCCATACAGGAAGCGCCCATCCTGGGAAAACACGAATCCTTCAGGCACAAAGGAACCGAAGTCGAACTGCAGCATGGGTTCGCTGTTACCGTCGGCCAGGTCATCCAGCGGGAAAACACGCAGGTACTGATTGCCAGTGACTTCGCCCATGGATGCGGACAACAGTTTTCCGTCTGGCGAGATATCGATGTCGTAAAGAACTTCGCCATAAGGCCAGGTGTGAACCTGTTCCAAACCTCATAAGGCGGCGGAATGTTGACCAGCGTCACAAAGCCATTCTGGTGCCTCAGGCCCCATATGGACTGAGTGTTCCTATCGAACACCAGGTCACCAATACGGGCATCCTTCATCAGCATCCGTGGCTTGCCCTCGTCGGCATTTACAGCCATCAAATCGCGAAAGGCGTGGTTGTCGCTGGTGTAAAACAGGGTGCGGCTGCTGTCGTCATATGCCAATGATGTGACTTTATACAACA
>PVMK01133176.1_pt1 | contig 29766 bp, 26 predicted proteins | sample 1853481 | NCBI WGS metagenome assembly PVMK01 (sample SAMN08533507, study PRJNA380276) | Marine sediment metagenome, whole genome shotgun sequencing project.
GCGCCCGGATTTAATCTCTAAATTGATCGGCATACCACATGGACAACGTTACTGGGTATACCCCATCGGGCTTGTTATTTTTGGGTTGCTCTACTTGATGCAAAGACCGCGCATTCCCAAGGCAGAACCAGCTCCTGCAGCATGATATGACGGAGTGCAAACAACAGTCTGTTTATCAGGATTTTACTCCCCTTAAAAGGGAGGTAACATTAGGGAAATAAAGGGAATATCATGGATGACGTCAAGAAAATAATGGTTGCTCTTGCCTTTTCGCAACATTCTGAGGGCATATATAATTATGCCGCAAACATCGCACAAACCTTTAATACTGAACTGGTTGTCGCAAGCATCATTAACTCCCGGGATATTTCAGCGATAGGGATGGTTGCATCCATGGGATATAAAGTCGACGCTGAGCACTACGTTGAAGGGGTCAAGGCGGAACAGAAAAAAACGTTGGATCGGTTCCTGGCCAATTCTTCCTTTGACCGTAAAAAAATCCGGATCATTTTCAAAGTCGGCAACCCGATAGATGAACTATTGAAACTCATTGTCAAAGAAAACATCGATATGATCGTTATGGGGGTCAAGGGACGCACCGACCTGGAACATGTCTTTATCGGGTCGGTAGCTGAAAAGCTTTTCCGTCGGTCCCCGGTGCCGGTCATCTCTTTTCGTGACGAAAAGAGTTCCGAAGGATTAAGACAAAAAATAAAACTCACGTAACCTGTCACGAAATCGCTTTCTGGAAGGAGGGCCAAAAATGACCGGAATTAAGACAAAAATTATATTCATAATGGCCGTTTGGGTATTCTTCTTGAGTGCACCGGTTCTGGCGGGTGATCGTTTTACGGATAACGGTAACGGCACGGTTACGGATCATCAACTGGGGGTGATGTGGGCCAAAGCCGACAACCAGGGAAATATTAATTGGAATGATGCAAATCAATGGGTAAAATTTACCTTCCCCTACACCATTGAAAAACAGTACGACAATTGGCGACTTCCCACTCTGGCGGAGCTAAAAAGCCTCTATGTCTATGTACCGGATAAAGCTTATAAGGGATATGAAACGGATTGTGGGCAGCGTATTACAATCGTACCTGACATAAAGTTGAGCTGCGGATGGGTCTGGACATCTGAAAGATCAGCAATTCAGGCAGCTGTTTTCAATTTCAACCGCGGGTACCATTACATGGCCCGAATTGGGCATTATAAATATTACCGAGCTTTACCCGTACGCGACATGAAATGAGATAAAAGATCAAAGTGAGCTGAAATTTAGGAATGTGCTTTCAGCGTGATCAATCAATTTTAGGCACTTCGAACTTTAGACAAGGTACTTCTACTTGTTACACCCACACACCATCCACCGCTGCACCGCATTGAGGGCACATTCCGTTGGTTATCCTATTTTTTTGGACATAAAACCCCCAGCGATCGATAAGGATTTCACCACACTGGGAACAGAATGTCTTTTCCCCGCGCTCACCGGGAACATTACCGGTGTAAACATATTTCAAACCGGCAGTTATGCCGATTTTACGGGCCGTATCCAGGGTCTTCACCGGCGTCGGAGGGCGATCCGTCAACTGGTATGTGGGATGAAACCGGCTGATATGCCACGGAGTGTCGACGCCCAGAGAATCCGATAGAAACGCTGCCAGCGCTTCGAGTTCTTTTCTATCATCGTTCAATCCCGGAATCAGCAATGTAGTAACCTCTACAAAAATACCCAGGGATTTCATCCGTTTTAATGTCTCTTTGACCGGGCGCCAGCCTGGCTTGGCAGTACGTTTTGTAGAAATCTTTGGTGAAGGCCTTTAAATCGACATTGGCCCGCATCCAGGTAGGGGCTGATCATCTCAAGTGCTTCTCCGGACATGTATCCGTTGGTGACGAACACATTCTGAATTCCCTTTTCATGGGCAAGTTTTGCCGTATCATATGCAAATTCAAAATAGACGGTGGGTTCGGTGTAGGTATAGGCTATTGTTTTGCAATTTCCCCTTCAAGGCTTCATGGACAACATCAGCGGGGGTGGAGACATCGCCGACGATCATCCCATTGCGATCCGACGGCATCTGGGCAATATCTGCGTTCTGACAAAAACGGCACTTGAAGTTGCATCCCACCGTAGCGATGGAATAAGAGAGACACCCCGGCAGAAAATGATACAGCGGTTTTTTTTCAATGGGGTCGATATTGCGTGCAATAAGCCTTCCGTAAACCAGAGTGTTAAGAACCCCTTCACGGTTTTCCCTGACACCGCATATTCCCCTACGACCCTCTTTTATGATGCACCGATGGTTGCAAAGATTGCATTTGACCTTGTTCTCCTCCAGCGGCTCATATAAATAAGCTTCCATAATCGAGACTCCTGACCCGAACCTAAATTGAGCGTTTCAAATTGCGCCAGTGTAATATAAATATAATATCCTTAGGGGTTTATATTGTTATAAAGCATTAAACACCATCATCGACTCGGTAGATAGGAATCCAAACAAGATTGTCACAACTTGAAACCCTTCGGGCTTGCCGAGCTTACCGAATCTGCTGCGTTATGAGACATTTGCAGTAGCATACTACGGCTGCATGTCTCATGCCTTGCATCTTCGGCAAGCTCAACAATCGCTCAACTTAGGCCGAGGTTAAAAGTTGAACCTTTAATTTTGTACGTGTTCAGGGGGTGCGCTTCCCCGAGTAACAATATTGGCGGAGTGGCTTCGTTATTTCAACGACTTAGAAGTGGGGGAGACCGCGGCTCCCGCATGCTTTTTGCGGGAGAACGCGGAGGGGGCAGGAATGCCCCCGCTGCTAAGTCATTGAAATGACCAGACACGTAGACACCGGGGTGAAGCGGGGGAGCGCACCCCCTGAACACGTACTTAACTCTTAACTGTCAACCTTGCCCTTTCCTATCCCGCCACTGCTCCGGTGGACGGTTTGGGTTTATATGGCACGGTGAGCGGTCTGGTCCTAAAGCGTGGAACCAGGGTGACCACCATGCCGATAAACGCGCCGAAAGGGTATTTTTTCAGCAGCCATGATTGTTCAAGTTCGTCGGCAGACCGGCCTGGAGCTGCCGAAAACTGACCGACGGTTCTCCAGGTAATGGGCACATCCCCCAACAAGGAGCGAATGATCTCTTTGAGTTCCCAGATGCTGAAAAAACAGGCGTGATTGTATATGGTCCGGGTAAATACGCCTTTGATGCGGCGGTGGACCCCTTTGAGGGCATATCGGTTAAGAACCCCCAGAAATATTTTATCTTTGGCAATCCTGCTCGCCTCCTCAATGGCCTTTTTCGAATCTTCGACGAATTCAAGGGTGTTAATCAGGCAAGCATAGTTAAAGGCATTGTCTTCAAAGGGGAGATCTTCTGCAAAACCTCGATAGAGTTCAGCACGATTCCCCAGATTTTTAAGAGCAATATCAAGCATGTAAGGTGATGGATCGAGACCTGTAACATGGAGGCCCTGTTCATGAAAGGTCGACAGACCGGTTCCGGTACCACAACCGATATCGAGTACATGCTCTCCTTTCAGAGGCTTTAGCAGATTGAGCATCATGCAGTGTTCGACGCCGGAGACGAACCGGTTGCAAGGATCGTTTAACCGTTTTTCGTATTCAATGGCATCATTAAAATCAAAAACATAGCCCATATAAGATTATTTAATGAAAAAAAGTGATTTTTTCAAGGCTAAAACCCTGATTGAACAAAAATTGAGGATGCCCCGGCATCAAGGCGTCCAAGGGAGACCTTTGAAAAATGTTCATTTTTGTTCAAGTTCAAGGAAGGCGAAAATTTTAACCACAGGAATACATTGAGTATTTCGAGGATTACAATTTGAGACTGACGCAGAAATTGGGCAAAAAGGGGCGTTTTGCAAAGGTCTCCAAGGGTGATGCTGTAGTCTGCTGCTGCGAACCCTTGACAACGCTGAAAATGGGGTGCCTCGGCTTTCCCGATGGGTAAAAAAAATTGGAGAAATTGCTCTAAAAAATATATTCATCGGTAGAAATGATATATGAAATTTAAAACAAATGCCAAAATCGGTATTATAACCCAGACATCCCGATTGGCGGTGAATATTTCACAGGCAACACCTTGACACCGAAGCCCCCAACATACTATATCCTAAATTGGGCTTTTCAGATTGCGCCAGTGTATTATAAATTCCATGTTTTCAGTTGTTTATATTGTTACAAAACATTATGAAAGAATTTTTCAAAGTTGTCGATCTAAAGAGCGTCCTTAAATATTCATCTGACTTTCCCCGGGTCGAAACCGAGGACATCCCCCTTGATGAATCCTTCGGAAGGATTCTTGCCGTAAGTGTCGATGCGGATGTGGATCTTCCGGATTTTACACGATCCACCATGGACGGATATGCAGTCCGTGCATCCGCTACCTTTGGGGCTTCCGAAGCAAATCCGGCATATCTCACAATCAAGGGCACCGTCTCCATGGGAGAATCCCCCGCTTTTTCCACCGGGTCCGATGAAGCCGCCAGAATTTCAACCGGCGGCATGCTGCCGGAAGGTGCCGACAGTGTGGTCATGATCGAACACACAGAAGCCATAGATCACACCACCACAGAAGTCTATCGAAGTGTTGCGCCGGGGCAACATATTCTCGAAAAGGGAGAAGATATCCCTAAAGGTGCTGTCCTTGTCCCAAAAGGAAAGCGTCTCAGGCCCCAGGAAACAGGGCTTTTGGCCGCCTTCGGGAAAAAAACGGTCACGGTGTATAAAAAACCCGTCGTCGGTATCATCTCCACGGGAGACGAGATTGTTTCGGTCCATGAAACGCCGGCGCCCGGCCAAATTCGCGACATCAACATGTATACACTATCCGGTCTGATAAGGAAGGCCGGCGCCGTTCCGGTCTCTTTCGGAATTGTTCGGGATGATTTCGACGATCTTTTCAAAAAATGCACCACGGCTCTGGCCCAATCGGATATGGTCCTGATTTCAGGGGGAAGTTCTGTGGGAACACTGGACTTTACCATCGACGTACTCTCAGCACTCCCGAAATCCGACATCCTCGTGCACGGCATTTCCATAAGCCCGGGTAAACCCACAATCCTGGCCAAGTCCCAAAACCTTTCCATATGGGGTTTGCCGGGCCAGGTGACCTCGACCATGGTGGTGTTTGAAATTGTCGTCAAGCCGTTTATAAATCATATAAGCGGTTTATCCCTTAAAAATGAAAGCAATTTCAAATTTTCCGCCCGGCTCAGCAGAAATATTGCATCGGCCCAAGGCCGGACGGAATATATTCGGGTTCGGTTGAACCATAAGGACGGCATTCTGTGGGCCGACCCCATTCTCGGCAAATCAGGCCTTATCAATACCATGGTCAACGCCGACGGCCTGATTGAGATCGGAACAAACACGGAAGGTTTGGAAAAGGGGGTAACGGTGGCGGTGATACCCCTTTAGACGCCACCGTTGAAAAACAATTTTCGTGGCTTCATGATAAACTGCTATAAAAAACAAAACACTTATCTATGTTCAGCGGTTCAGGGTTCAACGTTCCGGGTTGGAAAAACCTCAAACAGGTTGCATCAATGTGATGTTGGCTTCATCGTGGTTTCAAAACCGTTCCACCCAATAGATTATGGCAGGCATTCCGAATTTTGATTAATATTTTGATCAGTTTCAATCGGTTAAAACCCTTGAACTTTGAACCTGGAACCTGGAACCGATCAGTTTAGGTATAACGGAAACCATATGAGCAACAAACGCAATATTTATTTAAAAATGAAAACCCTGGAAGAAGCGCGGGAAATCATTTTTCAGCAGTTTTCCCCGGATCGGACACGTTCCAAAGAAACGATTTACGTCCCCGACGCGGTGGGCCGGGTTCTGGCCGAGCCGGTAACGGCCGTAATTTCCTCACCCAATTTTCATTTATCTGCAATGGACGGTATCGCAGTAAAAGCAGCGGACACCTTTGGCACGACTGAAACAAAACCCAAAGAATTGCGTGTCGGCACCGACGCTTTTTATGTCAATACCGGCCATGTAATGCCTGAAAACACCGATGCGGTGATCATGATAGAACATGTTCACGTTCTGGATCCAAACCGGCTTGAAATCGAGGCTCCGGCATTTCCCTGGCAAAACGTTCGAAAGGTCGGTGAAGATATTGTGGCAACAGAGCTCCTTTTCCCCCATAACCATGTGATCACCCCCTATTGCGTGGGGGCTCTTATTTCAGGCGGAATCTTTACAGTCCCGGTAAAGACCAAGCCCAACATACTGATCATTCCAACGGGCTCCGAACTCGTGGACTGGCGGAAAACACCCGTTGAAAATCTTAAACCGGGTCAGGTAATTGAAAGCAATTCTTTTGTCCTCGGGAAACTTGTGGAGTCGTGGGGCGGCACGTTTACCCGCCACGACATGATCACCGATGATCCTTTGAAAATTAAAGCGGCGATGCCGGATGCCGTAAACAGCGGCTTCGACATCATCCTCATGGTAGGCGGATCCTCTGCCGGAACCGAAGACCATACGAGACACGTCATCAATGAACTCGGTGAGGTGCTGGTTCACGGTGTTACCATCATGCCGGGAAAACCGATTTTAATCGGTAAAATAGCGGATACGCCCGTCTTTGGAATCCCGGGGTATCCGGTTTCGGCCATCGTTGCCTTTGAACAGTTTGTTGCTCCGTTAATAGCCTCGATGCTCGGCCAGCCTGAACCGGAGCAGCCCAAGATCCAGGTCGAGCCCACCAGAAAAATCGCCTCCAAACTCGGTATCGAAGAATTTATACGGGTAAAGCTGGGCGCGGTGGGCAATAAAATTGTGGCCATTCCCCTTCCCAGAAGCGCCGGCTGTATCACCACTCTGACCGAAGCGGACGGCATCATCCGAATCCCCAGAAACCTGGAAGGAATTCGACCCCATGAACCGGTAACGGCTGAACTTTTACGGCCCTTGTCTTCGGTAAACAATACCATTGTTGTGGTGGGAAGCCACGACAACACACTGGATGTTCTATCGGATCAGATTCGATCCGGACACAAAAATCTAACCCTTTCGTCTAGCCATGTGGGGAGCATGGGAGGCCTTATGGCCATAAAAAAGGGGGTGTGCCATTTGGCCGGGTCCCATCTTCTCGACACCCGGGACGGGACGTACAATCAATCCTATATCCGGAAATATCTCCCGGACACCCAGGTTAAACTGGTGAATCTCGTGATGCGGGACCAGGGTCTCATCGTGTTGCCAAAAAATCCAAAGGAGATCAGAGGGATCGAGGATCTCAGCCGAAAGGACATTTCCTTCATCAACCGGCAGGCCGGCTCCGGCACCCGGATACTTCTCGATTACCGCTTGAAACAGATGGGTATCGATCCATCTGACGTCAACGGATATGAAAATGAAGAGTTTACCCACATGTCCGTGGCCGTGGCCGTGCTCAGCGGTGCTGTGGATGTGGCACTGGGAATTTATGCGGCTGCCAGAGCCCTTGCTCTCGATTTTATTCCGGTTGTCACCGAACAGTATGATCTGGTTATTCCCGAAATATTTTTTAAATCTGAAAACATCCGGATCCTCCTCGAAACCATCCGCACGCCGGAGTTCAAACATCGGGTTCAAGCCCTGGGCGGATACAGCACGGAAAGGACAGGGCAAGTAATCCTTTAGAAAATAGAAAAAAGGAAAGAGAAAAGAGGAAAGAGAATAAAAAAAGTAAGAAGATCAGAAGGTGGGAAGGTAAGCGGGTCGGCAATTCTCAGGACCTCTTAACTTCTGATCTTCCAACCTTCTTAACTTCCTGTTTTCCGAGACCTTCTTAACTTCCTGTTTTCCGCGACCTTCTCATCTTCTAATTACATTTGCGGTGACCTATTTTCTAATTCCTATTTTCTATTTCCGGCATAAAAGTTTTGCTTATTGAATAGTGGTCGAAGAAGCTTTATGGTTTGGTTATGGGGAACAGAATTAGAGAAAAATATCACTTAATAGACCATACGGCTGATTTCGGCATCCATGTTTCGGGCACGACCTCAAAAGATCTTTTTGCCAATGCCGCCGAGGCCCTGTTTGATGTGATAACGGAAATCGATTCGTTAACGGGTCATGATTCCTGCCCTATAGAGGTCTCAGGATATGACTGGTCCGATCTTATGGTCAACTGGCTCAGAGAAATCTTATATTTGTGGAACGGAAAGGAACGGCTGGTAAAATCGGCGAACATCACGTCTCTTTCTGAGAACAAACTCTCAGCCCAAGTTATTTTTGACCCCTATGATCCGAATCGCCATGCCGTCAAGATCGAAATTAAGGCGGTGACCTATCACCAGATTCAGGTAAAACGCACCTCTTCCGGATGGACGGCCAAAATCATCTTCGATATCTGATTGCGACATTCCATCCAAGATGCTACAATGTTACACAATAAATATTAATCGACGGGATACCAAAGATGATAATAAATATTAAAAAAATAGATGATTACCGGTGGGAGGTTCCCAAAACAGGTTCAATGCGGGTACCGGGAATAATCTACTCCACCGAGTCGATGCTGGCAGGCAGCTCTCAGAAAGAACCGCTGAAACAGGTGGCAAATGTCGCCACCCTCCCCGGAATTATAAAGGCGTCCCTTGCCATGCCGGACATGCATTGGGGATACGGATTCCCCATCGGCGGCGTTGCCGCCTTTGACTGGGACTCAGGCGTCATCTCTCCGGGGGGAGTCGGATACGACATCAACTGTGGCGTCCGCCTCGCCACCACGTCTCTTGTGGAAAGTGAAATACGACCAAAACTAAAAGCCCTGGTGGATTCACTTTTTCAGAATATACCTTCGGGGGTTGGATCAACCGGCCGGTTAAAACTGTCCATCTCCGAAGTAAAAAAAGTCCTGAAAAATGGCAGCCGATGGGCGGTGAGCCAGGGCTTTGGAGAGGACTCGGATTTAGATTTTACCGAAGAAGGCGGGTGCATGGAGAACGCCGATCCGGATGTCGCCAGTCCAAGAGCGCTGGAAAGGGGGCGAAAGCAGCTCGGAACTCTGGGATCCGGAAATCACTTTGTTGAAATCGGCGTGGTGGAAACGATCTATGAACCTGAAGCGGCAAAGGTGTTCGGTCTTTTTGAAGGACAGGTGACGCTGATGCTCCATTCAGGATCACGGGGCCTGGGATATCAGATTTGTGACGATTCTCTGGCCTTCATGGCAAAACATGTGAAAAAGATAGGGTTTGAACTGCCGGACAGACAGCTTGCCTGCGCCATGATACAGTCCGAAGAAGGGATGCGCTACTACAATGCCATGGCCTGTGCCGCAAACTATGCATGGGCCAACAGACAGATTTTAATGGACCGGTCTCGGGACGTATTTTTAAGGGTACTGGGCATGGGTCCCAGAGATCTTGGCATGAATCTGTTGTACGATGTGTGCCACAATATTGCCAAAAAAGAGACTCATGTTGTCGATGGAAAAGCCCGGACGGTCTGTGTGCACCGAAAAGGGGCCACACGGTCTTTCCCCCCCGGGCATAAGGCACTCTGCAGTAAATACCAACCCACCGGGCAACCGGTAATTATCCCCGGAGATATGGGAACGGCTTCGTATGTGCTTTTGGGTACCCAAAAAGCCATGGAAGAAACCTTTGGTTCAACCTGCCATGGTGCCGGACGGCTCTTGAGCAGAAAAGCCGCTAAAAAGGCGAGCAGAGGGAGGGCCATCCATCGCGAACTCGAAGACAAGGGAATCATTGTCAGATGGACCGGCAGGTCCACCCTTGCCGAAGAGATGCCCGAGGCGTACAAGGATGTTTCCCAGGTGGTGGAAGCGGTCCATGGGGCCGGTATCTCCAAAAAGGTGGCCCGATTAAAACCCATCGGTGTGGTTAAAGGGTAATTTGCCGAAAAGCGCTTTTCAAAAGGCTCAAAAATCATTTATCAGAAGATTTTGAAACAGCTTCTGATGATTTGATCAAGACCTTGCAGGGCATTTTCTACATTTTATATTTTTCTTTTAAATGGTGCAATTTCATCAGGTACTGTTCGGGGTAAATAAGATTTTTCTGGTTGCTGATGTCGTCGATTAAAAGATTGATATGGGGTCTTATGTTAATACCATACCGGTTCAGTACCCCATCGTTGGCCTTGTCAAGAATCATGACCGAGTAGTAAGTGGTTAAAATTCTAACTTTCGAATCCCGGCGTAAAAGATAGCTTCTTCCGCCCACTGTGTTCAAAAAAAATCCGCCATACTCATATAAAACGCCCAAACCGGGGCATTCCCGTGAATCCTTTTTACAGCATGTTTCCGACGTGTAAAACCCAAAGAAAAGGGCCATCATGGATTCCATAATATCTTTTTCCCCCTGGAGCACATCTTTGACAAATTGAATTCGCCGTTTCCCTAAAATCTTGTAAAAATGCGCCATATTACGTGTCAAACTGATGATATCCATCGTTTCACCGGTGACCATCGGTGGATTTTTCGATAATTTCAGGATCATCTGCCGGAACAAATCATACGATCCGTGGGTCGATTCTTGAACGATGGGATAATCCTGTGTGTCCAGGTATATAAAGAACGCTTTCATCTGCTGTTCCAGGTCCTCACAATCGGTATCTTCACGCCACGGGGAGACGGCGGTTGCGTCTTTTCCGAAGACTTCCAATAATCTTTCTTCGGGAATACGGGTCTGCTTTTGCAACGCCAGTTCTTCTTCGAGCTTCCGAATCTCTTCGTTGAGTGTCCAGGACCTGTCCTCAAACACTTCTCGCTCCTGGCTAATGGCAGTAACTATCCCTTTTTTGTGCCATTCCATAGCTCGATGATAGCCAAAATAGCCGATGAATCCGAGGATCAAGGGGACAACGAATATTTTTACGAATTTTTCCATTTCAAATAGATATCCTTTGCCAAATTATACACCCTACAACCGCAAACCGTATTTAAAAAGAACCCGGTTGCGCCGATCGTTAACAAAATGGAATTGGTTCCGTAAGAGCCTTATCCTACTAGCTCTTAAGCATTTAACCCGAATCCTTTCAAAATCATCAACTCTTTTGGAGATGATTCTAAAATGCATAAATGTGTCCACGGGGTGTGCTTTCCCGTGTAACGATATTGGCGGAGTGGCTTCGTTATTTCAATGGCTTAGCAGAGGGGGAGACCGCGGCTTCCGCATGCTTTTCGCGGGAGAACGCGGAGGGGGCAGGAATGCCACCACTGCTAAGTCATTGAAATGACCAGACACGTAGACACCGGAGTGAAGCGGGGAAGCACACCCCGTGAACACGTATAAATGCATACCATAAAGTCGGCAAGGAATACAAACGATAGTCGTCAAAGGGGGAGATGGAAAGCTGATTCAATATACTATGTGGACGTCTGAAGACGTCACGGGAATTACTTTAAATCCGGATCCGGCAGTTTCAATTCTGTAAATATCGCGCCAAAAGTTGAAAATATGGAAAATGCAAACATTCGCCACAAACCGTTTGTCGCAATCTCTCCCACCGAAATTCCATTGTTGTGGACGAGTGCTGCGGACACGGCTGTATAGAATACTCCGGCCATGACGCCGCAAACAGCAGCCCCGACAATCCGCTCTCCCAGCGTCGCCCCACCGCATCCGAGGGTTACGATGCTGCCGCAAAGCATCGGCAGGGGAAGCGAAAGCCACCATAGGGTCGATAAACCGGGCAGTTCTCCAAGGGTATTAAAATAAACAACATCTGCAACTCCAAATATTCCGGCAACAGCCATTGCACACAGACCGATATGCCAGAAACGCTTGTTTATGGATGCACGCAGATCGAGGCGTTCCTGAATACGGCGGCGTATGGTCAAAGGCCAGTTGTAGAATAAACGAAAAACCCAATGCTCCAGTAATGCACCGCTCTCACCGAATACCGGAACCACGTGCACCGATTCATTGGCCCAGTACCCTGCCATAAACCGGGCCAGAACAGGGTAGCGATAGGCCATCTGGATCGGAAAGGCCAGGTATCCGATATATTTGAAAAATCCTAAAAATACGGCGATGTTGTAATCTTTGAAATTTCGCTCCTTTATCACCAGGTACACCACATAAAGTCCCCGGGTCAGGGATCCCGGCGAAATCGGCACCACCTGAAACAATGCGATAATGCCGAGTCCGATCCCCCATGCCTGTGTCCGCGGCATCTCAGGATGCATCACCACATATGTAATCGCCACCACCACGGAAACCACCTGTGTCACCGGCAAGGTGCAGATATGGACGGCCAGGCTTTTCAAATATTTCTGTATAAACGGCTCATCCACCTGTGAAAGAATCGTCCGGGCGTCCTCATCACTTAAAATATGCCTTTCCTGTCCCTCGGCCACCATATCACGAAGCCATTGCTCACGAAGCGCCGTGTTGAAATACAACCGAATCGGCCGAACAAAAATATGAATCAGACGTTCTTTTGCATAGCCTCTATCCGTCATGAATCTGTGCAGTCCCACAGGCAGCAGGGACAAAGGCAGATGCCCCATAAACAACCAGCCCGATTCAACGACCCTTGTTGCACCGCTGTCGTCGATCCGGCCGGCTCTGTGCCAAACAACGGTCTTTTCAGCTCGCCGCCCTTTTAACGCGTTTTTTAAATAATTCCAACTCGTTAACATTTTTTTATAGTGTTGGCGCCAATCCGGACGTCCCAAAACCCGCTGAACGGCCGTGCCCATAAACGGTATCAACCCCATCAAAAAAAACAACACCGCAAACACCCTGCTGCCGCGAAGCTTTTCCGCCTGAGAATCATCGACGATATTTCGCACCTTCCATCCATTCACCGCGCTGTCGAAAATGGTCGACCACAGCCGTCGGCTGTGAAGCAATCGAATATGGTTGTGTGTTATATCCGGTACCGAGTCCCGGTAAACCCGCTCAGAGGCTTTCAACTCTTCGAGCATCCCACCCATATCCGCGAAATCGTCCCGGTGTTCTTCCACAAATCCCTCGAGTTTTTGGATACTGCCCCGATCGAACTGGACCAGACTCCCCCGACGGAGTCCTTTGAAAATAAGCCTGAAATCTCCGGGGCTCATGGGCAGAAACGGCAACAGTGCCAGACCGGCCCGGAAATCCACCGCCACCAATCCAACCGAGGGATCATGGTCGGTTTCTTTTCGTTTCAGACAGTTTGGCTGACTCTTGCACGTGGACCACTCATACTGTCTTGCAAACTCGTGCCCCCCCATGTCATGCATCAGATCCACGAATTCGCGCATAAATTGGCGCTTGGCTCTATATTCCGGCGAACCGAGCCGGACGGTATCCATTGCTTTGCCTCTGCGCCACTGTTCCAGGAAATCCAGACGATCATCGACCTCTAAACGCCAGGTTCGCCCCTCTATCCATTCGCTGAACTCGCCGCAGCTCCCCAGGGTATGATCTACAAATGTTGCATGAATATCCACCACCGCTCGGGCATTCCCCCATCGAATCTTGGCTCCCCGTTGGATGAATTTCTGCCATAACGCCCCGGCCCTTGCCGCCGTGGGATTCACCTGAAGCTGAAAGGGCCCCTGAAAACCGATCCAATAGAGTGCATTTCGAAACAGTCGTGAAAAGCCCGAAGGGGGAATCAGAATCTTCAGCGCATAGGTGCCCCCCACCTCAAGTCCGCCGACGGGCCCATTTTGTGCATGGATTTCCTCCACTTTTACACGGTACACCTGTCCGGCAAATCCCCCACCCACAAACTTTTCGACCATAGCGCGGACCCGCCCCTGATTTCCTCCGGCAATCCCCGTGACATCATAAACAAGCGCCTGGCCCGGATCGTAACGCTCAACCCGCATGGGTCGATGCAACCCTGCGCCATGAAATACCGCCCCAAGGGTCTTGCATAGCTCGATAGAATAATCTTTTGTCATTAATTCAGCTCAATATGCTCCATATATGTCTACGCAATTACCACCCCTATAAGAGGCGGCTTATGGTAAGGAAAAAAGTTATATCCCCCCGCCAAACCTCGGCGGGATAAAAAGGCGTTGTATTTTTCAGAAGGCCATTCATGGCCGTCAAAATTGTCTTGTTAATAAAACGTCGAATGAGTATAAAGATATGGTAATAGGGTGTCAAGCAGGTAAAAAAAGCCCCTTTTAAGCAACATAAAATCATGTTACGATTTCATGCGCATATAAGGGTATTTTTAAACACGTCATCGAATTAACAAACTGGAGCACCGAAAAAGAAAGGAAATCATCCATGAATCCGGAAATGTTCAGAGAATACGACATCAGGGGAATCGCGGGAAAGGATATGACCGCGGATGATGTTTTTCTAATCGGAAAAAGCGTCGGCACTTATCTCAAAAAGCGCGGATCCTCGAGGCTATCCGTCGGCCGTGACTGCAGACTGACGTCGGACCTGTATTCTGAAAAGATTATCCAAGGTTTGATGTCCACCGGATGTGATGTCATGGACATCGGGGTTTGCCCCACACCGGTGTTCTATTTCTCCATTCAGCACTTTGACCGGGAAGGCGGGGTGATGGTTACGGCCAGCCATAATCCAGGAGAATACAACGGTTTCAAGCTCTGCATCGGTTTGGATTCCATCCACGGGAAGGATATCCAGGAAATTCTCGGGATCATCACTGAAAAATCGTTTGTCACGGGAGACGGATCCCGTTCCACGGCGGACGCGGTCACACCCTACCGGGAATTTGTGGAAAACAACATAACCCTGGCCGGGCACATCAAGGTAGGCGTGGATGCAGGCAACGGAACCGCCGGGGTGGTGGCGGTTCCGATACTCAAGAACCTCGGTTGTGACGTATATGATATTTACTGCGATATGGACGGCACATTCCCCAACCACGAAGCCGACCCTACGGTGGAAAAAAACATGCAGGATCTCATTGCCATGGTCAAGGAAAAAAAATTGGATGTGGGCATCGGCTTTGATGGTGACGGCGATCGTATCGGCGTTGTGGATGAAAAGGGAAACATCATCTTCGGAGACAAGCTGCTGATCATATTTGCCCGGGAGATCCTGTCAAGGAAACCCGGGGCAACTTTCATATCTGAAGTAAAATGCTCAAAGACCATGTACGATGACATCGAAAAACACGGTGGACGGGCCATTATGTGGCGGACCGGTCATTCTTTGATCAAAAAGAAAATGAAAGTCGAAAAGGCCGAACTGGCCGGCGAAATGAGCGGCCACATATTTTTTGCCGACCGGTATTTCGGTTATGACGATGCCACCTATGCCTGCTGCCGGCTCCTTGAGATATTGACCCAAACCGGGTTGAGAATATCAGACCTTTTGTCCGATGTCCCCAAAACCTATTCCACACCCGAAATACGCGTGGAATGTCCGGATAATAAAAAGTTTGCCCTGGTGGAGAAAGTGACCGAATTTTTCCGGAAGGAACACAACGTTATCGACATCGACGGCGTCCGTGTTTTGTTTGATGACGGGTGGGGCCTATTACGTGCATCCAACACCCAGCCGGCCCTTGTGCTCCGTTTTGAAGCCATGTCGGAATCGAGGCTTTTGGAAATAAGAAACCTTATGGAATCCACCCTGTCGGACTTTAAGAACGCATAACCCGAATGTCTCATCCCTGGTAACGCCCCAAGGGCCGTTTTGACACCTAATTCTATTGAGATATTACGCCATCCCCTTACAGTGGATGGCGTTTTGTTCGCCGGGCGGCATTTCCTGGGTTTTTATAGGACCTAAGTCGAGTGCCTAATGATACTATGGTTATATTAAAATGGCGCAATTTGAACGCTCAACTTAGGCGGGGGTTCACGGGGTGGGCTTTCTCGTGCAACGATATTGGCGGAGTGGCTTCGTTATTTCATTGACTTAGCAGTGGGGGAGGCCGCGGCTCGAATTCTGAAGGAACCATTTTGGACCGATGATTGATAGAAACGCGTCTGCATGAAAAAAACCGATAAAAACATATTCGGCATCCTGTTCTTTTCCATGTTCGGTACCGTCACCGGTGTGGGAATCGTGGTTCCTCTGCTTCCCATCTACGCCCACGATCTGGGGGCCAGCGGAATGTACATCGGTTTTATATTCGGTGCATTTTCCATTTCCAGAACCTTTTTGCTCCCCTATTTCGGCAGGCAGTCCGACAAAAAAGGGCGAAAGCCGTTTATCGTTGCAGGACTTTTCGCCTATACCGTCGTTTCATTGGCATTCATACTCTCAAACAGTGTCGAATCCCTGATTGCCCTGCGATTTCTTCAAGGTATCGCATCCGCCATGATAATGCCGGCAGTTCAAGCCTATGTGGGGGATATCACGCCGGCAGGCCGTGAAGGTTTCACCATGGGATTATTCAATATGTCCATGTTCCTGGGACTGAGCATCGGCCCCCTCATCGGCGGCATAATCAGTGACCGATTCAGCCTTGACACCTCCTTTGCATCCATGGGATTTCTGACGTTTCTTTGTTTTATGCTAAGCTTCTTCCTGCTTCCCCCCACAAAATCAGAGCGGGTTGTCAGCCGGGGCATTAAGCCCTTGCCATGGAAATGGGTCCTCCGGGACAAAGAAATGGTGGGGCTTTTTTTCTTCAGGCTTGCCTATGCAGCGTGTATTGGGGTTATCTGGAGCTTCCTTCCGATATTAGCCGATTTAGAGTTTTCACTTTCAAGTTCCTCCATCGGAATTCTGGTGACCATCGGCGTCTTTTCCAGCGGCTTGCTCCACCTTCCCATGGGGTTCATGGCAGACCGGGTAAACCGAAAAATGATGGTTGTGGCCGGAGGTTTGATCATCACCTATGCGATTTTCTCTTTTGACTGGGCAGACAGCTTCGGAGATCTTTTGCTGGACAGCGTTTTGTTCGGCTTTGGCGGCGGCATTGCAATGCCGGCATTGATGGCACTAGCGGTTCTAAAAGGCGGTGAAACCGATGCCATGGGGTCGGTCATGAGTCTTCTGGCAATGGCCCACAGTCTGGGAATGCTGGCCGGATCGTTACTGGGGGGGGTAATGATGGATGTTTCCCGGCTCCGCAACGCGTTTCCGGCAGGGGCCGTCATGATGATACTCTGTCTGGGTCTTTTTATGCTTCTGACCCATCATAAAAAGGTGGTGTCCGTCCAGGCAGACCCGGAAACCGGCCCCCTGGATCTCGAGGGCTGAAAAGCAACTATCCGGGTCCAGAGGGCCCGACTTTGGGTTTCCCCTGGAAGGGGCTGTTTCTGACTCCCGCAATGCGGGACAAGCAAGGCCCATCGAAGATCCCGCATCGCGGGGGAGCACCAGGTTTTTCAAAGGTCTTTGGGTTTGCCGCATTCCTTACAACGCCCGTCCGGACCGATGACGCCGATGCAGCTTTCATCACTGCACAATATGCGCTGCTCCCACTCTGAATCCGCCAGGATTTCCTCGTCCCCGTCTCCCGAAAATTCTTCCATGTCTTCGTCGACATCTTCATCTTCGACAACTTCTTCAAAATCCGCATCGGCCGGCGTTTCCTGGATACTATCAAAGGCCTCGCCTGTGTGGGAAAGTCCGCATTCCTTGCAGCGTCCGTCCGGACCGATGACACCGATGCAGCTTTCATCGCTGCACAATATGCGCTGCTCCCACTCTAAATCCGCCTGTGTTTTATTCTTTTCATTTTCCATATTTATCTTCTTTAGGTAAAAGTCGTGGTTTTGAATTTGATAACAACTGCCTATCACAAAACACCGTTAAAGTCAAAACCGTCCGACAGATCCTTTTTAAAAATGCCCCCTTTTATCCTGACCCGGAAGTGGACAGTGGAGCGGCCAAGACTTTTTGAGGGTTCATCGGGATATAAAATTTGACAGGCCCTGGAAATTATAATAATGTGTTACCCAATATACAGTTTACAAAGATATTGTATAATCTCACAGTGGGACCTTTGAAAAATTTTCAGTTTTGTCCGCCCACCCAAAAGGTCTCAAAAATGGAGGCAAAAAGATGCAGCACATCCGAAAAAATAAAATCCGCTTCAGTGTAATAACCGTCTTCGTAATTCTAATGTTTGCGTCCACAGGCTTTTCTGCAGGATCGTCTGCAGGCAGAATTCTCCCCAAAGGCACCGTAAGCCTCTTCCAGGATAATCAGAAGATCGGTGAATTCAGTTCCGAAGCGCCCCTTCCGGAAAACACGCTAATGTCCGTTAAGGGAGAGTGCGGCGTCAAACTGAGAGATCTCTACCTTATGGCTGCGGACAAAAGCCTCTTTTCTGTAACAACCGACTCCGATTCCCGAAGATTGACCGTAAAAACCGGCATCGTTTATTTTGCCCTTTCCGCTCTGCCCCGTACACTGGTATTTCAAACACCAGACGGGGTGATAACCATCCATGAAGTCATCCTCAAAGCCGCTTCAAACGGCGGATCGTTAAAAGGATACGTGTTCGTCGAAGAGGGTATTACCCGGGTGGGGGTACTCGAAGGGGGCGCCATGCTGATGATGGTAGACGACGGACGGCCCATAACCATCGATGCCGGTCGTGAACTCAGATTGGCACAGGCTGAAATTTTCAAGGAAGAAAAAGAGGACGGAAAAGCTGAGGAAAATGCTCAAGAAGGCGCTGCCGAGGGCACTCCTGAAGAGGGGGCTGCCGGAGAAGCCGGCACCGCTGTTTCCACCGGCGGTGTATCAACGACAGCGGCTGTTGTCGGAGGTATTATATTGGTTGGAGCTGGAATCGCTCTTGCTGCCGGCGGCGGCGGTGGTGATGACGGCGGCACGGGAAGCCCGGCGTCACCTTGAGATTGCCCAATCCCTAACTATTGTAAAAAATCCTCCGGTCCAACGAACTCGATCGAATGCTTCAATTTAATATTTTTGCGGTAGGGCTTTTGGCAAGGCCTTTGAAAAATGTTTATTTTTGCCCGGCCGGTTAAATATGTTTTTTATTATTTAACCGGGGTCCAAGTTCAAGGAAGTCGAAAATTTTAACTACAAGTGCCCCGCAGGAAATGCCCTTGGGGTGAATACATAGAGTATTTCGATGATTAAAATTTGAGACTGACGCGGAAATCGGGCAAAAAAGGACGTTTTGCAAATGTCTCCTTGTGACCTGCCGCTTTTCTTTTGATACCTTTGGAAAACATGCTGAAAAAAAACGACCATATTTACATTTTCTTTACCCTACTCTTGGCCGGGGCGTTTCTCGCCTGCATTTTGTCCGGCTGCAGCAACAAACAGAACACCACAGAGGCTATCGTAAAGAGATATGCCGCTGTACCGATCAAAGAGAATGAAATCATCCGCTTTAACGAACAAATGTTTGCCGCCGCCAAGATGCACACCGATCCCAGCGATTATCTACTGGGAGCCGGGGATCTCCTTGAAATCACCGTGTTTGAATCCGAAAGTCTGAATACCACGGCCCGGGTCAGTTCCCGGGGATACATCACCCTTCCGCTCCTTGGGCCGATCGAGGTCAAGGGGTTGACGGCACGTGAAGCTGAAATGAAAATTGAAGATACTTACCGGGCAAAATACATTAAAAATCCCCATGTCAGCGTATTTGTCGAAGAACATCTGAGCCAGCGTGTAACGCTGGTGGGGCAGTTTAAACAGCCCGGGACCTATGAATACCCTTCAAAACAGAGCCTGCTGGATGTGATGGCCCTGGCCGGGGGCCTCACCGACAAGGCAGGACATACCGTCCAGATCCGGCGCCATTCTGTTCGCCCCGATGAACCGAATGTATTGCTGGTGGATCTGGACGAGTTGATCAAGGAAGGTCGGACGGATTTAAATGTGGAGATCAGAGGCGGGGATATAATTTTTGCCCCCGAAGCCGGCTATTTCTTTGTGGACGGTGCCATCCGCCGTCCGGGACCCTACCCCATCAGGGAAAAACTGGAACTCGGAGAAGCCTTGCTGACTGCCGGCGGAATTGCACCTTGGGCCCTCAGAGATTCTTTGGTCTTAATCCGGATTGTCGAGGGGAACCAACGCAAAGCCATAGAGCTGGATCTGAACAAGCCGGAAGATCAGAAAATGGAAATCAAGGAAGGGGACATTATCGTGATCAAAGCCAGTTCATGGGGCAAGGTGGCTCACGGGTCAAGGTTTTGGATCGGACTCCCTGGATTTGGCGGCGTGGGGTATAAAAATCCGGAGCAGTAAAAATCCTAAAGTTTAATAATTCAATTCCTTAACCCTAAATGAATCTTTGTACGGTTCAAGCACCATGGTGATCCGGCCGCTGCTTTTCCGCCATTTTTCACTTCCGCTCAATTTGGCCCTCACCTGAAAGGTCCCCTCGATTCTAACCTCTTCGGTTTCGTCATGGGTGGAATAGCGCTCCAGCTCTATATTGTAAATCATCGAATCGATCCTGTTAAAATTTTGACGGTACTGGGAGGCCCAGGATTTAAAAGGTCTGCCCTGTTCAACGGCATCCGGGGCAAAAAAACCAGCGAACATGTCCAGGTTCTTTCGCTCATATGTCCGGCAGTATGCATTTAAAAAGATTTTCAGCCGGTCCTGCAAATTATATTGGGAAACCGTCCGTTTGGCGATGGTTTCAGGTTCAGCCCCCTGACGTTTCAGAGAAACCGCTTTGGAATCGCTTTGGACCGGGGCGCTCTTTTTCCCGGGCAGGGTCCCGGCAGATCGCTCCTTTTCCTGGGTCACCATTTGAGGAACCACCGGCGGTTCCTCTTTTACAGCAGCCGTTTGTGCCGGCGGTTTTTCCGAAGATAACGGCGGCGTCCCGGGGGTAGACTTTTTGGAAAACACCGAAAATCCGGCAGAGGACGACTCTGTTACAGAAAATTTTTCACCGGCCGCCAGGGATTTATCTGACGGTTCTTTCTGTGTCTGAACCGGTTTTGTCACAGGTTTCCCGTAATTCTGTCGGGCGGTTTCGGATATCTTCGGCTGGGGAGGGAATTCTGCCGGCTTTGAAGCCGATGTGGAGATCTTGGCCGATGTCTTATCCGGCACCGAAGCAGCCGCAAGGTTTTTTTTGCTCCGGTCAGGCGACACCGCCCCGAACGTTTTACTTTCCGTGGGCATTGCGGCCTTGACCGTCTCCCCTGTACCGGAACCCGGCGCTAAAACAACCGGCACGCCGGTCTTTTCCAAAGCAGAGGGAGTATGGGGCTCACCGGCAAACCGGGGCAGCGGAACGGCATCAAGGGGTCCGCCCTTTATTGGTGCGGTTTTTCTTAATGATTCAGGTTCCGGCAACTGGACGGACGCGGTGTCGTTTGTCGGCGCCGTCTTCATGGAACGGGGCACTTCTTTGGGCTGTGTAATAGAAAAATTTCGGAGTTTGCCCATGTTCGTTCCGTCCTGGAAATAAACATAGCCGGCAATCGCCCCGATGATCCCAAGAAGGACGACAGCGACGGACTTGGCCATTCTGCGCTTTTTCACAGGCTCCGGATCCTTTTCCGAAGGGATAACATCCGTGTCCCGGCCGGAAAATTGCTGACTTTGATCTGCCCTCCCCCATTCCTGTTCAGGCATCCCCGGATCGCCCACCGGCGCCCCGGCCGGGTGCCCCCGGCAAAGTAATTCCCTGATCGTGGACCCGGTATTTGGAAGACTTTCTGGAGATCAGCAACTCTTCCCTGCACTCTCTGATGGTATTGGCATGGATGGTATCAAGCTCCTGGACATACCCGCTCAACAGTGCATGATCACAGATGATATTGATCAATCGCGGGTATCCGCCGGAAAAAGCGAAGATCTCATCCATGGCGCCCGGGCTGAAAATTAGGTGCTTCGGTACCGCTCACCCGGAGGCGGTGTCTGATATAGGCTTCTGTTTCACTCCAGGGTCAGCGGTCTCGATGATGATATCTTATGGTAATTCTCTGCCTGAGCGCCCGGTTTTCTGTACTCCTGCAAGATATCCACGAATTCATTCTGCCCCACAAAAAAAGATATTCAGCAGCCGGACGTGGTCCTCTTCGAGATTCGACAACAACCGGATCTCTTCGAGCGTTTCCGCGTCCATCGCCTGGGCCTCGTCGATGATCAGCAGCACTTTTCTGTTTCCCCTCACGGGCCTTTCTAGTAGAAAATTGCCTGAAATGATTGATGAACTGCCCTTTGCTTTCAAAGGTCTTGCCCATGTTGAAGGCCGAGGCAACCACAGTTGAAAAACTCGAGCGACCTCGAGACTCGGATCGTAAATCGTGGCCGCCAGCGTTATCCTCTCCGAGGCTTTGGATCAGGGCGTTGATGAGGGTGGTCTTGCCGGTTCCCACATCCCCGGTGAGGGCCAGAATCCCTTTGTTTTCGATAATGGCGGATTTCAGGGTCGCAAGGGCTTCTTTATGCTGTTCGCCGAGCCAGAGAAAATTGGGATCCGTGCTCATCTGAAACGGCTTGACTTTTAATTTATAGAAAGAAAGATACATATGAGGGCCCTTAATATCTACAAATGTTCGTTTGAATAGGGTGATGGCGCATCATTATTTCATTGATCCCATCTAATGGTATAAAATGCCTAAAGTTTGTCCGGCAACTGCCGTCTCTTCTTTTTTGAAACCCGGTCGTCTCCATAACCGTAATACTGATGGTAACTGTAGTAGGATTGATACCCAAAGCGCTTGCTCACATTGACTTTGTTGACGATACAGCCCAGAATTTTCCCCTGTGACGCCAGGATGCTCTTTTTAAAATGTCGGATAGCATCCCGGGTGGTTTCACCTATGCTGCTCACCAGCACCACACCCCCCACATGCCGGGCAAGCACCATGCTGTCTGCGAACCCCAGACACGGCGGTCCGTCCACAATCACCCGGTCAAAACGCTGGGTCAGGGTATCGATGAGCAGAGCAAAACGATCCGAAGCCAGAAGTTCCACGGGATTGGGCGGTACGGGTCCTGCCGGGATAAAACACAGGTTGCCCATGCCGTTCTGGCAGACCAGCCCCTTGCTCCCGACACCGGCCAGGAATCTGGACAGGCCGGGACTGCCGGCGACACTGTAATTCTCGAAAAACTCATGGAGTCTGGGTTTGCGCATGTCCGCATCGATGAGGATGACTTTCTCGCCGGAACCGGCAAAGGCCAGTGCCAGGTTGGCCGCCATGGTGGTTTTTCCTTCCGACGGTTTGGTGCTGGTCATCAGGAAACTTCTCGCCTGGTCGGCGGTTCCGGCCAGTTGGATCGACATCTTGGTGCTCCGGACAGCTTCGGCAAAGGGAGATCGGGGATCGTGGACAAAAGCCTGCTCCACCGGGAATCCGTCGGATTTTGCCAGGGGCGCCACCCCCAGAATCGGGATTTGAAACCGGTCGGAAATTTCATTGGGATTGGCAATGATGTCGGAAAAATATTCCAGGAAAAAGGCAAGCCCGATGCCGCCCATGAGGCCCACCACAATGGCCAGAAGAAGATTCAATTTCACTTTGGGCTTAAACGGCTTGATCGGCAGCAGGGCCTGATTGACAATGTGAATATTGCTCGAGGACACCCCCACCATGGACTCGATTTCTTTGGTTCGCTCCAGCAGGCTCTGGTAGATCCCCTTGTTGGTCTCCACTTCACGGTCCATAATTTTGTACTGGGTGGCCCGCTCGTTCAGGTCCAGGGCCATCTGTTTCTGCTGATCGACCCGCTTCTCCATGGCCTCCATTTTTTTCAGGGCTGTTTTGTATTTGTTCTCAATGGACAGAGATATCTTTTTTTCCTCTATTTTGATGCGCCCGCCAATGCTGTTCATTTTGGTCTTCAAGGCTTTGACCGCCGGGTATTCGTCGTGAAAGGTAACGGCAAGATCTTCATATTCGGATTGCAGCCGGGCATATTCAGCCTTCAAACCGGCGATCACCGGACTCTCCATCACCTGGGGCAAATAGGACGGCCCGTCCATGACGGCCTGATCGTAAACAGATTCCTTACTGATCAAATCGGCCTCGGCCTCGGCCAGGGCTGAATTAAGCGCCTCGAGCTGACGGTAAATACTGTTCTGCTTGGCGTCCAGTGAAACGATTCCGGCCTGTTTGCCGAATTTGTTTAAATCCTCTTCAGCCTTTTCAAGGTTGATTTTAGCCCTGTCGATCTGCTTCATCAGAAAATCCCGGGCCAATCGGGATGTTTCGAGCTTCTTGTCCATGTTCCACCGGACAAATTCTTCCCCAAAGCCATTGACCGTGTTTTGGGACAGGTGCCGGTCCGGAGACGTAAAAGAAATGCTGATGAGCATAGAGTTCCGTTTGGGAGACACCTCGAGATTGTCTTCAATAAACTCAATGAGATCTCTCTGTTTAAGAACTTCTTCGGAAATTTCCGACAGGTTGTTTGTCGCTCCCTCGCCGTCAGCCGTCAAAGCGGTTATAAAGCGCTTCAACGATTCTTTTATCCTTGAAACAAATTTCGGGTTTTCACCGCCGTAAAGGGTTTCGAGGACAACCGGGTTTTCTGCCAAATCGAGTTTTTCGATCACCCGCCAGGCAAGGGCGCTGTTTTGAAGCAGATCCACCTGGGTCTGATAAAACTCCTGGCCACGCACCTCCGAACCCATTACCTCCTCGAATTTGGTAATCTTTTGATTTTGCGGGGATATCTCAATGGTCGAGGATGCTTTGTAAATTTTGGGAGATGCCAGGGTTAAAATGAGTGTGGAGATAAAAGTCAGCATCAAAAAACTGACAATAAGCCATTTGCGGCGGAAAATGACATCCAGGTAGTCCCGCAGATGGACCTCTTCCGTATCCCATTCGGGAGCGGCCTGGCGAAGTTCGGTGGAAGGGAGATGCCCGCTGCTTCCGCTTCCGTTGTACCCGTTGGAAACCCGGGTTAATTCAATAATTTCATCAGTCATGGTTTGTCCTGCTCTTAAATACTAAATTCAGGTTATATTGTCCAATATTTTCTGGAAACACCATTGCCGGAAGTTTAGGACGATTATTATCGTGCTTTGCTTATAGACAAATCTTCTTCCAATGGATTTATTTTTTCCAGCTGAAAGTCGTCCAGCCACAATGTCCCCCCGATCTTACTGTCAAACCTGTGGCTGGGCCGCCGGCGCAGGCGGACCACCACGGCACGGCAGTTTTCGGGGACGGTAAATTCGATCTTTTGTTCCCGCCACTCGTGGGTGCCGAGCATCATGGGCCCTTTGGTGTAAAACCCGGCACAGTCATACCCGTATATGTCCGTAAAGGGTCCCTGATCCGTGGTCAGATCCCGGCTCCGCCATCTGTAGGTCAGCCGGTAATTCATCATGGGGTCCACCGGCACGATCTGATACAGATGGCCGAAAGAAATGTTTTCCTTGCCTTCGAACATTATCTTCAAACAGTGGGTGCCGGAAAAAGCACCGAACAGCGTTCGCCGGATAGTCCAACGTCCCTTGTTGTTCGCGGTGTAGCGCCAGTCGAATCCCCTGTTGAACATCTCCTCTTCGAACCCTGAATTGGTCAAACCTTCCACAGGGCCGCCGCCGGCCTTATAGATTTCCGCCGCCCCCATGACCTGTTTTTTACCCACCAGAAAATGAACATACTTTGATCGGATGTCTTCATCTTCAATCCCTGCTTCAACAATCTTGTCCCATACAAATTCTGCATGGTCCACCCTCCCCCATCCCATGAGCCATTCCAAAAAAGGCGTCAGGTTCTCCGTATCCAGCACCTCCACCGATCCAAGGGCATTTCCGTCCTGAAGGGTGTCCAGAAGCTGAAATGCGTCACGGAGTTTTTTGCCGTGCTTCACCAGAAAATTGATGTTATGGAACACAATGTCTTCCATTCCCAATTCGTTGGCCAAAAGGATCTGATCCCATTTCCATCGAAAAACATTTCGGATCAAAGCATCCGAAAACTTTAATATGGACCGAGCCTGATCCGGACGCCCCAGAACGGTTTCCGCCTGGGCCAGTTTGAGCCAGGCATCCATGTAAAAAATATTCTCCCGGACCGCCCGGCGGAAAAACCGGGCCGCACCCGGGGCATCGTTATTAAACCAGGCATTGCGGCCAAAAGCATAAAGAGCCCTGGGAAAGTGCCTGAAGGAATCCAGATCCTGAGCCTCAAAGGCATAATCCTTGTAAAACACGGTCCGGTGCTGCCGGTTATGAACCAGAAGCCACAACGACAATCCGACAAGAACCATCGTGATCAGGCTTTTAGCGATCCGATCCCTCAAAATATCTCCCAAGGATTTGAATAATTTTTCATCACTGTAAACGCATAGAAAGTTAGAAAATCAGAAGGTTAGAAGATTAGTAACAGAATTTTGAGGCATTAAACTCCATTGAATTTAACATTGCGATAATCTGCTCATAATCATTATCAAGTCTATCAAATTCGCCTTGTTTTATATATTGGCAGGCCAAACAGAATTCCAACCAGCATTGAGTTTCCGATGCTTCCATCATTGAATCTGTTATTTTATTTTTAAAAACTGCAAGATAACGTCTTTTTCGCCAGCTTTCGGCCAAATTGGCACAAACAGATCTTGAGGACCGCCTTAGCTGGTCAACAAGTGAATATCTTTCCTCTATGCTCTATGAAATGATAGAAAAGAGGAATTAGAAATTAGGAAATAGATATGCTGCTTTCCCGCTCTCTGCTCTTTCCTATTTTCTCTATTCTCTTTCCTCTTTCCTGCTCTCTGCTCTTTCCTGCTTTCTCTATTCTCTCTCCTCTTTCCTATTTCCTATTTCCTCTTTCCTATTTTCTATTTCCTCTATCCTCTATCCCGCCCCCTTGCCACGCACAGTTGTAAACGATTCCCATCAGCATCACAAAATAGACGCAATTGGCCGGCATGTGCAGGTTAAAATCAAAAAAACTGTGAAAAGCAATGGACACCAGACCGCTCAGGGCTCCGATGGCGAGAAAAATCTTAAGGGGTCCTCCTGTAAATGCATCTTGCGGATCTTAAACAGGCTCTTGGCCAAAAAAACATAAAAACCCGCCACCAGCGCCCCGAAGCCGAGCCATCCGGCCTCGGCCAAAAGCTGGAGATAATCGTTATGCAGATAGATGAACCGGACATCGGAAAAATTGGTGGTATTGTAAACCTGAAACACCTCCCTTGAAGCCGCAAGGCCGATGCCAAAGGGGTGGTCCTTTATCATAACCAGGCTGTCCCGCCAGATGTCGAGCCGCGTTGCGTCTTTGCTGATCCGTAAAAACCGTTCCAGCACCGGATCGATTCCGATTTTAAGGCTGTAAAAAGCCACCATTCCGATTATCACAGAGGTAATCACCCAAAAGCTCCGGGGCAGCTCCCCGCTGCTGGAACGCATCAGTAGCACAAATGTTAAAAAACCCAGAACACCCCCGAAAATACCCGCCCTGGACCGGGACAACAGCAGTGCCAACACCATTACGGTGAGCCCGATAGAGAGGAAAAACTGGAAATTGGGTCTATCCGAAGACATGAGGGCCTTGAGAGTAATCTTTTTGTGCCAGGTCCCCATGGCCAGGGTATAACCCAATCCCAGAGGAAGGGTCATTTCCATAAACCCGGCAAAATGGTTCCGGTTAATGTACGTCCCCCGGGCATCCCCCAGATATGCTTTGACATAACCGACCCAGAGAACTCCAAGGGAGGGAATCAGAGATTGTACAATCCCGTAAACCGCCTCTAAAAAAGCCAGGCCCAGCACGATCCGAATGAGAAGGGTCAGATCCCTGGAAGCGACAATGTTTTGGCGAAAAACCAGGAAAAACAGAAAAAGCCCCAGTAAAAATGTCCACCAGGCCAGGGAGGTCAGGGGGGCATAGCTCAAGGTGGGCCACGAAACTGAACCGCCCAGAATCCCGGCGGCCTGTGTCAGCACTTCGTATCGGAACGGGCTGAGAAGCGACACCACAGAAGCGGAAAGGGGCAGGCTCTGGAGCAGCGTTACCCCAAAGAACAGGCCCACGGAAAAAATGCATATCTTTTCCGGCTTCCAGACAATGGTGTTTTGATTCCGCCAAAAAGAGATCAAAAATGCCAAAACCATAACAGCCGTGTAAAACGACCAGATCCACGGCTGCACCGCGGCAAATAGAATCGGTATGGTCCCGACGATAAAATAGATAATGTATCGGCTAAGCCACATGTCTCACAAAATTTTCCTAAAATTAAAATGGACAGAAGTTCTGAAGGTTAGCAGGGATGTGATTTCGATTATTCTTTATTCTGATTTAAAAACATGTTTTTACTCACCGATTTCCTCTTTTCTCTATGAAATGATAGAAAAGAGGAATTAGGAATCAGGAAATAGAGGCGCTCCATTTTATCTTTTCCCGTCTACCTTTGCTAATTTTTTACTCTGTTGTTTTTTGAGATATCGGATGTATCCGTCTAAAACTCTAATTGCGTTTTCAGAAAGATCCCAGATGCTTTCATACTCATCTTTGGCAATGTATTCGTTGTCAAGACAGGTTATCAAGTGATCCTGGGTTTCATACATCGATCCTCTGCTTATCCGACAAAACTGAATATTTTCCTGAAAGTGGAAGCGTCCATATCCCTCCGCAATATTAGCCGTGCAAGAAATAGCTGCACGCCTCAATTGTGAAGCCAAGTCATATCTTTCTTCTGTTGGCAGTTTTTTTATAACACTATATACAGCAATCCTCAGTTTCCGAGCCAGCTTCCATGCTTCAATATCCGTAAAATGCGTGATTGCCCCGAATCCCATAGCTATTTCCTCTTTCCTCTATGTCCTGATAGTCTCGAGCTCTAGAAATTAGGACTAGATATGCTGCTTTCCCGCTCTCTGCTCTTTCCTGTCTGCCCTTCTCTTTCCTGCTTTCTCTATTTCTCTTTCCTGCATTCTCACCTCTTTCCCTCTCGCTCTTTCCCCTCCGGGCCGTGCCCTATGGGCCGGAGGCTCTTTCCTCTCTGCTCTTTCCTATTGTCATAACAATAAAAACCTTGACACACACATAATAATACATAATATTATGCGTCAAACAACCTTCATTAAGAGGTGCATAATGGATACTGAAACTGTTCGACTTAACATTACGATTCCTAAAGATCTGGCTCATGCATTAAACAGATTGGCCGGTCCCAGAAAACGCAGCCAGTTTATTGCTGAAGCCGTTAAGCAGCGAATTGAACAAAAAGAAAAAGAGGAACTGAAAAAGATTTTAGAAGAAGGTTATCGAGCAACCGCACGAGAGAACCTCGCCATTACAAAAGCGTTTGAATCCGTTGATATAGAGGGCTGGGATGAATATTAAAAGAAGAGGATTATATCTTGCTGCCCTTGACCCCGTTGAAGGACGCGAAATCTCCAAAACTCGACCTGTTGTTGTCGTTTCCAATGAAAAAAATAACGAATTTTCAAGTACGGTGACAATCTTACCCATAACCTCAAAAAATATTCAGAAAATATACCCTTTTGAAGTCTTTTTATCAAAGGGGACCGGAGACCTTCCAAAAAATTCAAAAGCTAAGGCTGATCAAATTCGTACTCTGGACAAAAGTAGAATCGTAAAATTCATTGGCGCATTAGAAAAGGAAGAAATGGATCTGATAGATAAAGCGATATTAATTCATCTGGATTTATTTTAGCCCGGAAGTAACTACTCAGGTGGATAGACTGAAGGTTGAAGGCTTTTAGGGACAAATCATGCGCGATCACACAAAACTTAGGGCATTTGAGCTGGCTGACGAGGTAGCAGTACTGGTTTATCGGGTGACCGCAGGGTTTCCGAGAGAAGAGTTGTATGGTTTAATTCGAGCGTTGCGAGATGATTGATATACTTCAGCCTTCAGTCTTCAACCTAAATACCTGAGTAGTTACGCCCGGAACCCCTTAAATTATCCGAAGATTTCCCGCTCTCTGCTCTTTCCTATT
>PVMK01189301.1_pt1 | contig 29765 bp, 20 predicted proteins | sample 1853481 | NCBI WGS metagenome assembly PVMK01 (sample SAMN08533507, study PRJNA380276) | Marine sediment metagenome, whole genome shotgun sequencing project.
CCGCTCAAGGCCGCAAGCTGGGTGAGCTGCCCGGGTTCGGCATCGAATTGCTGCAATATCTTCACAAGTTCCCGGTCGCTGATGTATGCTTGAAAAGAAGCTGGAATATTTTCCTTCAACGCTTCAGGGATATCCCAGCTTACGGTATCACCCAGATCCTTTTCGACGGCCTGGATGTGTTTTTTGAGCTCGGCAAGGATGCGGGGGTTGTCTTTCAGATCGTCTCTCAGGGAGGGCGCCAGATAATCGATGATGCTCCAGAAAAACAGACTCCTGAAATCCATCTCGACCTCCCGGTTCAGCAGGATACCCTGCAGCAGGCTCAAATTGTTTAAAAACCGCTTAATCCGCCGGGGGTTGCTTTTCATGGCGGAGACGATCAGGGGCAGGTGATCGGCCAGGTCTTCTTTTTGACTGGGACCGATAAGGCCCAGGTAAGACTTGAAATCTTCCTCAAGAAGCTGGGGCAAGTTAAAGGTCACCTGGACGATTTTGTCCATGAATTTTCCGGCATCTTCGGCGCCGTATTTGAGCTTTAAGGCGTTTTCGATGATGTCGCCGGCGGCCCCGATGACGAACACGCAGCCTTCCCTGTCCATGAACAGTTTGACGGTCTCCAGCACCTGGGGGATGCGCTCCCGCGGGCAGCGGTCCAGATCGTCGATGAATATCACCAGGGCCGCATTGCGGTCATCGGTGATTTCACTCGCATCCATTTGGGGCCGCCAGTTCAGGTAGGTCCAGATCAGGCGATCAAAAAATTCCTGAAAGCTGTCATAAAATCCCAGGCGTTTTTTGTGTTCGAGCTGATCAAAAAATTGGGTGACATCGACATCGACAATCTTTTTGGTAAACTCCCCGATCAGCTTGGTTAAATTAAACCTTGCAACCAATTCCTCGACTTTGGCCTTGCAGGACTCGAAAAACCCATCCTGCTTCATGGTCTGCAGGATCCGCTCGATCAGAGCCGCCAGGATTTCCTCTTCCTTGGCATATTTCCAGGCCTGGAAGCGGACGGGCTTGCATCTCCTAAACTGCTCATCGCCCTTTTCATTGAGCCCATCGAGCTTGGCGATGATCGCTTCCATCAGGGTGGTTTTACCCGATCCCCAGGGCCCGTAGATGCCGACGACCATGGGTGTTCGGTTTTCCCGAAAGGCTATCAGCTCGGCCAGCGTCCGGGCGTAGGCATCAAAACCGAACACGACCTTATCTCTGCGTGCGGGATCGTCGCTGATGATATAAACCGGCTTGCGATCACTCATTTGCATTGCTCCTTTGGCGTAGATCAGGTACAAACTGATTAGAGTCTTAATCGTGAATTCTTTGCATTTTATGGCAAAACATTTTCGCCACCAAGACACCAAGACACAAAAATGAATATTAACCAAAGGTTTCGCTTAGTGTCTTTGTGCCTTTGTGGCAACTTTTTCCGGTTTATCCGGGTTAGGGTCTGACAAGATATGGCAAAATGACTACGTCATGTCAAGGAATTCCGGGGGGACATAGCCGTCAGGCTAAGCATATATTGTTAACGTTTTGATGTTTTTAGACGGCAAATCACAAATCTCAATAAATAGGTACTAAACTTAGCGAATTTCCGCCGGCAATTATCGTCTATGCAGGCCAATTCTCGGGCGGGGATAAACCCCGCCCCGACCTGTTCGGTGAAACTTCGTTTGTAGTGGCGGGGTTTATCCCCGCCTGCAAGGGGCAGCCTGCGACGAGCTCCCTTCGGCAAGCTCAGGGCTTGAGCCTGTCGAAAGCAGCCGAGTCGAATGTCGAAAAAATCGCTCAGTTTAGGTTGAACCATCATCCGTGGCGGGATTTCAGTTAGAGGTAATAAATACTGCAGGTGTTTTTCCGGCTTATCCGGATTAAGCTTTGGACTTTAAATCGCCAAAGAAAAAATCGATATATTGATAGAGGGCATTGACAGCGACAGGCGGTTGATTCCAGAATTTATCTACCATCCACAGTGCTGATCCAAGACCGGTTAAATTATGCGGATTGTAATTGCCCTGGTACTGCCCGCACACACCCTTGATGAGGAAACGCGACAATTGCCTCCTGCCCTGGGGGGATGCCATCAGTCCCGCCAGCGATTGGACAACGGGTTCCGGCTCCAGTCTTGAAAAGAGTCTGTAAAACCGGCCATAGTCATCGGCCGGTTCGATCCCCCGGCTGTTCAGATCTATCGGCCCGACTTCCTTTTTTCCCATAAATTCAATCCACATGCTGATCAAGTGGAAATACTCTTCCCGGCTGAACAATCGACGTACATGTTCCAGAGCGTAAACTGTGATTGTGTGGTGCAGGTTTACAATACCGCGTCCGCTGGACGCCTGCAGCAGGTGGTGATGCAGGGTTTCATTTGAAAAAGGGGCAATGGATTTCCGCAACACCGGCGTTCGGTAAAATCGACCCCTACAAAAGTAATAAGCCAGCGGTGCCAGCACCGGCCACGGATCCCGACCCGGGCGCGCCAACATCTCCAACAGAATAAACGCTGTGCAGGATATCGAGTGCCCCAACGTTCGGTCCAGGTACCCGCTGCCAAGCAGTAAAAGCCGGCGGGCCAGTTGCTCGCCCCCGTGTCGGGCATGAAATGCGGTCAGCAAAACCGTGGTCTTCTCCCAGTCCTGATCTCCGATAGCGGCTTCACAGTCTTTGAAGGAGACCGGTGAACTGAACTTTTTATTTTGGAGAAGTTCTTCCAGCTTTGGCCTTCGGGTGCACTCGCTGATTTCGAGACGGACCAGCGCTGAAATCTCATCCGGTGTTAAATAAGGGATGAAATATCGGTAAATAGCATACATTTTAGGAAGGTGAGGATTGATATAAGGCGGGTTGAGAACCCGCTGCACCACCGCAAACAGCGACAGGTGTATTTGCCAGGCATCGACATCCCCGGCCAACATGCGGTTTAACTGTCTCTCTGCCTCATCCATATTACCGGCGGCCACTGCCTGTGCCGTTTCATTCATTGCTGGTATATCCTGCGGCGCCTTCCCAGCGGCGGATTTTTTAAACATGCCGGGAACGGCCATCCCAAGCGCAGCATAAGCCGCGTATCCGGTCGAAGTCTTGATGAACTCGCGACGATTCATAGAATGTCCCTTCCTCATTTGCCGGCATAAAAATTACCACAATGTGGGGTGGGATACAAGCATATTTTGTGTCGGAGCTTTTTTCATGGCAGGAAAAAAATGAAAGGATATTGAGGAGAAAGGGCCGCGCTTTTTAATTATTAAATGTTTACTTTTTAACCCAAGCTATTCTGCCCATAAATGCTCTGTTGCCTTTGCTTTGTCTGCTATGCAATCTTCAATCGGTGAGAAGATGAGGTGTTGTGTCCGCGATATAGGGCTTGAGCATATTAAGTGTTGCTCTGAACGCCGCAACGGCTTTGTCGATATCCGCATGACTCATGGGTGTGGACAGGGCGAACATGCCCCGGCCGGCAGAGTAAACGCCGCGATTCATCAGCTCCAGGTGGACCAGACCGGGCAGTTCTCCGGCTTTCGTCAATCCCAGGATGGAATCTGTTGCATTGGCAGGCTTCTGGTCCCGCCAGTGCAGTTGCAGCAAGGAGCCCGAGCCTGAGACGCACCCCCTTAGACCGGCCTCTTTCAAAGCGATTGTAAAGCCGTCCCGGAGTCTGTCACCCAGTTGATTCAGCCTTGTGACAGCCTCCTGATCGTATAACGCCATAGCGGCCATTCCTGCTGCCAGAGTGATATTGTTGCCGTTGAAAGTGCCTGAATGGATAATCGGCTCTTCATGGGCCGGATCAAATTGCGACATGATGTCTTTGCGGCCACCGAACGCGCCGATGGGCAGCCCCCCGCCGATTATTTTAGCCAGGGTGGTAAGGTCCGGTTGGATACCTTCTATTTCCTGCAGCCCACCGGTGCCGAGACGAAACGTCATGACTTCGTCGAAAATGAGCACCACGTTGTATTTGTCGGCCAATGTCCGAAGCCCTTTGAGGTAACCGGGTTGAGGGCATATGGCACCGGCGGCGCCCATCAGCGGCTCGGTCAGAATAGCTGCAACTTTGTCGACGTTGGTTTTGAGCATATTCTCTACTGCATCGAGGTCGTTGAATGCTACGACCAGAACGTCCTTGAGAACGCTGGCCGGCACACCGGGCCCTATGCGCGATGCGGGCGGGCCTTGGGGGTTGGGATCGGGGAAAATGTTAACTTCAACTGCATCGTGGGAGCCGTGATAGCCGCCGTCCATTTTGATGAAGATATCCTTGCCCGTAAAAGCACGGGCGGCCCGGACGGCAAACAGAGTGGCCTCGGTACCCGAGTTACAATAGCGGACCTGGTCCATTGATGTCAGGCGGTTGCACAAATGCTCGGCATGCCGGTACTGAATTTCACCGGCCGCACCGAAAACAGTACCTTTTTCAATCTGGGCCATTGCGGCGGCAATGATGTCCGGATGGGCGTGGCCGTGAATAAGTGAGGTGTAGTTGTTCAACAGATCGAAGTACTCGTTGCCGTCGACATCATAGAGATAACAACCCCGGCCGGACGTCATGTAAGCGGGATAAGGTGCGAAGTAGGTCGCCGCACGGGTGTCGCCGCCGGGCAGGCTTTTTCTGGCTCTGGTGTCGTGGTCTTTGGATCGAACGGTCCGTTGGGTGAAGCGTCCCATAATTTCAGCAGCTACCGGGTGTGGTACTTTGTCGGCCATTTCTGCAAACCTCCTTTCACCATTGGGCAACCTGCCCCCGGTTGTGAGTATTGAATGTCGAAGTACAAACCTCTTTGAATAGTTTCCTGGTTGAATGGTTGATTAGGTAAATTATAGTCATGATTTCAGGGATTATCATCGGTGACAGGAAAAGAGCATTCAGGATTTCTTTTCGTGGAGCAAATAAGCTAAAGTATAAAGTGAGCTAATATGATCTAACACTGTCTAAATTTATGGAATTATTTCGACAGTAAAAAGAACAATCATATAAATGAAGGAGGGACATGATTTACAGAATTCAGAATCCCTTTGTTATAAGCCGTTTGGGGGGGGGTGTGAATCAAGACCGTTGGTTATTGGAATATACGTGGCAATTTGTGGTATGTCGACATGTAAGGTGTAAGAGTGCTGGCCTCCGGCTCGTAGAGCTCGTAAATCCTACGAGCCGGAGGCCAGTACTCCAGGTAACGTCTCGGAATTTCTACAACTTATTGGAAATATAGTGCTTTCCTGGCTATTTTTTCGTAAGCCACATGGAATGATGGAATAGTGGAACAGTGGAATACTGGGTATGGAAAACGGAAAAAGGTCTATTTTATAAAAAATGTTGCATCTACATCTTTTGATGATGCTCATCAAGCATCTATATTTTGCTTTTTGCCCAATAAATTACTTCATCAAAACAAGAAAATCAATGCAATAATATGCGCTTTGAATTCTGTTTTCTTTAAACCCATGATTCCACGATTCCAATATTCCATTATTCCAATTGTGAGCGAAGCGAACTAACTTGCCTCCTCCTTTGATAAAGAGGGGATGACTACCGTTTACCAACAGCGGTGATTTACACCCGCCTTCGCCGGCCACATCAGTCCACCTGGGGCCTTGGCAATACTTTGGCCATTTCGGCAATTTCCGGCACCTTGTGCTCCCACTCGATGGCCATCAGGTGAACGCCGGCGACACCTTCCATTTCCTTGAATTCTTCAATCTGCTCGCAGGCGATCTTGATGCCTTCGTCGGCGGCCTTCCCTTCGCCGGCGCCCTGCAGCCTTGTGATAATTTCATCGGGTACATCCATTCCCGGAACTTCGGCTTTCATATGCCTGGCCATACTGACACTTTTCAGGGGCGTGACACCCGCCAGGATATAGACATTTTCCGTCAGACCCATGTCATTGGCCTGTTTGACCCATTTACGGAATTTATCCATGTTGTAAATGCACTGGGTCTGAATAAAGTCGACCCCGGCTTTGACTTTTTTTGCCAGGCGATACACCCGCCAGTCAAAGGGCTCTGCCGACGGGTTGGCGGCTGCACCGATAAAAATCCGGGGCGGTTCTTCAATGTCCCCGCCGCTCATGAATTTGCCCTCATCCCGCATACCCTTGACCATGCTGATCAGCTGCATGGAATCGATGTCAAAGACGCCTTTGGCGGTGGGATGATCTCCAAATTGCAGATGTTCGCCGGAAAGACACAGCATGTTTCGAATACCATGCGCATAGGCGCCCAGGATATCGGCTTGCATGGCCAGACGGTTGCGATCGCGGCAAACCATCTGAAAATTAGGCTCCAGACCTTCCTGTAACAAGATCAGAGAGGCAGCCCAGCTTGACATGCGCACCATCGAGGTCTGGTTGTCCGTGATGTTGACTGCATCCACATTTCCTTTCAAATGGGAGGCTTTTGCCTTTACCTCGTCGGCGCTGGTTCCCCGCGGCGGATCCAATTCAGCGGTAAATGCAAAATGGCCCGCCTTCAACACCTTCTCCAGATTACTGCCTGATTTCATTTCAATTTCCCAACCCGGACGAGCCGGAACCATAAGTATCACCGCAGAGGCACGGAGGACACAGAGGATATATATATTGCGCTTAAAGTGATTAGATAATCCGTGTAATCTGCGAAATCTGTGGATTAAAAAAAAGATCAAAAAAAGTCAGAGCGACACGCGGCGCAAGCGCCTGCGCTGCGCGAGCGATTCCATCATTCGTTCCGCCTCCGGCGGATCATTCGTCATTTTTTTGGTTCCGGCTTTCTATATCCGGGTTGAACCAGGGTTCGCGGCACCTGGTTGTGCCAGTCCACCGCCGGGGTAATCTCCAGGATACAGTCCAGCCGTCCCTGTCTTTCCAGTCTCTCGTAGATCAGGTACCAGGCGCAGGGCTGTTCCGCATTGATTTCACAGCTGCCCAGATTGGTTCCACCACAGGGCCCGTTGTATAGGCCTTTGGCACACATGGTGACCGGACATATCCCCCCGGTCAGCCCGAGTACGCAGTTGCTGCAGGAACGGCATCTTTCTTCATACCACCCCACACCCTGGTTCACCGCCAGACCGGAAGTGTCCACGGCGGGAAAAACAGGAATGTTCGGAAATCTTTCCGCCATAAACTGAATGCCGACACCGCAGGCCATTGACAGGATGGCATCATAGTCTTGCACCACATCATCCAGCTCCGCCAGATATTCCCGGTCACACTGTCTTTCTACCGTCCTGGCACCCAATTCGATCGGGTTGTCTTCAAGCATGCGAGCCATATCCAATTCTGCGTTCAGGACATCGACCTCCTTCTCACCGCCTGCAAGGCACACCGCCACACAGGTGCCGCATCCCACGTTGAGGACTTTCTTGTAGCCCTTGAGTAGATTTTTTATTTCTGCAAAAGGTTTTCTTTTGGCAACGATCATTTTTCCTCCTGTTGTGCCGTTCCTTTGCTTTGGGCATAAATCACAGCTGTGTAATTCTCCGTTGCCACTGCATCGTCTCTGGAACCTTGTATGAAACTAGGCCAAAATGGCACGGTTTTCTTGATGATTAAACCGGCCGCGTCGATGGCCGGGCCTGGATTAAACAGCAAACAGATTGAACGTCGAACATCGAACGTCCAACATCGAACGTCGAATATTGATGACGCTACGCTTTATCGATTTTAAAACAAGCGAATCACGCTGAGGACGTGATCTAAAGACCACAGCTTGCAACGAGCCCTTCGGCAAGCTCAGGGCTTGAGCACGTCGAAAGCAGCCGAATCGAATTTCGAAGGGAAGCTTCGCTCGTGCAGCGCTTCCAGCCCGTAGGCTTACAGGCCGGAGGCGCAGGCGCTTGTGCCGGGTGTTGCTCAGTTCTTTTAATAAAATTGACAGAATTCATTATTCGATGTTGGACGTTCAATGTTCGATGTTCGACGTTCATCAGTTTCTTTTTCGATTAGAACGGCCGTTTTTTTGGCCGGCGGCTGGGCTGACACCTGACACCTGGTGCCTGACATCTAAAATCTGAACCAACAGATGTGAATTACACCCTGCCTACCGCAATCCCGCGAAAGTCCCTTGACTACATGGCCGACTCAGGATGGAAGACCAAAACATCCTGGAGGTCCTCTCCCAGATAAACCCTTTCGTTCGGGCCCAGTATCCCCAGAGAAAGGCAGATGAGCGTCCACATAGGCACGACCGGATAATTGCCGCCGTAATGCTCACTGAGCTCATGAATCTGAGCATGGCAGTTATGGCAGCCGGCGATACAGTAATCCGCACCGGTTTTCTTTATCTGTTCGTCCTTCAGCCGGCCGAATTCCATACGCTCATCTTTCATGCCGGACTGAAGGAAACCGCCGCCGCCGCCGCAGCAATAATTGTTGGACCGGTTGGGGGTCATATCTACAAAGTTTTCTTCTCCGACCACCGATTTGACCACGTATCGCAGATCTTCGGCAATGGGTTCCCCATAACTTTTGCGCACGATCTGACAGGGATCCTGTACGGTAAATTTAATTTTCAGGTCCTTGTTCCAGTCGGAATTAACCTTGAGTTTTCCTTCCCGGATCCATTTGGCATAATATTCATAGATGTTCTTGACGACAAAGTTATGCTCGATGTTGAATTTTTTCAGTCCTGCCAGGACTGAGAATGTTACGTGCCCTCATTCGGTGTTGAGAAAAATCTTACAGCCCAGGTCATCAGCCTGCTTGGCCGCAGTGCGGGTAATGTGCTCCCAGGCCTTGTTGTCGGAAAGAAACATGCAGTAGTTTTCTCCACCCCATCCTTTGCTGCCGTACGTCCAGTCTACCCCGGCAACATGCAGGATTTTCCAGAGCGGAACCATTTCGTCGGGTTCGGTGACCGGTTCTCTTGAATTCTGATTTAAAATAAACTCTGCGCCCTGCTTGTCGATGGGCGCCGGCATGTCTTTAAATTCGGGTTGCGCTTCCTGATATTCTTCAAGGACATCTTCGACCACGAATGTAAAATCCTCCGGGCTGGCTCCCATGGCGCTGCAACTGTCATTTCTCAACGCCATATCGCAGGATCCCAAAATCCCCTTGGGGCGCTCCTCCCGGGGTCTCATACCCCGGATGTTATAAATAAGCTGCGGGATGTCAATTTTCATAGGGCAAACATAGACGCAACGCTGACACATGGTGCACATCCAGGGCCATTCCGACTTTAAAATTTCATCGTCTAACCCGAGGGCCGCCATACGCAGAAATTTCCTAGGGTCCATGTTTTCCAGACCCGTGGCCGGACAACCGGAAGAACAGGCCCCGCATGTCAGGCAAAGGTTAAGATTCCCGCCATCGGGCACCAGGTCCTTGACCTTTTCGATCAACATGTTTTTCTTCTTACCACCGAGAGCTATGATATTCTCTGACATAATCGCCTCCCTTTTTTATCTATTAGTTTCTTATTTATAGAGTTTGTGTTTTTTTTGGTATTGTTATTTAAGGGGCTCGGCCCCAGTGACAGGATATGCTCCGTCATCTCCTTGGCATAGGCTGCAAAGGTCGGTCCTTCGCCGGAGGAAAGATTGTACATCCTTACCCGGTCAGCTTCCATGCCGATTTCTTCAAGCAGTGTGCGCACATACTCAACCCGTTCCCGGGCCCGGAAGTTGCCTTCGTTATAATGACAGGTACCCTCCAGACAGCCGACAACATAGGCCCCGTCCGCGCCCTTCTGGATGGCTCTGAGCAGGTGCAGCACATCCACTTTTCCGCTGCATGGTACCCGGATGATCTTTACGTTTGCAGGGTAGTCCAGTCGCATGGAACCTGCCAGGTCCGCTGCGGAGTACCCTCAATAATCACAGCAAAAAGCGATGATGCTGGGTTCGAACTCGTCGCTCATATTTCCTCACACTAAATAAATAAAATATTGGTTGATTAAGTTGATTGGGTTGACTGGTTGATTGAGTTGAAGGAAATCAGTCTTTTCAGCTCAATAAAACGTCCACCATAGTCAATTCAGTTAATCAATCACTAATTAGCCATTTTGTTGGGTTTCGCTGATAGCACAAAAATGGCTGGCAAGTAGGTTGGGTTGAGGAACGAAACCCAACAAAAGATATCGGGATGCTCAACCCAACCTACGAATAAGCCGTGGCCGATGTTAGAACCAAGCCCCCCTATACGCTATGCCCTCTGCACTATCATTCCACCTTCCCGCATCTTTAGCCACGGCATAGTTCCGCCCTATCGGACGACGACGGGTCCGCCTTCCCGCATCTTTAGCCACGGCATAGTCCCGCCCTATCGGACGACGACGGGTCCCACTTCCACATTCTTCTCCCTGCCCTCTGCCCTATCATTCCGCCTTCCCCATTCCGAATTCCGCATTCCACCTTCCGCATTCCGAATTCTACTTCAGCCTCCCGCCAGTAGGGCGTCTATTTTGCAAGTTATCTGGTCGTCTTCGTAAAGGCTCAATTGGATCGTCTCTCTGGGACATACCGCAGTACAAACGCCGCATCCGTGGCACAGGGCCTCGTCGATTTCGATGAAGCCCTTTTCGGAATTGAAGGCCGGCACACTGAAGGGACACGAGCGGACGCAGGTCAGGCATTTGACGCAGTTTTCCGTATCGACCTTGGCTGTGATGGCCGACAGAATGATCTCGTCTTTGGCCAGAAACGTTGTGGCGCGGGAGGCGGCCGCCTGGGCCTGGGCAATGGTTTCCGATATCAGCTTCGGCCCATGGGCCATTCCGCACAGAAAAATACCATCGCTGCCCATATCCACGGGTCTGAGCTTGACGTGCGCTTCAAGGAAAAAACCTTCGGGATTGCGGTTTAGTTTCATGATCTTGCTAAGCGCTTCCGTATTTGCGGCCGCGACGCCCGCGCTCAGCGCCAGAAGATCGCATCGGATTATAACATCGCTTTGCAGGACATGGTCTTTGACCGTCACCTGAACCCCCTCGGATGATGATTCCGCCAACGGAGGGTGACCCTTGTCAAAGCGAATGAAGATAACCCCCTGCCGGCGGGCTTCGGTATAGTAGTCCTCCAGCAGTCCGTAAGTCCGCATATCCCGGTACAGCACATAGACTTGAGCATCGGGGTTTGAGCGTTTGATCGCCAGGGCGTTTTTAGCCGCGCTCTGGCAGCAGATGCGCGAGCAGTTCTCATTTTCCTCGTTGCGTGATCCCACGCACTGAATCATGACCACGCTGGACAAATCCGTGGCGCCCTTTTCTTCGAGCCGATCGCTCAATTGGACCTGGGTGACGACCCGATCGTCTTCGCCGTAAAGGTATTCTTTGGGTTGGTATTCAGTGCCGCCGGTAGCAATGATAATCACTCCGTGTCCGATTGTTCGTGTCCGACCATCGGGCCCGATGGTCACTTCGGTAATAAAATTGCCCTGAAAGCCTTCAAATCCGGTGACCCGTGCATCGGTCAGCATTTCTATTTTATCCTCGGAATCCACTGCATCAATCAGGTCGTCCAGATAAGCGCGAATGTCGGCACCTTCGATGGTGTGGTGAAGCTTGCGCGCCATGCCGCCGGGTTCGGACGCTTTTTCAATGATCGTCAATTCGAATCCCTGCCTGGCTAGATCCAGGGCGGCGTTCATTCCGGCAATTCCGCCCCCGATGACCAGGGCCCTTTTGTTAACCGGAATCACTTTCCCATGCAGCGGTGTCAGGGTGAAAGCACGGGCCACAGCCGCCCGAACCAGGTCTTTGGCCTTTTCAGTGGCAATATCCGGATTGTTGGCATGCACCCATGAATCCTGGTTGCGGATATTGGCCATCTCAAACAGGTACTTGTTCAAACCGCAGGCCTCTAAGGTCTCCATAAACATGGGGGCATGGGTCTTGGGACTGCAGGAGGCCACCACTACCCGGTTCAACTTTTCCTCCTTGATTTTTTCCTTGATCTTTTCCTGGCTGTCCTGACTGCAGGTAAAAAGGTTTTCATCGGAAAAAACCACGTTGGGGAGACTGGCGGCATATTCCCTGACCGCCGGCACATCCACCACGCCGCCGATATTGATGCCGCAGTTACAGACAAATACGCCGATGCGAGCTTCTTCGGCGCTCACGTCGACTTCGTCGGGAATATCCAGTCTTTTGGTTTCGCTGCCCCTGGCCGCGGCGACGTCGGCACCGGCCGCGCTGGCCGCGGCACTGGCTTCGGTTACCGACGATGGAATATCATTGGGGCCCCGGAGAATACCGCAGGTGTAAACCCCCGGCCGAGAGGTCGCCACCGGCGCAAACGGATCGGTATCAATGAAATTATATCGGTTTAAATCGATCTCCAGGCGTTTGGCCAGTGCTACGGTAGATTCCGAGGCCTGCAACCCCACCGACAGGACCACCATGTCAAAAGTCTCTTCCGTCACCTGGCCGCTTTCGTCGGCAAAGACCAGGCGCAGATCTCCGGTCTGCGGATCATCGTATATGGTATTCACCCGGGACTTAATGAAGCGAACGCCCTCGCGATCCTTTGCCCGGTTGTAATATTTTTCGTAATCCTTGCCGTAAGAGCGGATATCCATATAAAAAACAGCGCAATCCAGGTCGCCGCCGGAATGTTCTTTGGCGATCATGGCATCCTTGATGGCATACATGCAGCAGACCGAAGAACAATAACCGTTGCCGCACCTGTTGGTGTCCCGGGAACCGACACACTGGAGCCAGGCGATTTTTTTAGGCTCCTTTTCATCAGACGGTCGCACCAGGTGCCCCATGGTCGGACCCGAAGCACTCAGGATGCGCTCGAATTCCAGACTGGTCATCACGTTGGGGTTGCTGCCGTAGTGATAAAATTCTTTCAGGCTTGACGGATCGTACGTGTCGGTGCCGGTCGAGAGAATGACCGCACCCACCTGGATTTGCTTTTCGACCGCCTGCTGGGTGTGGTCGACGGCTTCGGCCAGGCAAACTTTAACGCACTGGTAGCACTCCGAACAGACCCCGCATCGCAGGCACCGTTCCGCCTCTTTTTTGGCTTCGGTTTCATCGTAGCCGAAAGAAACCTCCAGAAAATTGCACTCCTGGGCAGCGGGATCCAGACAGCGAACCGACGTTCTGGGTTTTTCAGGCTCCCCGGAAACATCCGTCTTTTCAAATTCCCAGGTTTTTTCACGGCCTTCCATCAGATCCAGGCCGTTAATGAAACGGTGAATACTCTCGGCGGCTTCTTTACCGCAGGCCACGGCTTCCACCACCGACTTGGGGCCGTAAAAGGCATCACCGCCGGCAAACACCCAGTCGATGGGGGTCTGCAGCGTTACCGGATCGGCTTCCAGGCCGTCTACCGGTGTGATAGCGATGCCCTGCTCCTTGATAAAGGCCAGGTCCGTGCTCTGTCCGATGGCGATGATCATTGTATCGCCGAAGATCGGCCGGCATTCATTTTCGTCATAGCTGGGGTTGAAGCGTCCATCGCCGTCAAATACAGCGGTACAGGTCTTAAACTCGATGCCGGAAACCTGGCTGCTTTTATCGATGAAAAATGCCTTGGGCCCGAAACTGTTAATGATTTCGATATCGCCTTCCAGCGCTTCCTCGATTTCGTATTCCCAGGCGGGCATCTCTTCGCGACTTTCCAGACACACCAGAGTGACGTTCTTGGCACCCTTGCGCTTGGCGGTCAGGGCGACGTCGATGGCCACGTTACCGCCGCCGACGACAATGACATCTTCTCCGATGGAGACATCCTTGCCCATAGCGCAATCGCGCAAAAAATCCACCCCCTGCAGAACGCCTTCAACATCTTCATTCTCCACCCCGAGCCGACGCCCGCCGTGCAGCCCGATAGCCATGAAGAGGGCCGAAAAACCGTCTGCTTTAAGGCTTTCTAGGGTGATGTCCCGGCCAAAGGTGACTCCGGTTTTGATGCTGACAGCCATTTCTTCGATCACCTTGATTTCAGCCTGAATAATATCCCTGGGCAAACGGTATTCGGGTATCCCTACCACCATCATTCCACCGGCAACCGGCAATTTTTCGAAAACCGTTACCTGATAGCCTTCTCTGGCCAGAGCATAGGCCGCCGCCAATCCGGCCGGACCTGAGCCCACAATGGCCACCTTTTCCTGGCATGCTTCGGCGGTTTCAGGAATACATGTTTCGCCCTGGCCCAACTCCCAGTCGGCCAGGAAACGGTGCAACTCCCGGATCGCCAGGGGCTGATCCACGTCGTTGCGGGTACAGATTTCTTCGCAGGGATGATGGCATACCCGACCACAAATGCCGGGAAAGGGGTGATCTTCTTTAAAAAGCTCCAATGCTTCACGGTATTTGCCCTCATTGATCAATGCGATATAGCCCTGGATGCTTACATGGGCCGGGCAAGTTGCCTTGCAGGGGGCCGTGCCGCGCTTGCTGATCCCGAAAGCCCCGGGGATCGCCTGGGGGTATTGTTTGTAAATTGCTTTGCGTTCAGACAGGCCCTCGTCATATTCATTGGCCAGGGAGATGGGACAGACCTTGACGCACTCTCCGCAGCTGGTACATTTTGCCAGGTCTACAAAACGCGGTTGCTGATGGACGGTAGCTGTGAAGTTTCCCGGAACGCCTTCAAGATTCAAAAGTTCGGTATTGGTTAGCAGTTCGATGTTCAGATGCCGGCCGACCTCGACCAGTTTGGGTGAGATGACTCACATGGCGCAATCGTTGGTGGGAAATGTCTTGTCCAACTGGGACATCAGCCCACCAATGGCGGCCGTCTCTTCCACCAGATATACATAATACCCGGACTCGGCCAGATCCAACGCCGACTGCATACCGGCAATACCTGCGCCCACTACCATCACAGATCCTACCGTGTTGTCTTTGCTCATAACATTCATCCTGTCCACTAAAAATTCAGTTAGACTGTTACCTAATAAACGAATGTCTAAAGTGATCTAAAATGCCTAAAATTAAGGAAACGCTCGCGTAGCGAAAGCGCTTGCTCCGCGTGACGCTCTACCCCTTTTTATAAAATTGATCGTTCGACCCAGTCGTTCGACCCAGTCGTTCGACCCAGAGGCTCTCGATGGGTAGAATACCACAATTTTAGTTTATTTCAAATTTTAGATCATTTTCTCAATTTAAATTACAACCTTTTGAAATCCATATAAAATATTTCGCTCTGATAATGTAACAAAGTAGAATTAATGACAATATAGTAAAAGGGAAAATATAATATCCAAACTCCGATACATCCCTGATTTTCAACGGTATCGATCCACAGTATCCCATATCGCAGAATTGGGCAGATTAGCATTTCGCTGAAAACTATGTCAATGATAATCGATTTTTCACTATTAAAATATTGCCGGTCATCGTCAAATAATTCAATGCTGTAATTTTCTATCAAAAATCATCGATACTTTTTATAAAATTTGTCGTTAAAAAAAAACTGTTGAAATCGTGTCGCTAAACGTCTATATAGATCGATCACGCAAATATCGAATCACTATTCTAAAACGGGAAGGATTTAACGGTGTTCTGCTCGCGACGCTTGGCTGGGAACACAAACTTCCTGAAATTCTGAATTTAACCTAAAGGACAATCAATATGGAAAATCCTAGTAAAATCGGTTCGGTTATGGTACTTGGCGGTGGAATTGCAGGTATGCAGTCGGCCCTGGATCTTGCCAACTCGGGCTACTACGTCTATTTGTTGGAAAAGTCGTCGGCCATCGGCGGGATGATGTCCCAGTTGGACAAGACCTTTCCCACCAACGATTGTGCCATGTGAATTATTTCACCCAAACTGGTCGAGGTCGGCCGGCATCTGAATATAGAGTTGTTAACCAACAGCGAGCTTCTGAGCCTGGATGGTCAGGTGGGACGTTTTACCGCCCGGGTAAAAAAACAGGCACGCTATGTGGATCTTGCCAAGTGTACCAGCTGCAACGAGTGCGCCAATGTCTGCCCGGTGGAGCTTCCCAATGAATACGATGAAGGTCTGGCCCTTAAAAAAGCTGCCTACAAGCAGTACGCTCAGGCGATTCCCGGGGCCTACGCCATCCAGAAAACGGACACGGCGCCCTGCCGCCTGGCCTGCCCGGCCGGTTTGAACGTGCAGGGGTATGTGCAGATGGTCAAGCAGGGCAAATATAAAGAAGCCCTGTCAATCATCATGAAAGATCTGCCGCTTCCCGGCGTACTGGGCCGGATTTGCCCTCACGGTTGTGAAGACGCCTGCCGGCGCTGCGAAGTTGAGCAGCCGGTGGCTATCCGGGACTTAAAGCGCTTGGCCTCCGATAAATTTGACTGCCGGGAAATTGAAATTGATTGCCCAGCCCCCCAGAAAGGAGAAGGTGGCGATTATCGGCTCCGGCCCGGCCGGTCTTTCCTGTGCCTATCAACTGGCCAAAAAAGGCATACTCTCCACGATTTATGAGGCCCTGCCCCAGCCGGGCGGAATGCTCAGAGTCGGGATTCCCGCCCATCGGCTGCCCCGGGAAATAATCGATCAGGAGGTTGAAGTCATTACCAATCTGGGGGTTGAAATAAAAACCAGCACCGCCCTGGGCCCGGATTTGACCCTCGATGATCTGTTAAATAACGGTTTTAAAGCCGTCTATTTGGCCCTGGGCGCTCACAAGGGCATCGAACTGGGCATTCCCGGTGAAAAGACCAACGGTGTTCGCCAGGGGGTCGAATTCCTACGGGAGGTCAATCTCACCGGCAAAACCGAAGTCGGCCGGAAAGTGGCGATTATCGGCGGCGGCAATGTGGCCATCGATGTGGCGCGCTCGGCGGTACGTCTGGGAGCGGATGAAGTCAGTATTATTTATCGCCGTACCCGCAATGAGATGCCGGCATGGGAGGAGGAAATTCAGGCAGCCGAGCAGGAGGGTACCAAAATCACCTATCTTTCCGCACCCCAGGAAATTTTGACCCGGGACGGCAAAGTGATCGGTCTGCGGTGTATCCGTATGGAGCTGACGGAGCCCGACTCATCGGGACGTAAGCGGCCCATACCGATTCCGGGCAGCGAGTATGATATTGAAATCGATCAGCTGATTCCGGCCATCGGCCAGAGGCCGGATCTTTCAGCCATTGAGAATGTGACCGGCCTGACATTTTCCCGCTGGGGAACCACGGAGGTGGATTCCATCACCTATGCCACCGAGCGCGAAGGCGTGTTTGCCGGTGGTGATCTGCAAACCGGCCCATGGGTGGCCATCGGTGCCATCGGTGCCGGCAAGGAGGCCGCCGAGTCCATCCTGCGCTACATTGAAGGGCGGGACATGGCCGCGGGGCGTGAACCCACCGTCAATGAAAATCCCTGTTACCGGCCAATTCCCGAAGATGAACCCAAAATGCCCCGCGCCCGCATGCCGGAACTGCCGGTTGAAAAACGTCAGGGCAACTTCAATGAAGTTGAACTGGGCTACGCGGAAGCGGACGGTCAGGCGGAAGCGGCGCGCTGTTTGAACTGCGGCTATTGCTGTGAGTGCTACCTGTGCGTAGAGGCCTGTCTGGCCGATGCCATCGACCACAGCCAGCAGGATGAAATTATGGAACTTGAGGTAGGTTCCTTGGTGATGTGCCCCGGCAGCGAGCCTTACGATCCTTCCAGCCTTGAAAATGTATACCATTATAAAGCCATCCCCAACGTGGTCACCAGCCTTGAATTTGAACGGATCCTCAGCGCCTCGGGACCCACCATGGGCCATTTAAAAAAACCATCCGACGGCCAGGAGCCTAAAAAAATTGCCTGGCTGCAATGTGTCGGATCCAGGGACACCAACCAGTGCGGTAACGGATATTGTTCATCGGTATGCTGCATGTACGCCATCAAGGATTCCATGATCGCCAAGGAACATGCCGGCGGGGAATTGGATTGTACCGTTTTCAATATGGATATCCGGACGTTCGGCAAGGACTATGAAAAATATTACAACCGCGCCAAGGATGCCGGAATTCGATTCATTAAATCACGGATCCACTCCATAGACGAAGTGTTCGACACCGGCGAGCTCAGCATCCGCTATATGGATGACGCCGGTGCGCTGCAGGTTGAAAACTTCGACATGGTGGTCCTTTCCGTGGGGTTGCAAGTTCCCGCATCGATTACCGAGCTGGCCGAACGTCTGGACGTGGAATTGAATCATTACAATTTTGCGACGACCCATCCTTTTGCACCCATGGAAACTTCGCGACCGGGCGTATATGCCTGCGGCGTATTTCAGGGCCCCAAGGATATCCCCAGCTCCGTAATGGAAGCCAGTGCCGCCGCCGGCCTGGCCGGAGCATCCCTGACGAAAGTCCGCAACACGCTTACCAAAAGCGTGGAACTCCCGGCGGAAATGGATGTGGCCGATCAGGAGCCGAGAATCGGGGTTTTTGTCTGCCACTGCGGCATCAACATTGCAGGCGTGGTGGATGTCGAAGATGTGGAAGCCTACGCGAAAACCCTGCCCCATGTGGTCTATGCCGGCCGCAACCTATTCAGCTGCTCCCAGGATGCACAGGAGCTGATGAAAGAACTCATCCATGAACATGGGATAAACCGTATGGTGATTGCCGCCTGTACCCCCAAAACCCATGAGCCGATTTTCCAGGATACCCTCGAAAAATGCGGTCTCAACAAATATCTCATTGAAATGGCCAATATCCGCAATCAGGACTCCTGGGTCCATTCCGGGACACCCGTGGAGGCCACTGATAAGGCCAGGGAACTGGTGCGAATGGCGGTGGCACGCGCCGCCACCCTTTACCCCTTGCAGGAAAAAAAGATATCCGTGATTCAGCGAGCCCTGGTCATCGGCGGTGGAATCGCGGGGATGAACGCCGCTTTGGGACTGGCCGATCAGGACTTTGAGGTCGTCCTGCTGGAAAAAGAAGAGCAACTGGGCGGCATGGCCACGCAGCTGACCGCCACCATCGAGGGTGCGAATATTGGCGACTATCTGCAGGAACTGATTCAAAAAGTTACCTCCCACCCCAAAATTCAGGTTTTGACCCAGTCGCTTGTGGTCGGCTTCTCCGGCTTCAAGGGCAATTTTACCACCGAGCTTCTGGTGGGTCCCGGGATGTATGCACGCAAAATCGAACACGGGGTGGTTATCATGGCCACCGGTGCAAAGGAGTATCAGCCCAAGGAATTCCTTTACGGCGAAAATGAGCGGGTGATGACCCAGATCGAACTTGTCCGCCGATTGAATGAAAAGGGCGCCGGGGACCTGAAACAGGTGGTCATGATCCAGTGTGTCGGATCACGCAATGAAGAAAATCCCAACTGTTCCAGGATCTGCTGCCAGACGGCCGTCAAAAACGCCCTGCATATCAAAGAGGAGAATCCCGATGCACAAGTCTTTATTCTCTACCGTGATATCAGGACCTATGGTCTTTTAGAAGACTACTACGAAAAAGCCCGGCGGCTTGGCGTGCTGTTTTTCCGATTCACCGCCGACGAACCGCCCCGGGTGGAATCATCGGAAAACGGCGTGATGGTAACTTTTAAGGATCACATTTTAAATCTCGATCTCACGGTTGAGACAGATCTTCTGTGCCTGAGTGCCGGGATGGTGGCCGAGGACACCGAGGAGCTTTCCGCTATTCTCAAACTCGCACGCACTGAGGAAGGGTTTTTCATGGAAGCCCATGTCAAATTGCGACCGGTGGATATGGCCACCGACGGAATCTTCGTCTGCGGCACGGCCCACAGTCCTAAACTGATCTCAGAATCCATTTCCCAGGCCCAGGCAGCCGCCGCCCGCGCCACCACATTTCTCTCTCAAAGCCAGCTGACCCTGTCAGCCGTAACGGCCAGAGTCGCCGGGGAACAATGCGCGTCCTGCCTGGTTTGTGTCCGATCCTGCCCGTTCAATGTACCGCGGATCAACGCAGACGGCGTCAGTGAAATCGATCCGGCCCTGTGCCATGGATGCGGCATCTGCGTGTCGGAATGCCCGGCCAAGGCCATCGATCTGCAATGGTACGAAGACGAACAGATCATGTGCAAGGTGGATGCTCTGCTGGAAGGGGTGCTATAGGAATGCGGATGGGGGAATGCGGAATGCGGAATGATAGGGCATAGGGCGGAGAGCAGAGAGAAGAATGTGGAAGTCGGACCCGTCGTCGTCCGATAGGGCGGGACTATGCCGTGGCTAAAGATGCGGGAAGGCGGAAGGCTAGTGCTCAGATTTGCATAGCGTATAGCTCGGATCTGGACATCGGCCACGGCTTATTCGGAAGTGAAGGCGGAGGCGGATCCCGATCGTCGTCCGATAAGGCGGGACTATGCCGTGGCTCAAAGCGCGGGAATTCGGCCTCCGTGCCCGTAGCCATAGTGTGCTATCAGCGGAGGGAAGGCGGAAGGCATAGGGCCTAACGCTAATTAGTGATTGATTAACTGAATTGACCAGGGTGGGCGAGTTATCGAGCTGAAAAGACTGATTTCCTTCAACTCAATCAACCAGTCAACCCAATCGACTTAATCAACTAATATTTTATTTATTTAGTGTGGGGAAAATATGAGCGAAGACTTCAAACCGATCATTATCGCCTTTTGCTGCAATTTCTGAGGGTATACCGCTGCGGACCTGGCAGGTACGATGCGACTTCAATACCCTTCGGATATTCGAATCATTCGTGTGCCGTGCACCGGCAAAGTTGATGTCATCCACATTTTGCACGCCTTTGAAAAAGGAGCGGACGGCGTTTATGTGGTGGGATGCATGGAAGGAGAATGTCACTTTAACAACGGGAACCTGAGAGCCCGCAAACGGGTGGAGCAGGCCCAGACAATTCTGGAAACCGTCGGCATCGGCGGGCAGAGGGCGCGCATGTATAACCTCGCGTCAAGTGAAGGCCCTTTATTCGCCAAGTTTGCCTCGGAGATGGACGAACATATCCGGCAAATGGGCCCCAATCCCATTAAGTTGGCTAAAAAAAGAGCCGCGTAAGAGACTCGGAAACAAATAATTGCCCGGATCCGGATTGGGAAACTATTTATTTCCGAAGCCCTAACCCGGATGAACTGGAAAAATGAGCTAAAATAATAGTTTGCCACAAGATGCACAAAAATAATTTGTAAGAAACTAACACACAACCATGTCAATTGTCTATTGAAGATGAAAACCGACCGGGTTAGCATCTTCCCCGGTCACTTGAGAAAGAGAGGTCGCACCTTATGATTGTTGCCGATAAAAAACCGATTGAAGAAATCATTGAAGAAATCAAGGACAGAGAAAGAATCCTGATTCTGGGCTGCAACGAGTGTGTCACGGTTTGCGAAGCCGGGGGCAAAAAGGAGGTCGGCGTTCTTGCTTCGGCCCTGAGGATGTATTTCCTCAACCAGGGACAGGAAGTCAAAATTGATGAAGTCACCCTGGAACGACAGTGCGATCATGAATATCTGGAAGAAATCCGTGATAGCATTGACCAGTATGATGCCGTTGTGTCCCTGGCTTGCGGTGTCGGCGTACAGTTCATGGCCGAAAAATACCGTACCACACCGGTTTATCCCGGAGTGAATACCTGCTTTCTGGGAGCCACCGAAGAACGCGGACTGTGGACTGAACGTTGCCAGGCCTGCGGAAACTGCCTTCTGGCGACCACCGGTGGAATTTGCCCGATTTCCCGCTGCGCCAAACGACTGCTTAACGGACCTTGCGGAGGATCCACTTCCGGCAAATGCGAAATCAACCAGGAAATTGATTGTGCCTGGCAATTGATTGTCGACCGTCTCGCGGCACTTGATAAAATGGATGAGTACGAAAAACTTGCACCCATCAAAGACTGGTCCACGGACAGAGCCGGGGGACCCCGCAAAGTGAAAAGGGAGGATGTGCAGTAATGAACGTGAAGACACCGAGTAAACTTGAAAAAATTCTGGCCGCCGGACATCATGCCGTTACATCCGAGTGCGGACCCCCCCGGGGCACCGATCCGGAGGCGATCATCAAAAAGGCTGATCTGATCAAAGATCATGTGGATGCCATTAATATCACCGACAACCAGACATCGGTCACGCGCCTGTGCAGTCTGGCCGCCTGCATACGTCTGAAACTCATGGGTCTTGAACCGGTTTTGCAAATGGTCACCCGGGACCGGAATCGTATCGCACTGCAAAGCGATATTCTAGGTGCGGCATCCTTTGATATTAACAATATTTTATGCCTCTCCGGCGACCACCAGAGTTTCGGGGATTGCGCTCAGGGGCAAAATGTTCATGATCTTGACTCCATGCAGTTAATTCAGGCCGTGCGTTTTATGCGCGATGAGGGAAAGTTTCTCGGCGGCGATGAGATCAAGCGCCCGCCGCAGATGTTTGTGGGTGCGGCCGCCAACCCGTTTGCCGATCCGTTTGAAATTCGGGTTCCGCGTCTGGCAAAAAAAATAGCAGCCGGCGTGGAGTTCATTCAGACCCAGTGCATTTACAACCTCGACAAATTTGAAGAATGGATGAAACTGGTCCGCGACCGGGGACTGCATGAAAAAGTTTATATTCTTGCAGGGTTGACCCCCATGAAAAATGTCGGTATGGCCCGGTATATGAAAAAAAGGGTCCCCGGCATGGATGTACCGGACGAAATCATCAAGCGTTTGGCGGATACACCCAAGGAAAAACAGGCTGAAGAAGGCATCAAAATCTGTATCGAATCCATTCAACGACTCAAAGAGGTGGAGGGCGTGGCCGGTTTCCACGTCATGGCCATCGAATGGGAAGAAAAGGTGCCGGGAATTGTGGAAGCTGCCGGCCTTTATCCCCGACCCCAGGTTGATTGAGTGGCAGTTTCGTCATTCGAACATCTTAAATTTTAGCGAAATTATGCTCATGCAAGGTTTCATGGACGCTTTAAACGATGCCGGATTCGAGATTGCCGGGAAATTAGCCCTGGTTTTCGGAAACGGCGGGCCGCCAAGGCGGTGGTGTTCATGTTAAACTGGCTGCTGGCCGGCGCCATTCGGGTGGCAAGTCGCAACCCGGATAAAACAGCGGAAATTGTAAATCTTTTCGAGGGAGCAGGGTGTTCAATTGACGAACTCCTGGAACAGCCGGTGGCGGCAGACATAGTGGTCAATGCGACGTCGGTTTCCAGTCCCCGGGAAGCTCCGCAATTGGCGGCACGGGTCCAAAAACTGCCGGTGCCGGGCTGTCAGCTGGTGATCGATCTAAACTACGGCCGCAGCCAAAATTTTTGGCAGGATATGGCCCGGCGCAACGGCATCCGGTTCATGGACGGACTGCCGGCCTTAGCCTATCAAGCCAGGCGAACCCTCTCTCTGTGGATCAAAGTACAGGTTGCACCTGGGGAATTTTTAAACGCCCTGAAAGAAGGGTAGGCTGGAAGCTGTCAGCTATAAGCTAAGCGCAGCTCAGCTGACTCGCGGCAACGTCAAAGTAGAATCCATCTGTCTCAGATAAAATAAATTTACCTATCTGAAAACGGCGCTAAAATCCTAAATCCCAATATCCAAATTCCAAATAATACTTCGTGTCGGTATATCGTTGTTCGCTCATCTGATATAAATTAAAGATTTACAGTCCTTACAATCTATCATGTGTAAACTAATTAATTGCGCTAAAAACCTTCCGCCTTTTAGGGTATATCAGTTAATAGCTGAAAAACGTACTGTAATTACATGAGTAACGTCGTCATCATTCCGCAATTGTGTTTCATCACCCTATAAAAAACGCAATTAAATAGTTGACACATGATTAACCATGTGCTACTCTTCTACCTATAGTTAACTCGACTCATTACCACAGATTATTTAGGAGAAATACACATGGCTGATACAAATTTTCTGCAACAAGCTCGATGTCTTCATCTTACTCCTGAAAAAGTCCAGCACGAACGCTTTCAGGAAGAAGGCGGCTTTTTCGACCCTAAAGATATCGTACAGGTTAAATACGAGTTGCTTCGCTCATGCGAGGTGGAAGGTAGCGATGTAGCTTCCGCCTGCATGCGCTTTGGCTTTTCTAGAACGACATATTATAAGGTTTACGAGGCCTTTATCCAAGGTGGCATCCCATATCTTATGGGACGTCCAAGAGGCCGCCCTCAGCCTATTAAGCTTAATGAGATTTTGCTCGGTTATTTGATCGCCGAAAAAGCCATGAATCCGAAGCTTTCAGCCACAAAAATGGTCACTGACGTAATGAATCGGTATAACGTACAAATTTCCGTGAGAATGATCCAACACGTCTGGCAACATTATGGTGTATCAAAAAAAAGTTAAATGTACACGAGGTTAAAGAATTCGAAGAGTATCAACGTGTCAATAAAGGGGCTTTGGAGACGAAGCCACGAATATCTTTCTTTGAACCCCTTAGCCCGACTCAACAATTGTACGAATCTTTGCGTTATATCTCTACAGGCCAAAACGATTTCTTTCAAGACGGCCGAGAGCTCATCCATCTCAATGGTGGCAGCGAGGCTCTCATGAGGCATTTCCGAAATCAAGGGATGAGTGGACTTTTTGGTTTTAACCATTCGTTTATAGAACGATGCACAACCTGTTCAACCCTCTCTATCACCACTGGGGTAAACCGTGGAACTGTTGGTTCACACACTCGCTATGGTGAATCAAACGTGCCCATATTTCGGTGTCCACTCTGCAGGAGACGCTACTCTGCTCGGCACGCTACGGCGCTATGGGACGTCAGAATCAACGAGAAAGATTACTGTCGAATCGCTAAGGCGTTAGCCGAAGGAGTCGGTATTCGGACAACAGCCCGTATCTTCGATGTGGATAAAGATACGGTTTCCCGTTGTGCATTGCGAGCCGGAATTCAATGTCAATTTGTAGATTCCATCTTGATGCATCATCTACACCTCGAAGAGTGCCAAATGGATGAAATGTGGTCCTTTGTGTATAAAAAACAGCACCATTTAGAGCCCTTTGAACAGCTTCAAAACGATATCGGCGACATATGGCTCCATGTCGCATTTGAACCGCGTATGAAGATCTTAGTTGCTATAATTCCAGGCAAGCGCACGTTGGAGAATCTGCGCAAGTTGACTCAAGCGGTCCATTGCAAGAGCGACGGACATGTGCCATTATTTACCACCGATGAATATTCTGCATATTTAGACGCCCTGCTTTGGGAGTACGGCCAACTAGCACGGGTCGATCGTGAAGGCTTGGTCGGCCGACCCAGTGAATATTCTTATCTCATTCCTAAACACGCACTCAAGTACGCCAAGGTGAAGAAAACACGTAGAAACGGCAGAATTGAGGCAATTGAGACTGAGATTAGCATCGGCACAAAAGCAAAAGTCAAACAAATAATCGACCAATCTCCCATGCAGCAAGACCATCAATATCAGCTTTGTGGAACGTAGCAATCTCCATGAGCGTCTAAATAACCGCCGTTTGACACGCAAGACCCTTGGTTTTTCCAAGGCTATGTACATGCATGAAGCTCAGATATGGCTTAGTATGGGGTACTATCACTTTGTAAGGCCTCACTTTTCATTGACAATACAAACAGATGATGGAATAAATTTAATTCAAAGAACCCCTGCGATGGCCGCAGGTGTAACAGATCATATTTGGTCTCTCAAAGAGCTTCTTACATTCCCTAACTGCTATCACGGTTGACAACGCTATGGGGACAACACCAAATAATATCCAAATCCAAATAATATCCAAATCCAAAAATCCAATTTCCGAAACATTCCGATCCCTTTATGGATATTTTGCGGCCTATCTGCCGGTTTTGAATTTTGGTCATTTGTGTTTGTTTGAGATTTGGTTTTTGGTTTTTGGCTTTTGGCTTTTTCATGATTTTCATAAAGCAAGTAACTTTTGTAAATCCTGTCAATTAACTATTAAAATAACGTGGTCCTGCCATTCCTGCCGAACAAAAGGGACTTGAAAGCGGCAGAGCCACATGATAACGTCATAGCAGCGAATCGACTCCCCTTGGAGTCCATCTATTCTTTTCAGAAGGAGAAGCTCGTGCCGGAAAAAACACCTTCCATTACCAACATTGCTCTGGTTGGCGGTGGGGAATTATGCAGGGAAATTCTCGAAAAAACCACCTCTGTATTTGAGCAGGAGGGGGTTTACGCTCCTATTTTAGCCGTGGCGGATCCCGATCCCGAGAGTCCGGGTATTAAACTGGCGGATGAACTGGGTCTGTTAACCTTCAATGATTGCCACCAGCTGTACGACCCGCGCTACAGTATTCATTTAATTATCATTTTGACTCCTAAGAAGGAAATTTTTGATGATATTCTGCGTACGCGTCCTCCCCGTATCCGCCTGCTTTCCTACGATGTCTTTAAAATATTCTGGAAGGCCATCAGCCTGGAAGAGCGCAAACTGCGGGAACGAACCGAGGAGATGGAGACGATTCTGAACGGGATTCAGGATTTCATCATGGTGATTACCCCACAGATGGAAATTATCGAAGTCAATGACGAATTTCTTTCCAAAATGCATTACACCCGAAAAGACGTTATCGGCAAGAAATGCTTCGAGGTATATCACAAAATAGACCATCCCTGTAACGGCGGACAAACCGACTGTCCCTTGCGTGAAGTCGTCAGCAACAAAAGACAGATTCGTAAAATTCAAACCCGACTGATGCCCAACGGCGAAAAGCGGTATTATGAAGTCCATATTTATCCGATTTGGGAAAAGGACGGAAAAATCCACAAATTCATTCACATCAGCCGGGACATCACCCAGCACAAAAAAGAAGAAGATGAAATCACGCACCGCCTGGAACAGATGGTTGAAGACCGCACCCGCCAGGTAAAGGAAACCCACGAGAAACTCCTGCACCAGGACAAGATGTCTTCTTTGGGCAAGCTGTCTGCGTCGGTAGTACATGAGATCAACAATCCGATTGCCGGGATTTTGAATCTGATCATGCTGATGCAACGAATTGTGGCAGAAGACACCCTCGGCCAGAACGAAATCAAACAATTTCAGCACTACCTGAGTCTCATGGAAACCGAAACCCGGCGAACCAGTCGCATCGTTTCAAACCTGCTGGCATTCTCCCGCCAGTCCAAGATGAAGCCAAAGCGCTTGAGCCTCAATCGACTCATCGAACAAACCCTGTTCTTAAATTCAAACCTGCTTAAAATAGACGGTGTCAAAGTGGAGACAAAGCTGGATCCCGGTCTGCCGGACCTGCTGGGTTCCGGAGACCAGCTTCAGCAAGTCTTCATGAATCTGGTGTCCAATGCCAGCGAGGCGATGGGAACCGACGGCGGCGTGCTGACCATTGAAACCCGGCATTTACTGAGTGAAGACAAGCTCCAGGTCGACTTTCAGGACACCGGTTGCGGAATTCCCAAGGAGAATTTCGCCAAACTGTTTGAACCGTTTTTCACCACCAAGAAAAAAGGCAAGGGTGTCGGCCTGGGTTTATCCGTCGCTTACGGTATTATCCAGGAGCACGCAGGATCCATTTATGTAAAATCAGAAATGGGGCAAGGCACAACCTTTCAGGTCAAGCTCCCCTTGAAATCTGCTATCGGTCGGCATGTCAAATAAAAAGGTTTCAGGTGTCAGGTGTCAGGTGTCAGCCCAGCCGCTGGCCGCCGAAGCGGCCAGTATGATCGAAAAAGAAACTGATGAACATCGAACATCGAACGTCCAACATCCAACGTCGAATGAATGTATTCTGTCTGTTTAAAAAAGATTTCGCGAAGCGATTCCACCCTTCGTTATTCGTCATTCGTTATTCTGCGGTTCGCTTTTTTAATTTCTGTAGTTTCATATATGCACCGCCTCTGGCCGCGAGCGTCCAGTCTGATCGTAGAAGAAACTTTGGTGAGTTTCACACGAGGTGACAGGGGGGATGCAGCAACAATAGCGTTTGAGTTTTCGAATTTGAGTCATTGGAATTTATTTGCTTTTTGGGATTTGTTATTTGAGATTTACAGTATTTCAAATCCCATTGCTCCATTACTCCAACTTAAACGTTTACAAATTATCATAGTCTGCCGGCTATACCCAGTTAGGAGATCTCCATGAGCAGCGCGAAAATACTGATTGTCGATGATGAATTGATCATGCGGGAGTCCCTCTCCGGATGGCTGCAAAGAGATGGATATTCCGTGGACACCGCACCCAGCGGAGAGGAGGCCCTGGAAAAGTTGAAGGAGGCCCGCTTCGACATTATGCTGGTGGACATCAAGATGGAAGGCATGAGCGGCCTTGATGTTTTGCAGCATGTCAAAGAGAATGATCCGGATGTGGCCATCGTCATGATCACCGCCTACGGTTCCATTCCTACCGCTATCGAAGCCATGAAAAACGGCGCCTATGACTATATGCTCAAACCGTTTGACCCCAACGAACTGGGTGTGCTGATCGACAAAATTATCAAACACCAGGACCAGGAACGCGAAATGCTTTTTTTGCGGGAGGAGCACAAGGAACGCACCCGGTTCGAGAGCATGATCGGCCAGGCCAAACCCATGCAGGAGATCTTTGATCTCATCTGTGATGTGGCCCCCATGGAATCCACGGTATTGATTACCGGAGAAACCGGCACCGGCAAAGGATTGGCCGCCAAGGCCATCCACACAAACAGCCCGCGCTGTAACGGTCCTTTTGTCACGGTAAATTGCGGCGCCATCCCCGAGCATCTGATGGAAAGTGAATTGTTCGGCCATCAGAAAGGGGCTTTTACGGACGCCAAGGAGACTAAAAAGGGACGATTGGAGATGGCACACGACGGTACGCTCTTTCTGGATGAAGTCGGGGAAATCAACATGCGCATGCAAATCGATCTGCTGCGGGTGCTCGAAGACCGGGTTTTTTATCGGGTGGGCGGCACCCAGCCCATAGAAGCTGATTTCAGGGTAATTGCCGCCACCAATCGAAACCTGGAAAAAGCGATTAAAGACGGCAGTTTTCGCGAAGACCTCTTTTACCGGCTCTATGTGATCTCCATCAAAATGCCGCCCCTGAATAAACGTAAAGAAGACATTCCATTGCTGGCGGAACATTTTCTGCACCGTTTTATACAGGAGACGAATAAAAATATCGATAAAATCGACCGGGAAGCCATGGACGAGCTCATGCTCTATGACTGGCCGGGTAATGTACGCGAACTTGAAAATGCCATCGAACGGGCTGTGGTGGTCGCCAAGGAACGTAAGATACTTCCCGAGTATTTACCCATTTTCTGTCACGAACCCGTTCATGCCCCCAGAAACAATAGCCTGCAAGAAGTAGAAAAAGCTCACATCCGGCAGATGTTGACGGATAATGACTGGAATATCGCCCGCTGTGCCAAAATTCTGGACATCGACCGATCTACGCTGTACAACAAAATCAAACGATATGATATTCAAAAGGGGTAGACGTTCAGGGGTTCTCCGTTCTGGGTTCCGGGTTGAGCCATGAAAGCCGGTTCAGTAATTTCAACAAGCATTGAATCCTGTACCTTAAAACCCTGCCTGTCCTGCGCAGCCTGGAGGGCAATCGGACCTTTGAAACATGAACCTTTGAACCTTGGAACTCTGAACCTTTAACTGTGAACCCTTGAACTCTGAACCTTGAACCCTGAACCTGTGAACCTCTGAACCTTTACCAGTGAACCATTGCCAAACGACAGCTTGATTTCCCAAAGTGAACATAACATCCTGATTTCTCCGGTTGGAGAGTTAAGTACTGAACTGATTGAGGCCGTTGCCGGCGAAATCAAGCAGGTGTTTGGCAATGGTTCACTGGTAAAGGTTCAGAGGTTCACAGGTTCAGGGTTCAAGGTTCAGAGTTCAAGGTTCAAAGGTCCACGGTTCAGGGGTTCTCCGTTCTGGGTTCCGGGTTGAGCCATGAAAGCCGGTTCAGTAATTTCAACAAGCATTGAATCCTGTACCTTAAAACCCTGCC
>PVMK01136189.1_pt1 | contig 29762 bp, 26 predicted proteins | sample 1853481 | NCBI WGS metagenome assembly PVMK01 (sample SAMN08533507, study PRJNA380276) | Marine sediment metagenome, whole genome shotgun sequencing project.
CGATCAGGATAACATCCGCTGCTTTGGCTCCGGCATCTGCGGCCTCAATGGCTGGTATAAATCCCCAGGTTTCTATCAGTCCAAGGCTTTGCTTTTTCATGGATTATCCCTGTCTTTCTATGTTGGTTTGCAATTCTGTTACGACTAAGGTAATCAATTCCCCTAATTGATTTTGAGAAAGTTGCGCCGGATCGTTTAGAGGGCTTTCCCGGAGTTGCATCGTGTCTTTCGGACCAGCGGAATAAGCCTGTTCAGAGTGAAAAAGCAGCGGATTTCCTTTTACCAATCGAGCGGCGTTTGGCGCCCAACAAACGCAGTTGTGTCATATCAAATTTATCGGCTGCCATTGAAAATAAAGGTTTGTCAACCGGTAGATCTCGATGGTGTAATACCGCCATTTGATTGGTTCCGCTAATGCCAATTCCAACATTGAGTTTAGACCCGTCAGCAGCCTGTTTGGCAAGGATCTCCAGCGAATTTTCCTCTACTTCTTCGATCTCCGCCGGAATCTCTTCTTCTTCCAATCCCCCAGAGTATATATCCAATTTCTTTTTCCGGTGAAGGCACGGTCGTCACTATTCGAACCACCGGTTTTGTCTCACTTCCGGCGATACGTTTATCCTCCACAGGACTAATTTCTTTGGTTTTCTTCATAAGCAAGAACAAGACCGGTTGCCACGGCGTTTCGAGGGTCCTTCTGTTCCACGGATGTTGGCTCTACCTGTAACCACACCGTATTCAGTCAAGGAATCCGAAATCATCCGGGGAATTTCAAAATCCAGCGCGGAGCCTCCTACCAATGCCACGAAACTGATTAGACGGATATTGTTGGCCGGTCCAACCCTTTCCAAGGCACGGAGGGAGTTATGTACAAAAACTTTTTTTTTGGCTTTTTGTCGAATTTCAACAATTTTTGCCAAAGGTTCACGAGTTTCCACCGGGATCGGTCCGTTTTCGGAAATCACTACAACACGTCCGAAAAGACGGGGATCAAGAGGCTCATGGAAAAACTGTACCGAGCCGTTTTCATGACGCAAATGAAAAAGCGTTTCAACTTTCGCCAGGGGAAAAAGCTTGATATTTTCTGCCAATTCAAGATCGTCCAGGCCGAGCTCCTTGTCGATAAGAAGCGTGACCATTTCACCCGCCCCCGCAAGATGTATGCTTTTGATTTCACCCGATTCGGTTATCAAAGAGGCATCCGTCGATCCACCGCCCAAATCGAGTATGGCCATAGGGGGCTCCGTTCCGGGTGTAGTGAGGGCTCCTCTTATAGCCATTTCGGCTTCAACTCCCGCTACAATTGTCGGCACCATGATTTCTTCTTCCAGCTTTCGTGCCAATCGCTGCATGGGCAATTTTTGGGTTTCAACCATAGCTGCCAATCCAACTGCATTGCCAAGAGAGTATTCACCCAGCCAGACTCCCTCGTACTCTCTGGGGAACGAGCGTATCCACGGCAAGAATGTCCTGGACACGGATGGCGCTGACGGGCTGATCTGTCAGATCGGCCATTACCTGGCGAACCGTTTCGAACATACCGCCCACATTGGTTCCCGGTTCAGCTTGTATTTCCAGGAGTGGTGATACCCTCGCCACCTGTTTCATAATGCTCTCAGCACCTTCATCGATCTGAATGTCAACTTTTTGATGTCGGCCGATGAGGTTAATCTTACCTGCCGGGATTCGACGTTCCTGAATATCGCCACGGGGGGTTTTAATGACTACGGCACTCCGGGTTCCTGTGAGAGCCCTGGCAATAGGAACAATGTCGCGGGTCTCCTCAGGGGTTAGCTCAAACAGGGTCGCAATGTCATAGGGATTGGAAAGCTTCTCAACCGTTTTGCCAATCGCTGCTACCTCTACCGCTGCCGGCATTCCCACGGGGACGCGATCAATATGAACGACTTCATCCACAATGGGAATGGAATGATGCAGCCTGTTGTGAATGAGCACTCCGTCGTCTTTCTGAACAATGGCTCCGGAAATTTGCAATTTCGCAGACATGGCCCTGTTCAGTTGCTCAGCCGCCGAACGAAACTCTGTTGAACCCGGGATAACCGCGATCCATTGCTTATCCCGGGAAGCAGATGCCAGATCTTCCAGCATGATGGTGGTTCCGAGCGCTAATCCCGTCCCTCCCGGCGTAGACGGATTGTGGCCGATCATGGCGGATTCCGTGATCACAGTCTCAGTTATTGTTTCCATGGCAACATCACCGATAACCGGGGTAGCCTCATTCAGCATAACAATGCCGAGATCCTTGCGTGGAATCCCTAAAGGGCCTAGGGCCCGGTCCAAGGCATCAATGATGCCAAAGACGTTCCGAACGGTTCCCTTGATACCCACCGTTTTTACGATTGAGCTGGAAACGATCCGCGCTTCGCCTGATCGGGTAAATTCAGCAATAGCAACCTCCGTTGAATTGTTACCGATATCCACTCCAGCGATGTACGGCATATGCCGGCAACTCCTTTTACTGTTTCAAACGACCTCGTTTTTCGTAAACATCAGCCGCCTCTTTGACAAGGGCCGCACATATCTTCGCATTGTATTTTGTTGCAAGCTCGTTGGCGATATCGAGCAGCTCCGGCTTTGTGCACCGATAGGGCCGCAACGAATTATAAATTTCCAGTACCCGGTCATCGGGAATTTTGGTCATTTCCGCTGCCCTGCGAAGGTTGGCAGCAAGGTTCGGTCTCCCTATATCTTCAGCAATTTGGGCTTGATACTCAAGAGTTTCGGGTCGAATTTTTACGTCATCAAAACCGATCTGTCCGGATACCACTTTGTCAAGGGTAATGTCCTCAAGGGCCAATCCGCTGGCTGATTTTACCAGGTCGGGTCGTTTGGTTCCCAGTGGGTAGTCCTTTTCTGCTTCAAGTTTTCCACCAGGACTGTCCGTAAGTGTCTCCTGTCCTAGCTTCTTGTTCAGAGTGGCCATAGCCCGTTTTACTGCTTCGGCAATCAGGTCCGGCGAGATGTTAATTTCTTTTGACTGAGCCATGTGCTCTTCCTCCTTGGATATTGGTTCAAATAAGATAGCGGTATCGATTCTTTCGTGAAAAATGAAAAAGCCTTCTTAACATAAGCCATCCACCGACTATAGCTGAACCGTTAATTCCGTGCTCGATTCGTCCGGCCGCACATGCAAGACTTCTTTGTTATGGAGCAATGCCGCCAGTCCTTGATACTTGGGCCGGGCCATGGGGTCATTGCGGACGGGGACAGGATTGGGATGCTCTCCTTTGGCATATTTAGCTGCATTACGCCCGATGGCCCGGAATGTCTCCTTCTCAACAAGGGGAGACTGAGAAAACAGTTCCAAATTTTGGAGTGGGGCTAAATCCCGCTGATGGATGACAGTGGTCCCTCGGGAGATGGTGCCGATGCCGATTCCTGACCCGCTCAATTTTGCGGTCTCATGGGCGATGAACCCCACATCAGCCGTCTTATTTACCCTGATCAGACGATATTTGAGACCTTCTTCCTCGATCCCCGCCATGATTTCTTTGAGCACTTCCTTATGCGGAATGTCGATGATGGTCTGGGTCATAGCGACACCAAAGGCTGGTGGAACGCCGATGACGACTTCATTTCTATTTGTTCCGACTTTTGCCGTCCCAAGCTCCTGAAACTGGAGTTGCGGTGCGCTTCCTTCCTGCTTTGGTGCCGTCTTTTCATCCCCTTGCATCTCCTTTAATACTTCGAGGATAATTTCTTTTACCATGTCTTCGGAAATGTTCATCTTATATTCCCTCCATTCGGCAGTCCTAAATGTCTTCAGGACTGATAGCTGCCGGAATGTTTTTTAAAAGTTCCCATCTTTCACCTTCAAGACGGTATCCGGTGCCAGGCCCATTATAATCATTTAGATCATTAACGGCAGCCACCACGTTGAAATTCTCATCAAAGATGGCCGAAGTGTGGAGATAGTCTCCGGTTACTTTTTCTTTCAGCATATTGAGTACCGATTGCGCCACATCATTAAACCCGCGTTTCGCCAAGGCGCGTACAACATCCACTCCCGTGGTTCCACGCTTCATGAATTCGTCGATGGCCCGAAGATCTTCAGGCACGTTGCGTTCCGGCATGTCCTTGCTGCCATGGGCGTAAGTGGCAGCTTCCACTTCCTCATCCGTAATGGGCGGAAGTCCCTTATATAACGTATGTGACCAGAAGAGATCGGAAGAGGCAAGTCCCGAGAAAATAAAATCTGTACCGGGAAGAAATTGCATCAGCATACGGGCAGTATTGCGGATAGGGGAATGGGTAAAGGTCTGGTCATTTCCAGATGCCACCTCAAGATCATTGAGCACAGTGGCAACATTTTCCGCCAACATGGTACGAACTCCTGCCGGCACTGCTCCCGGTACGCCGACGACACTGATGGAGCCGTTCTGCAAACCTTGTACGCCAGCACCCTTGGTAACCATCACACAGCGAATCTCCAGATAGAGCATCGATTTTCCTTCCGCATAACCCATTTGAACTTCAGATCCGGTACCGGAAGTAAACCGCATTTTAAGACCTCGAGAAGCATATGCGGATGCTAAAAACGCCTTGGACCAAGGGGTGTCGTCTCCATCAACGAAAACCTGTTCAGTGCCGTAGACCGAAACGGTTTCCGCATAATGCGTCAGACCGCGCATACCCATGGTAAGCTCCAGAGCCTCTTCCACCGCACACTGAGCCAGAAGTCCGGGTCGACCCGTCTGTCCGCCAACCAAAAGGGAGAGTGCATTCATAGGAGCATAGCGCCCAACACCGACCGTAGTCTCTATCTCGCTGAAACCCCTGTAACCTGCCTCGGCAGCATCGGCAGCCAAAAGGCCCGGTGTGTCCTTTAGATTGGTCACATGAGCTTGATTGGATGGTGTGCGTCTTGGCCGTAGTTTTTGCATAGCCATCATGAGTTCGACGATATTCATATGTTTCAGAACATCAACATATTTGGCCGGTGTCATGCCAACGGACAGTCTTACGATCTCAGTCCTGGGTACGCTGATATCCACCAGCATGCGTGCGATTTCGAGAGAATCTATAGCCATGGCTTCTTCTGCTACATCGGTGTTAATACAATGATCTGCAATCCAAGTGTCGATCATGTCAAATTCTTCCCTGCGCTTGCCGTCCATTTCCAACACAGTTCCGTTTTCTATTTTGATACTAGGGGTCGGATCATTGGGGCTCTCCATGGCTATCAGGCCCACATCAACCCATTCCTTGATAAAGCCGTCCTGGTTGACCGCTCGTTCGGCCAACACTTCGAAACGCTTTTGTCTTTTACCCATTTTCTGTCACCCCCTAAATGTACGGTGTCGATAGAGATTTGGGTTCTTCACCCCAACCACACAATAGTTTATTCCCTATTTCTCTGCCGGAAATTACGGCCTGGCGCACTGCACCGGAATCTCCGGTGACCCAGATAAACACCTCGTTGGTCATGGAGGTACCGTGACTCGGTGAACCATAGCCGACCACCTCCACATCCGCCGCTTTAACAGCCGTATCAATCATCAACATTCCTACCACCGCCGGTGCCCCCAAAATCAAACCAAAGGCCTTCCCTACGGGAGCGTTTAATGCCTTATTGAGGCATGTGCTGGCCCTGGCAGAATACTGGTTTTCAGTATAACCTTGATCATTGACGTAAACATCACCGAAATACTTTGGCAAAACATCAAGGGTTACCTCTACCGCACGACGTGCATCCGAAACATCCTCTGCACCGAAAACGATTAAATTACCATGGCCTGCCCCACCTTTTGTATCCCGCGGCATTTCAACGCGGATGACTTCCGTATTGGTTGCTTTCACCGCCTCATCCGCCGACATCAGCTGGGGCCCCGCACCAACACGTCCGCCAATGATACCGATGGATTTGAATTTTTTATCAAAGTCCAGCAGCTCATGAATGGCGGAATCAAGGTTGGCAATAACGATTCCCATTGTGTCTCCCATGCTTACACCCACGAATTCGGTGACTTGTGCCAAGTCGGCTGACACGGAAAAATTATTCGTGTTTTCCGCAGGATTGTTCTTGTTTGGTTCCGGGGGGGTTGCCTTGCCAGAAGAAGGGGTACCCACCCGCTTCATCACTTCTTTTAGGACTTTGTCGATCAATTGTTCTTCCATCGGGAAATTCCTCCTGGTTTTGTCCGATTAATCTATGAATGACACGAAAAACCTTTATTTATCTGAAGGGTTTTGGGGTAGAATCATTTCTACATCCTGATGAGGTCTGGGGATGACGTGTACGGATATTACTTCGCCCACTTTCTCAGCTGCAGCTGCCCCTGCATCGGTGGCTGCTTTGACTGCCCCTACATCACCTCGAACCATAGTGGTCACAAGACCGGCTCCGATTTGTTTTTGTCCTACTAGAACCACGTTGGCCGCCTTAACCATTGCATCCGATGCTTCAATATTGGCGACCAGGCCTTTTGTCTCGATCATTCCTAAAGCTTCTTTAACCATTCGAAGATCCTCCTGTTTATTGATAGTAGAACATAAGGGTGTCGAGAGCTCTAAAAAGCCCTCGACACCCTAGTTGTCCTTGTCAATTAAGTTACTCTGTAGCAACTTCTTTTTTCTTAAATAAATCGGGCAATTTGGCGGACAACAAACCTGCGAGGTTTCCGATTAGCATGCAGACGGCTGTGTTCAGCAGGGCAAGCCAGATATCGCCCTTATGAGCCCCAAGATTCCCAAAAAATACGGCAGCGCCCACAAATTGCCCCGGGATTGCCGAAAGAATAGGGATGTTCCCTTCTATGGTCATAACAAAGCAGAAAACCCCGATCCAGGCGGAAAGAAGCAACATGTTTCCACCACCGAATTTCACCCACAGCCAAAAGAAAATAGCTCCCTGCAACATACCTGCCGCATTAGCTGCTATGGATTTTGGCAGGGCCGCTTTGTCCCCTCCGGCATAATAGAAACTTGCCCAGGCGGCATACCCAACCCAAGCAGCCAGCCAGGGTACCCAGACGGTGGTCTGAAACCAAAGTCCGCACAAAATACCGATTGATATCGATACTGGAAGTAACGCCATTATTTCACCTCCTTTTTAAATTCCTGTCCCAATGCATCTGCGGTCCAGATTGCTGCTTCAACCATGCTCGCCGTTACGGGAAACCAGGTTGAATGAATAGTTTCGCCCTCTGCCGTTGTCGCTTCAGCCACTTGTCGAATTTCTTCCTGTGTTGGGTTTGAAAGTCCTAACTCCTCCAAACAAATGGGTAATCCTACGCTGAGACAAAAATCTAACACCTCATAAATGTCTTCTGACGGACGTCCCTCCAATACAAGCTGGGTAAGTGTCCCAAATGCCACTTTTTGGCCGTGCAGCTTGCCGTGCGATGCCTCCAGAACTGTAAAGCCGTTGTGCACAGAATGGGAACCGGCAAGACCACCGCTTTCAAAACCCAAACCGCTGAGCAACGTGTTGGCCTCCACAATTGCCTCAACAGATGGTGTTACTACCTTTCTCTCGACAGCGAGCTTGGCCTGAAGGCCATGCTCCAAAAGCGTATCGTAACAGAGGCGAGCTAAAGCAATGGCAGAAAGGGTAGGAGGAGTTGCACCGGTTAAGGCGTTTGGTTTGCAACTCTTAGCACACGTATCCGCTTCCCAGAAAGTCGCCAAGGCATCGCCCATGCCCGAAACCAGATAATTTACCGGCGCTTGTGCTACCACACCCGTATCAACCAGTACACAATTCGGGTTTGTAGGTAATACCAGATACTTCGAAAAAACTCCGTCATCCGTGTAGATGACTGATAGAGCAGAGCAGGGTGCATCTGTTGCCGCGATTGTGGGAACAACAATCACCGGAACTTTCATCTCATATGCTACCGCCTTTCCGGTATCGATCACCTTGCCGCCTCCGGCACAGATGACAAGATCCGCCCCGTTGGCTTTGCCGACTTCTACCAACCGATTGATTTCATTGTCAGAGCACTCCCCCATAAATTCTTCCTGATGGCAGCCAATTCCATTTTCCGTAAGGCTGGCTTGAATTGCCTGGCTACAAAAAGACAAGGCTCTTTTACCTCCGGTCAGCAGGGCCTTAGACCCCATCTTGGCTGCGTGGGAACCAATTTCATTGATTGCGTCGACTCCTTGGATATACCGCCCAGGTGCAAGCAACATCCGACTCATTTTATACCTCCTTTATGGTAGAAGATTAGAAGTTTAACTTTCCTATTATGGCCGCCATAGAATTCATAATCAATTAATATAATTATAAATTCCATGCTAAAATGTATTTTTCAACGACGACAGCTAAACACCGTTTCTTGCCCCGTCCACGAGCAAACGGGCATTTAGAATAATAAATGAAGTGTTGCTAAAAAGTTTTCTTAATCTTAAAATGCGGGTTATATAGAAACGGACCTAAAATGATAAAAATTCCCTATATTTTTAAAACAAATTCTGACAAGAATAACAATCCCGCAAAAAGGGGAAAAATGGTCACCCGTTGGAGGGAATTTTGAGGGAATAAGGGGGATATGGGAGCTGATTTTTTTTTGAGTTTGGCGTCAGTGAATATCGATTTTTCTTTTAGATCTTCATTGTGTTGAGGCTAAAGCGAGACCTAACCATATTGTGTCAAAAAAATAAACTAAGTTAGCTTACCAATTTCCTTTTTCTGGCTTCCGCAGTGGCTTGAACACGATTCTTTACCCCGAACTTTTTAAAAATGTTCTTTACATGGCTTTTCACTGTTTCGGTACTTATATAAAGCAAATCGGCAATTTCTTTATTACCCTTTCCTTCAGCAATGAGCTGCAGAACCTCTTTTTCTCTCTGAGTAAGGTAAGCGTCTATTCTCTTTTGCTCCTCCGGATCGATATCCGTATATCCGAAGGCCAAATTAACAAGAAAAGGGGAAATAACCGGTTTTTCAAACCAAATAGCCTTGATGATTTTTACCAGTTCATCAATCCCAACGCACTTTAATACGTAGCCGTCAGCTCCTGCCTCCATAGCCTTCTGAATATAATTTTCATCGTTATAAGTGGATAGAACGATGAATTTCATTTTGGGAAATGATTTCCGTAAAATCCGAATGACACCGATACCCGACAATCTCGGCATATCCACATCGATTAGAGAAACATCAGGCCGGCATGCTTGTATCATTTCAATAGCGCTATAACCATCCTCGGCTTCTCCAATGAGTTCGATATCTTCTTTATGTTTAAGGCTTAATCTCAACCCGGTTCGCAGTAACGGATGGTCATCTGCCAGAAAAACCTGGATTGATTTTTTTGTTTTCATGATTTCATCTTCTCCAGATTCAGCAACATTTACAATTAGTTATTGGTCAAAGTTTGTTGGCAGAATGAAATTGAAGCAACACCCCTTGTTCTTTTCACCGTCATCGTCATAAAGGGGTGATTTTGTCCAAATGAGACCTTCGTGAGCTTCAACAACCAGTTTGCAAAAAGCTAAACCTAACCCCAAACCTCTTCTTCCTTTGTTGGGTATGGGGTTATTAGTAAAAAATTTTTCGAAGATATTCTTTTGATAATAATTCGGTATTCCCGGTCCATGGTCTGTTATAGTTATCAGAACGTACTGTTGATTCCCTTCGAGTTGACGGAAGATAGCAGGGTTGATCATTGCGCCGGCTTTTTTCTCATCATTTTCTTTTACCAGTATCGAAGACACATTGACCCGACCGTTTTCCGGGCTGAATTTAATGGCATTGTCCAGGATATTAATGATCGTTCGCATGAGGCGGGTTTGGTCTCCATTGAGCATTAGAGGTGCTGAAGTCGGGTCATAGTGAACAAGAATCTGTTTTTCCAGGGCCAAAATTTTTAGCTGATTGATGCCGCCTTGAAGCATTTGATTCATGTCAATCGGAAGTTTGCGGAGCAGAAACTGTCCGTTTTCGTTTTGATAAATATCCAGAAAGTCTGTCACCATTCCCAATAGTTGATTGCTGGTGGTTAAAGCCAAATCCATGATTTCCATCTGGCTTGGCTTAAGTTGGCCTAGAGTGCCGTTCACCATGAGCTCTATCGCCTTTTGAATCGAAAGTATTGGATTTCCCATATCATGGGTCAACATTCCGACAAGGTCATTTTTCATGCGTTCTGTCTTTTTTTCTTCAGAAATATCTCTGAGTACAGCCACATAACCTGGATTTTTATTATTATCAGTTTTGAAACTCGAGAGGGACATCTGAACCGGGAAGTACTGGTTGTCAGCATCGACAGCAGTCAATTCAGATCGACCGTTTCCTTTCAAGCTCAATTCCATCTGTTTTTGATATGCCCTAATAGAAGCCGAATCTGAAAAGAGGGAAAATATGGATTGGCCAATCAGCTTTTCTTTCTCATGGCCAAACATATTTGCACAAGCATCATTGACCATTGAGATAGTCGTATCCGGGTTGGTTGAGATAATACTATCCGAAACACTGTTGATAAGTTTGTCGAGGTAATGCTGAGAATACTCAAAGGATAGGTATTTTTTCAGCGCCAGCTCACTGATTGTCAAGGTTACAACTTCCATTAGACTCACGATGCTTTCGAAGCGTTCCGGACTCATCAGGGGAATTTTTTCGAATTCGCTCAGATAGCCCTCGATGTTCCGGACACCGATAGAACGAGCACGTTCAGTAACAATGCTGGTTGGAATTGGCTCATCCAGAACCTGACCACATAAAACAGTAGCCAGGTGGTAATCCTTCACAATAATCGGCGATGCGCTGTCTAACAATCCGGCATTTAAACACTTATAAATAAAGCGTTTTTTTAACTTAGCAGACTGCTTTCCTCCGTAACTGTCACTTTCGTGGCATTTTTGTTTCCCTAATTTAGAAGAACGGCAGTAATTTCGGCAGAGAACTGAAAAATTGTGCGGTTTTGTAATGGGTTGGCCGTTCACATCTGCGATAATAGACGCAACTCCGGTAACCTCCGTGAATACTTTAAGAATATCGTCTAATTTCTCCTGTTTTATAAGATCAAATAGGTGGATTGATTTCTTCACACATCCTCCTTAAACCATGGTTACCAAGAAGCCAGAGATATAATCTGTTATGCAGATGAAACTTTAGTGAATTCCTTCGGTTGAATCCTAAGAGTTAGAGAACCGAAATCGAAATTCCTACTATTTCCATTCATATAGAAAAAATCTCCAGAGAGCAAGTCAGATTTCGAAATGCCGATCTTTTGAAATTCTGAGCTGAAAGCAATCTTTAGGCTTGGGAGAAAGAATAAAAGAAAAGGCGAACTGCCTAAATCCATTGGCAGGTCGCCTTGGGCCGAAATATTATATATATTGACCAGCCAACCTATTTTGTTTGGCTGGATATATTTTTGGCCCAGCACGGACTCGAATTTAAAGCTGAACGCACTAATATTATTTATATTAATTACGAATAAACAGCATAAATACCGTCATAAATACCGTCACAATCTTTTTGCTACCCCTTCAAAATGTTTTTCAAGGATGGCGGGTGGACATATATTTTCTCGCGGCTGGAAGTCGAGCATGGAATGGATAGCGCGTAAACCCGACCTGTGATGCATAATACCACAATATGTTTGAGCTGTCCATGATACGCCGAAAACCTTAACAAAACTTAACAACCTGCCCAACCTGGAAAAAGTGTCATAGCCCCAGTCGCTAAACATAATATTCTCTTATCGGTGGTTTGGTTGCGGCTGTGATTTGTAGATGATATTTCAGGAATCGTAGTGATGATTTGAACCCAATGCTCACGATTTTTAGGATCACCCTCATTCATCGACGAGGCAGACTCAAAAAAACCGACAAACCGGTTAAAACTCAAACCACAAGATGTTGATTTTTCCTGCCTCCATCCAGCCAGGAAAATGAGGATTCATTCAAGTGTGATACTCATAACATATCAAATTTATTAAGGGTTTTTATGGCTTAGCGATATATTGCAGATGAACGAAACCGCTACGCGGTAGCTTTTTCTCAGAATTTCCCACATCTTTGAGATTTAAGATTTATTTTCTTTATTGTGCTATTTTTTTTAATTTTTTTAGCCGGCAATTAAACTTTTAGCTTTTCTTCCTTTTAAGAATGTGCGATGTTACTTACTGTAATTATAATGAAAAGAGAAAGTGGATACTTTACCCATATAGCATATTTCATGCCAAGATTGTCGACGGCTTCGTACATCTTTGTTTTATCAATAATCCCGCCCCGATAAATCACCATTCAAAATCCTGTTGCCAATAGAGCTAAAAAACTATAATCTTTAACTTATCTACTGCGGGACATCCTATAATCCTTTTGTCAACCCAAAAACGATAAATTTTAAAGTTTTATAATATCAGACAGTTAAGAAGGTGTGCATTTTAAAGGCGCACCTGTCCTTTGTTCTTTGACATCATTTTTCGGCGATTCTCTCACCAATACGAACCCTACCTCTGATAGTTACGTTTATCCGGTATGTCTTATAACATTAAGACTTCCAATCATCCCTTATTCAGAGTCGAAAGTTCAGTGAGAGGCCCAGGACTGTCCCTCCAGAAGTCTTAATGCTCCAACTATGGATAACGGACTCTCTCGCCGAAATAGTAACACTTATTATTCGATATTCAGATATGCCGGATCAAACACCTGTCTTTTCTTCATCAATGTCCAGGCAATTACAAGCATTTTGGCAGCCAGCTTAACGCGCATCTTTGTTTTAATTCCACGCTCGCGTTCTCTTCCCCGAAGAAGTCTGGTAAAGTATGTTCTGAACAGATCGACTCTTGCGGCGGCTACATGAGCTGCCTGATACAAGGCGTAGCGAAGCTCACCGTTACCTTTTTTAGATATTACCGGGATCGCCTTGTCGCTGGTTTTACCACTACGTTTTGCACACAGATCATAGCCGGCTAATTTGATAAGCTGTTTTCGGTTTTCAAATCGAAAAGGATCGCCAATCGAAGCCAACACCCTGGCCGATATGTATGGGCCAAAGCCCGGTATCGTCAGCAGGTAGCTATATTCAGCAAACTCAAGAGCGACATCTTTTATAGCCGTTTCAGTTTCTTTTAGCTGTTGGCGAACTTGCTTTAGTTTTTCTACCAGAAGCTGAGCTTCGAACGCTGCCGCTGATCCCATCGGACAGCCTATAGATTCTATCGCCTGTTGATGGATTTTTCGTAGTCTAAGTAGCTGAGCTGTCCCTCGCCGGGTTCGCGTCACTATCTGAAAGAACGACTCAAAGTCCATGCCGGCGATTTTATCCGGGTCCAGGCACCATTTGACAATTGCCAGGCTCTCACTCTCACAAGCGCTGTAGAACCTGTCAAGTTCGGGAAAGTACTGGGCCAGAAGATTATTTCTGATTCGCATCCGAAGACTGTGCTCTTCTTTCTTCAGCCGTCTTCTCAATGACAGTAAAGACCGAAGCTCAATAATGCCAGGTGACGGACTATCATAGTAAAGACATCTTCTCCTGGAAACCAGGTCTGCAATATTGGCTGCACATTTGGTGTCATGTTTATCCCAGCGCCCGTCAAGAAGCTCCCGATTCCTTTTGACCGCTACACCAGAAACAAGAACGACGTTACAATCGCAACGGATTAAATGACTGGCCAATGGCTTATGGTAATTGCCGGTCGGCTCCACTCCATAGATGATTTTAGAAAGGCCGTTTTGAGACTTGATCTCCTCGGCGGTTTTCAGTAGCCGAGAAAAACCATCTAAGTCATTTTTAAAGATCAGTTTTCTAAACAAAGATTTTCCAGTTGCCGAGCCCATGAAAGCATGATGTTTGTCTTTGCCCACATCGATACCGACAACCAAATATTGATCCGATCTGGTGATCTCTTTAACAATTTGACAATACTGCCTGCGCCTGATAAGTTCTTGATTACTCATAATAACCTCCTTTTGGTGTTAAAGGGTTTTAATTTGCCACCTTTATGCTATCAGGAGGTTATTTATTTACTATGACTTAGATCATTTTGTTCTGAAGCAATCCTCGTACCCTTGGGGATATAACCTTCTGCTATTTTAATATATAACTATGGATAAAACACTAAATAGATATCACAAGATTTTCGAGGCATGGTTTATAGCTGACTTTCAGGCGCGATTTTCATAAACCAAGCCTTGAAGCGGAGCCACCAGCCCGTCAAGGGTTCTTTAGTTTCGATCACATCTTGTTTATCGATCCGGCTGTGCCATTCAAGCTTGCCCTTGTCGTTTACGCGTACCCTATAGGTGAGGGTCGCCAGACTTTGGTCCATGTCTTGTGTCAAGCTTTCAACCATTGCTGCAGAGTCAATTAATAGACCCATTTCAGCGTTGAGCTCAATCGACCGAGGATCAAGATTCAGTGAACCGACAAACAATAGTCTTCGGTCAATGAGGAAAGCCTTGGTATGCAGGGTCAGTGTATCCGGACCATCTTTATTGCCACTCAATTCGCGTGCCGCATTGGCGCGCGCTTCATATAGCTCAGCACCGGCGTTAATGACATCCCGACGATAGCGCGCATAACCTGAATGCACTGGCACATGATTGTTGGATGCCAGTGAATTGGTGAGAATTACAACCCGCACCCCCTTGGCAACAAGGTCACGAATTAACTGCACACCCCTATCGCCCGGTACATAGTATGGTGAAATCAAGATAATTTCTGTTTCGGCATTTAGAATGACCTCGCGCAAATCTTTGGCGAGCCGCATATGCGTCTCGTTGATCTCATTGATCAGTTTGTCGGGACTGTCAGCAAGAACACGTGCATGCGCAGCAAACAATGGTTGCCGACCGGCAATGAGATCCTTAATCAACTGGCTATTGAGTGCTTGTTTGTATACTGTGTCATAGATACCATCGAATTCTTCTGCGATATCCGCTCGAACGGTCTCCAGATCTTCTTTTTTTGGATTCTTGATGAACTGCTCGATGGGCACTGCACGCGAATGGTTCCAGTATTCGTCGAAGGAATTGGATATTTCGGCTGCGATTGGCCCCACGGCCAAAACATCGAAGTCGACAAACACTGCGTCTGCTTTGAGCTCAAAGTACTCATCGGCGATATTGCGGCCGCCGACGACGCTAATTGAATTGTCTACCGTAAACGATTTGTTGTGCATGCGGCGGTTCGCCTGACTGAATTGGCCGATAAAGTTAAATGCATATATGCCGCGCCGTGAAACGGGATTGAATATTCGGATTTCGATATTGGGGTGTTGATTCATCAGCAGGAAACTGCGATCGGGAAAGGTGGTAAATACGTCATCCAGCAGGAAACGGACCCGAACGCCCCGATCCGCCGATTTGAGCAGCGCGTTTGCCATCACGGCGCCAGCTGTATCGAGTTTCATTAAAAAATACTGCATGTCGATACTTTTTTCCGCTCTTTCCGCCAGCCGGAGTCTGACACCTAAAGCATCCATGCCTTGATTCAGGGGATAGAAACCGGACCGCCCGTCATGCTGTGCGGTCTCGTGTGCAGCGTATTTGCTCAACGCCGTATTTTCTGTGTTAATGGTCGCTGTGCTGTAGGATTTAGGTTGATCAAAGGATACCGTCGCACAACCGGCAAAGAGTCCGGTGAAAACCAATATCGCTGAAATTTTGAATAGTTTGAAAGTCGTCATCTCAAGACCTCCCACAACAGTCGAACCGTCTTAATTGGCATTGCTGATAGCCTGGGCCTTAGCCGCTATCGTTACGGCTACACATGACATGCAATATATTCTCTATATGGATTTACGTTCGCTTACAGATATAAATCTGAAGTCCTCAAAAATTACAAATGTTCTCATTATTGTGAGATATTACTTGCTCAGCCAGTAGACCAGACCGGGCAGATCTGCAATTCCTAGCGTCAGAAAGAGCGTATCATCAACATCGTTGATGACATCGCGTGCCCCCAGGCTAATGCGCAACCGATTTTTGAATAAATTGGCATGCACGTCGAGTCCAAAACTCGTCTGTTCGCCAATCGCCGGCCTTTTCCAGTTATGATACACGGCCGGTGTGACCCCCCATCCGGAGAAAATGGCCGTTTTTTCAATTCGTGTAAGATCCAAGCCAAGAATGCCGTAATTCTCACGACTTTCAAACACATCGGAATGGATTACACCACCAGTAAAACCTAATCCCAAGCGAATGCCTAAGTTTGTGTTTTTGAAATTCCAGGTTGGCTGCCAGAAGATCAGCAAGTCGCCATCTACTAAGTCGATGGCAGTTTCATAAGGAATGATGTTGCGCCAGAACCAGGACTCGGGCGCAGTCGATGGTGAAAATGTGAACTTCGGGTACTTATAAGTTGCTGTTCTGAGCACAAAGGCACCGGCCCCCATGAGGGATGTATTGGCCTTATCTCGTTTTTCAGGATCGGGTTCGCGGGCTTGGTAAATTGCTTCAGCCAGTTTTTCGAGGTAAACTAAGCGGTTGGTTCCGCGGTTAACCAATTCATATGACCAGTACTCCGGATCATCCATGATCAGGGCCAACAGGGATTTCCCGCCTTCAGGCGGTGGGGTGGGTTCGAATCCTTTGGCTTTCAGGTACTCGAAGAACTCGCGTTCGGTTGAAAGCGGCCCCTCTATCTTTTCATTGCCTTCATCGGCGGTCAGAACTGATTTGTTGAGTCCTTCGTGTATGATTCTAATATCGCGATCTTCTGGCGGCATTGGATCATAGGCATAGCGCAGTTCACCTTCTTTGCCAAATTCCTGCTTGGCCATCAGCGCGAATACATATCTGCCCTTAGGATTATCAGCCATCCCCGAAAGATGGTATAACTCTTCGCTTAATCGATCACGGCAGGCCAGGAGTTGGGTTTGCTGGTCCTGAGAGGGAAAATTCCGAACGCACTGAAAGTTGGCATTAGTCATAATGGAATCGTAGATACCTACAAAATAGTCGAATTCGCGGAATTTATATTCGAGGAAAGCGCCAAAGTCGCTCAGCAGCACACCGGTGATGGGGCCACCGCGACTGGATACATGAATCAATCGGTCTGAATCGATGGATAAGGCCGAACGTCGGATATCCTTTTGGAGGTTCTCGTCTTTGGGTACGACTTTCTCGGAAAGATCTGCAAGCACATTTGCCAACTGTTTTCTCAACCTTGGGGTGTCGATAATGCATTCAGAAACGAAGCCCTGTTCAGCCTTTGCTGAAGGCGGGTGGCATGTCGTGGCAATATGCTCCTGCAACAGAGCTTGGGCGGATAGGGGTGCTTCTATGGGTGTAATATGGTAGATGTGGGCGAGGTCCAAGAGCCGTCCCGCATACCGCAGACGGTCGCTGCATCCCAGTTTATGATCAAAGTAAGGCAGGACGGAATGACATTTCACATCAAGTTCGCTATCATCCATGATATCGGCAATCTTTAGGCTTAACTGGGGAAAGGTTGAGCTTCCAGTTTTCACTGGTCAATTCCCGATAGAGTTCATACATGCGGGCAGTTCCGATTGCCCCACCGAGGACGACGGCTTCAGAGGCTAAATTGAAGGTCAACTCGCGGCAGGCATCCGGAGGGTTTTCGCCATCACAGGCACGCTTATCTTTCGACACAGGTGTTTCATATCGTTCACGGTTAGGGTCGAGATAAATATATTTGATCGGCAGGGGTTCTTTTTTGTGCAGCGTGCTGGATTCAGAAAGTAAGCGAGCCAGGCCGATGGGAAGATTGTCGAACAGCCCGCCATCGGCAAATTCGGCTTCCGTCAGTTCGTAACCATCCGGGCACACCAGATCAATTTCGTTGGCATCGACTGCTTCCATCGAGGGCGTTGCGGCGCTATCATCATCTGTATAGAAAGCCTTTTGCCGGCAGTATTGCAGTCGCTTGCGACCGAAACCGATGGGAAAGGCACTGGTTGTCAATAAGGCATCTTCGATTTGCTGGTCTGAAATAGAAAACGGCGAGCCATCAGAAGACCAGGGCATGAGAATCATTGCCGGGTCAACCAGGGATGGGTAGTCATTGGGATCGAAGAAGAATTTGACGGTGCCGTCCGTCCGGGTGCGCATTTCAAATGGTATGTAGAAGCGCTGGTTGTCAACCTCAACGCCACTGACTAACATGGTCTCGGGTCTCACACTGGTTACCGTGACCCCCAGTGGTAAGCGAAGGCCAGGACGAAAAGTTCCCGGTCGACGCCACTTTTTACGCAGTTCGCGGGCGGCCTCGACGAGGTCTTTTCGGGAGAGCAGCGCGTCATCGGGTAAATACTGGCGGGGATCAGCGTTGGGTGGCAGCAATCGGTTTACATCGAGGGTTAGCCAAAAATCTCGGAAAATATTGTCATTGATGCGGTTGGTGAAACCACCTTCGTTTTCCGGATTCACAGACCAGGCCAGTGCTGCGAGCAGGGTGTTGATACCTCCAGCTGATGTTCCTGCAATGCTGGCAATTTCAATAGACCGCCTCTTTCCGCCCAGCGACCAGGCTCCGGTTTTTTCAACCTGACGTATGACCTCAATATGACCCCAGATCAACCCGGCCTCATAAGCTCCCTTACTTGCACCGCCGCTGATAGCTAAAGAAATTCGATTCGGGTAAGTCTCAGCTGTCACAGGTTTGGTGCAATAGAGCGGTATTAAGATAATTAGACAAGCCAGTAATAGGGTGAAACGTCGGATCTTCATGCAGGGTCCTCCTCTGCTTTTGTTCAATCTATAAGTAAAGGGAAAACCAATGCGAATAAAGGGTAGATGCAAAGAAGCAACACCATCATCTCCCTTGAGGTCAATCTTGTTATCAAGAAATATTTTCCTACCCAACAAAGTTGTTCGACATTCAGTATAGGTATTAAGCGCTGATCATTCAACACAATTATTGCACCGCAACTTATTAAGGCATAAAAAACCTCTCAGATATTGCAGTAATCGCCACAAATATCGTTTGGTGATATGGTATTGTGGTATCTCAGAAAATTTAGGCACTTGATAGCTGCTACTAATTGCAGGTATCACAAAATTTTCCAGCCTCTGATAAATACAGTTTTTAGTACCTATCAGCAATTGAGGCCATTTTCGATAAGTTGGAGATGTACGAAACCGCTTCGCGGTAGCTTTAGTTCAGTTTATCCAACATCCTTTTGAGATTTAAGAATTATTTTCTTTATTTTGTCATTTTGGTGAAATTTTTAAAGCATGGAATTGAATTTTTAGCTTTTATTTATTTCAAGAGTATGCAATATTACTTACTGTAATTATAATGAAAAAAAGAGAGTGGATACTTTACCCATATAGCATATTTCATGCCAAAATTATCGACGGCTTCGTACATCACCGTTTTATCAATAATCCCGCACTAAGATCCACAATCTAATTTTCTAACACGGCCAGCGCTTGATCGCAAAGTTCTGGCTTTTTTTTCGGCGGGACTATGGATAAAACGCTTATTAGGTATCACAGGTTTTACACCGGATACAATCAGCAGCGTATATTGGATAGCCTTCCAAATAAAAAAGCGTGGACTTTTAACGTCAATCCACGCTTTATATTCCATAGGTCATAGTGAACAATGATAGCCGGAGTCCTTGGGTGGTCTCCTTTCCTTATTTATTGATTATTCTTCCAGCACTTCCACAAGCGGAACTCCCACCGATCCTGATGGGGGTTTGATTTCCAGATACGCTGCTATTGTCGCGGCTATGTCATGGGGCCCAACCAGCCTGCTTATTGTCTGAGCCGAAACACCGTTGCCGGCAAAGAAAATAGGCACGTAAGTATCGTACTTCCACGGTGAACCATGGATAGCAGCAATTTTTTCGATGCCCATCTTTTCGGCTTCCTCGGTAGAGTGTAAAAACCAGTAATGCTGAGGCACCATATGGATGTTGCCGGAACGTGTTGGATGAAAGCTGCGCCGGATCTGGTTCTGGATCGGCGACTCGGTTATTCGCCCAGCGAATAAGTCGCTGCGTGTCATGGCATAAGCGATCCCTTCCACTTTCATCATTTCTGCGGCAACAAAGCGCTCCACTTCCTCGATATCGAGCCTTGCATCCGCTATGGCGTCAAGATTGAGATAGAGATAGGGATGACTGTGGACGGCAATGAGGTCGTCCCGTCCGAAACGGTTCTTGAGTGCATTCGTTAAAGGAGAGCCTTTTTTAAACCAGTCCAATGGAAAGCGGCCTGTCTCCATTCCATGTTCAGCCATATATTCAGGGGCTTCAGGCGCGCCATGATCGCCGGAAAGCACTATCAGGGTCTTATCAAGGCCGATTTTCTTGTCTACATACTGGAAAAGTTCGGCCAGCACCCGGTCCAGGCGCAGGATATTATCCTCGGTTTCCAAACTTGAGGGGCCAAAAAGATGGCCGACATAATCGGTGGATGAAAAACTGATTGCCAGATAATCAGTTGCATTTCCCCGGCCTATCTTTTCGTTCTCAATAAGTGTTTTTGCAAAATCCAGCGTCAGCTCGTCACCGATGGGTGTTAGCGTAAGAATTAAATAGAAGTACTTCGCACTTCCATCTCCCAGTGCATGGGGAAATGTCCGACCCAATTCCGCAAACGCCGATTCGTAAGGGCGATCATCTATGTTCCCGGCAACATAGGCAGAACGATCATGCAGAAGATCCCACGTTTTTCCCTTGTAGCGGTCGGCCGGTTTGGCGGCATTCCATCGTTTCACCCATTCAGGATAATCGTTATAGTAATAAGTAGTGGTAATAAACTTGCCACTGCTCTTTGAGAACCAGAAAGCCTTGCCCGCATGTCCTCCCGGAAGGATGGCCCCGCGGTCCTTGATTGAAACGCTGAATACCCGTGACTGTCCGCCGTTATGAACAACAAGCTCATCGCCAATCGTGGTGGCAAGAAGATTGCGCGGTGAGACACCTTCGTGGGGTTTCGGTTTGCTGCCGATAATGTGATGACGATCGTCTTCGGTGTTATAAACAAACTTGCCTGTTTTCTGATCAATCCAGTCATTAGCGATTATGCCATGCCTGGACGGATCTGCACCTGTGGCAAGAGTCGCGTGCCCAACGGCTGTTTCCGTGTTGGCGTGTTGATAGTGGGCGTTGTTGTAATGAGTGCCGTTTTCCAATAAATAACGGAAGCCTCCTTGGCCGAGACGCTCTTTAAAGCGCATGGGCAGGTCACCACGCAATTGGTCTACTGTGATTTGCAGCACCAGTTTTGGACTCTTATCGCCAGCGGCTGCGGGCAGTATCAGTCCGTGTGCAAAGAAACATATGATCAATACAAAAAATAAACCTTTTAACTTCAAGGCCTTCCTCCTTTCCGGATTGTTTTTCAAATACCCATATCTCGGTTCTGGCATTTGTTGTGATAAATTGAGACTATCTTACAAAAAACGGTCTTGTCAAAACCTTTGATTTTCTGCAATTCTACAACTATCTGGATCGATAGTTATTTAGACGATATGTTTTGGGTATCACATTTATTCGGAAGGTTGATAGTCGCACATCATTGCAGCTATCACAGGTTCGCCTGATGTTTGAATAAGTTCGAGCAACCGTGTTTCGAGCCAAGTCTTAATTTTGCTGACTTTAAACCGTGTATTGCTCCTCATCATAGGGCAGCGGCAAGATATGCCCCCTTTTTACGGGATCCAACGGCTCCATTAGTTTTGACTTGAAATCCGGGCCGAAGATGCGTTCAAAATCCAGTGAATCCAACGATCCTTTCCCTCCGGTCGCTTTTTTATCCATCAGTGCCAGTGCCAGTTCCCTCACCATCGGCCCCACGGGAACCAGAACTTTTTCACCTATCATTCGTACGTCGTCGGAAACACTGTCGTCGGGCAAGCGCACGTTTATGCTCGGAGACTGGCCTACGATATCTCCGTCATCAATGGTCGGGGAGACCCTGTGGAGGGTAACACGCGCAGAGGATGCCTTTCGTTCGATCAGGTCCTCCCAGGGCTGGGGACCTGCCCCATGACAGTGTAACAAATCGGATGGATGCACGTTGTAGATGCCGTAAGCGGGAAAGTCGATAATCGTCTCGTCAATCACCTGCCCGAAAGCCGCTACAACAATGGCTTCGGGAGCCCATTCACCGAGGATCTCTCGAAATGCTTGAATCTTTACCTCTCCGGTATAACATGGGATTCCCATGGACAAGGCACGGTGCAGGAGCCCCCACTCGTATTCTTCCCTCTCCGCTTCTTCGTAGTATCGCCAGAACCGTTTTTTTAAGGATATTTTCGCATCAACATCTAAAGGATCATCAGTCAATAGGCCAACCAGCTTAACCCCTTCAGGACTATCTTTCTCTAATAATAACAATGTTTCAAAAGCCAGAAGCCCCAGGGTCCAGGAACCGATACAAAGTACCCTGAGTCCTTCATCCGGACGTCTGTTCACTTCATCAGGGGCCGGCAAAATAAGCCGTCCCCATCGGGAGCCTTCAACCCGGGTAACCTGACGGTCTGGATTTTCACCGGTCAATCTTTCCAACAAATCCTTATCCAGATCCGATATGTCTGCCATAAAACTTCCTCCTTGATCAAGTATGGATGGCGCGGGCATGTTCCCGGTGATAGATGTTCATCCAGTAAAATGTGAATGCGGCACTTACCAGGGTAACAGCATAGGCACTGGCCAGGGCATTTATAATATGCATATACAGAACAACATGCCGGTACGCCAGGGCGAAAACCATGCAGTTGACGACCCCACTGACCATCATCGGGCGCGCCATGATTCTTGCCAGATCTTTTCCCCCATATACATCCGTAATAACGAGTGTGGCTACGACCGTGGCTGGAAATGCTGAGAGAATGCCGCCAAAAACCGGGCCACCCAAACGGGAACCGAGCATGGCCAGGACGATGATGGATCCTCCGGCGCCGGCCCGAATCGCGATCTCAATCATTCCGTGCCGGACAGGCTGGGTACCTGGATCGGGAGTATCGAGATTGGCGATAAACAAGAATGAAACCAGAAACAGCACGATGCCAAGGATAACCACAAAATCGAACCGAACGGGATGGAAGTAAAGCAGAACCGACTGGACAAGTATCCATATGCCCAGTGAAGCCAGTAGTCCGGTTGAAAAGCGTTTTTTTGAAAAGGCGGCAAATGTGGCTAAAAAAACGGCGTTGCCGGAGATGGCCAGGGGAAAAACGCCCGTTACATCGTATCCGTGGCGAGCACCCTCGGTGTATGTAATGAAAAATATGGCCAGCACCGACGTGGCCGGGAGCCCGGCAATGAAGCCGCCCACTTTACCGCCGAAACGCTGAGCCGCCATAGATGCAAGCACGACCCATGTTCCCCCGACGACAAAGCTTAACAAAAGGTCCAGAACAAATGCGTTCACTGAAAATCACCGCCCATAATTTATCAATAACCTGTTTTTTTATTTAATATGATTTCATCCATAATGCCAGTACTCCACCTTCGACCTTTATACAGATATCGTACAGAAATTAACCTCGTGTTATTTTCTCTTGCAATCCTCTACGTTGTCATTTGTTTCATATGTCAAGGTCCCATGACTCACATCATCCACACAGAATTCGTATGAAGGTTTCTTAGCATACTCAGACGTAGTAATTTCTGCTATTCCATCAAGGCCAGTGGTCTCTGTGAACTGCTCATCATAGTCACCTGTGAAAGTTCCTGTTACATCGGCACCAGAAACAAGGATCCCACAGTCATTTGCTCATCCCGGAAGTATTGGGTAAGGTGGGATCATAGAAACTATAATATACCAGGCTATGCAATTCCCTTATATTGGGCAACAGCCTGTAAGGTCTGACCCAAATCCCTTCACGGCCTTAAGGCATTTGTCCAACATTGAGGCTTTCCTCAGCCAGTTTGACTGCTTCGTACGTCGTGCCGTCGTCGGAGAGGTTGTACTGATACAGGGTGACCACTTCCAGGTTTGAGCCCGTCCACGCGGCCGGTGTATAGACCACAAAGGTCCTGACGTTATAGGCGCTGCCTCCGATGTATCCGGCCGAGGCCTCGTTGATCCAGGAACCGGTATTTGCGTAAATACCCGTGTGTTGGTCACCCGGCGGATAGACGTCAAGCATGGGCTCGTGCGTATGGCCAAACACCACGATACGGATGCCCCGTCCTTCGTTTTCCAGGTATTCCACGTCCGCCTCGACGAACAAATCGCTGTTCCCGTTTAAAATGCTTATGACCACGGGCATGGTTGCCTGAACCCCGTTTTGATCCTGGGTATCGGGCCAAAGGGTTTTAATGTTCCCGTTGACGTACATCTCCTTGGCGCCGTCAAAAGAAAACGGGTCCGCGTACCCGTCGATCCCGCTCATGAGGACGACCGGTCGTTGAGCGATGGCGGGACCAGGGCCGGAAACTGGACCTCGGTGTAAATCAAGGCAACATCCCAGGCCAGGGGAAACGCGAGTTTCCTGTCCCCGAAGGGCCCTTGGTCTGTTTCCTCCGCCGAAAGGGCCCCCTCCTGATCGGCTTCCGCCTCCATACCGGCCGCCCAGAGCCGGGACACAAAATATCCAGGGGGTAGGATATGATCCGGATTGACCAGCTGCTGGGGACTGTTAAAAAAATCGTACCTGTGGCCATGCTCCATCATCACCCCCTCCAGCGGGCTGTAAGACCCCAGCCCATCGATCTCGCCCTTGAATACCACGTCAGGAAGCAGTTCATCCAGGGTAGTCTGGTCCGTGAGCATGTCATGGTTTCCGCGGACATAGACCAGGTGGATCTTTCCACCGCCGGCGATTTCCGCGAGGGTATCGAAAATTGACGCGTTCGTGGGGGCGTTACGGACGGCATGAAAATATTCACTGCTGTCAGACACTGTACCGTCAAAGGGTTTGGTGTCAAAAGGGATAAGCCATTCATCGAACAGGTCGCCCAGAATCACCAGTTCTCGGACTGTTTCGTCTTTCCTGCACCTTTTCGACAAAGTCCTGCAAGGCGTCGGCGTTTTCAACGAACCATGAGTATCCCCTGTCCACGGCCCGTTCTTCCCCCATGTGCACGTCACTGATGCACACGATAGCGGTCCTTTCCACTTGGTTCGCGCCGCCCACAAAAATATTTCTCGAGGTCGTCCGGATCTCAAGTGTGGTGTCTTCCTCCATGAGGTGCCCGTAAGCGGACTTGACACTCTCGGAAATGAACACAAAATACTGCCACCCGGCCTTGAGTTGATAACCGTCATGGAAAAGGATGAATACGGAGTCGCCATCTACCGCCACACTGTAATTTTCTAAAAAGGTCCCGTCTTTGTCATAGAGATCGATGTTCCCGGGCACGCTTTCGGGATTGAGCGGCTTGTTGAACCCGATCTCAATGGACCGGGCCTGGTAATCCAGGGAAAAATAGAGGCCGTGCTTGTGGATCAGGTTTTTAAGGTCCGCCGTCATAAAGACGGTGCCCGTCGAATCGTTGTTCGAAGAGCACCCGTGGGAAAAAGAAAGAAACGTCAAAAAGAGCAACGCCAAAACCAATCCGGAGTGAATTCCAGGACGTCCGTGATATTTCAACATTCTATCAGATCCTTTTTGATGTCGAGAAAAGCACCGGTTCCAACCTACCCTTCTAACAAAAACTCCAGACAACCCTTCACTAAACAATACTCGCAAGCTTTGTGATTGTTACCTGGGAAGTATAATAGATATTTTAGGAGGTATGTTGCAATAGTAAATGATGCCATTCGATCAAACATTTGTCAATATTCGGTCGCCAGAGTATTTTCTCCCAATTGCTATTTTAAGTGGACATCAATATGTTGTGGGTGGTGATAAGGCTAAAAAATACCTGATATATTGAGTATACCATGGAAACTGAGATTTTCAAACCCTATGATACCATTTGGGTATCGCATTAATTCGGAAGGTTGATAGTCGTATATTATTGCAGTTATCGCAGGATTACCCGAACGCTGTAGGTTGTAAATATCACCGGTTTTACACCAACCCCCTAAACCCCAACATATTGTGTAACTGTTTAATTAAGAAAAGCAATATAAGTATGAGAGAATTTCATAGGAAACATTCCCTCATTCAAGTAGACGAAAACTCAGGGAACTTTGCCGTTGCCCCGTAAACAAACAGTGCTCGTACTTTATCCCAAAAATCACCGCCCAGAACGAACAGGCTGGATACAAACATCATATCTCCGATTAGGTTCACCAAAAAACGGTGGGTCTCGTAGCCTGGGACTGTATTCGGGAAATATGGTGCCAGCCAGCCGAAAAAAATCGGAAGCAAAAACATAAACAACCCGATACGATAGCGCGTCCGGCTCACTTTGTCCGCCGGGCCGTATTTCTTTAAGAAGCCGAAAAAACGCTCTTTAATATAATTAAAGCCGGATTTGCCCATTATGGCAATGGCTGCGATACTGAACAGCTCGGGAATGCCCACGGCAAGACATCCAGAAATGACAGCTTTCCATTTTGTCGACAGTTCGGAAGCGGTTACCAGAGGGATTAACAGGGGGCTCAGAAAACCGATAACAAATACAATAACACCTAGGCGCAAGCGCCAACGCATCTGGCCCAGTTCCATTTTGGTGATTATGTCCCCGGTCATGAGCTCACTCCTTTTCCAGAAACATCTTCTGAGAGATCAGCTGACGATTCGGTGCTGGTGGTATGTTTTTCCAACAGGTTCCGGGTCCCTACACCCCAATGACTCAAAACCCTTGAAACATCGCCCAGATTAGCATCCAAAATTTCAAGCCGATCCCGATCGACGACCTTGACAAACCCGGAAAATGCCGTGGGCGCCAAGGGCAAAAGAACCGTGTGTTGTCCGTTCCCGTAATCCTCGATGACGTAAACAATTTCACGCTCTCCGTTCGATGACTTTAACACAGCTGTTTTGAACGCCCCGTCCTTTCCTGCTTCCGCAAATCCGGTGGTCAGGCTTTTCAGGGCCTTGTAGACCGGCAGACGGTTCAACACCATACGCTCGATCCAGCGACCCAAGCGCCGTCCATTCTCGGAGCGCAAGGAGAGTCCGATCAGAAAAGATACACCCATAATAAGACCCAGCCCCACCACCACGGGATACTTGATATCGTCAAACGTCGCTTTTGGAAACAAATCCGCGATGGGTCCAGCCAATACCACGATCAATCCCAACGCTTCGGAAAGAAGTAGATAAAGAAGCAGTAGCGGCAACAGTACGAAAAGGCCGCCCAAAGCGGTTGTTTTTAAAAATTCCAATAGTTGTTTCATTTAAAAGATCGCACCTCCTTTCACTTCATCCGAACGAAAAGAACGTCAAAATACTGTCTTGAAACCGCCTGAAAGTAGGACCCCAAAAGCACATCTTTTTCAGGCACATACACCAGGGTGTAGGCTGAGCCGGGATATCCAACATCCCGCAACTTCACTTCGACCTTGATTTGTTCCTTGTGCATGGAAGCTTGGGCATTTTCCACATTGATGGGGCGCGGGTTAAAATACCCGGCCGAGATTTTTCCGTCCGGCGCAATACTACGAATCTCAATGACATAACCGCCGTCGGTGCGCTGCCATCGGCCGACCAATGCCTGAAAATCATCGGCAGCGAAAACCATAGCAGGTACCGTCGCAAAAAACAGGGTCAGTAGCACCATCAATAGCAAGAAGTAGATAAAGAAGCAGTAGCGGCAACAGTACGAAAAGGCCGCCCAAAGCGGTTGTTTTTAAAAATTCCAATAGTTGTTTCATTTAAAAGATCGCACCTCCTTTCACTTCATCCGAACGAAAAGAACGTCAAAATACTGTCTTGAAACCGCCTGAAAGTAGGACCCCAAAAGCACATCTTTTTCAGGCACATACACCAGGGTGTAGGCTGAGCCGGGATATCCAACATCCCGCAACTTCACTTCGACCTTGATTTGTTCCTTGTGCATGGAAGCTTGGGCATTTTCCACATTGATGGGGCGCGGGTTAAAATACCCGGCCGAGATTTTTCCGTCCAGCGCAATACTACGAATCTCAATGACATAACCGCCGTCGGTGCGCTGCCACCGGCCGAGCAGCGGCTGAAAATCATCGGCAGCAAAAACCATAGCAGGTACCGTCGCTAAAAGCAGGGTCAGTAGCACCATCAATAGCAATCGTGTTAATCGCTTTTTCATTTAACATTCTTCCTTCCTTCAAAAATAGGATTGACATTCCTAATTTTCAAGTGACGTAGAGTCTTATGGCAGAGCAAACAATCCACAATAAGGCCCGAACGATTCCTTATTAAATACGTTTGATCAGATCAATGGACGCCCGTTTTGTACATCGTTTTCATGACGTCATCCACGTTGAACTTCGCCGGTTTCTGACGCGGTGGAAAGTCCTTGAACGTCTGACGCTTGCCAACGAGCCTTTATTGCCCCGCGGCCCTTGCGGCTTCCAATTGCTGGATGATCCCGTCCACACTGAAACTGCCCGGCTCCTGCCGTGGAGGGAAGTCCAGAAACGTCTTCATGAACTCCGTTGTGATCACAGCTGCGGCGCTAATGCTGAACATGCGTTTTGTTGCCCACCAACTGTAGCCGATCGATTCATGCATACCGCGCTCGAAGGGGTCGGCACGGAGGTCTACCAAAGAGGGCCACGCCTGGGGGGTATAGGGGTTCTTCCAGACATCGAACCCATGCGCTTCCTGGATCATGAAGTGCACTTTGTAGTCCTCGTATCTCACTGCGGCCAGTTCGCCGACATCGGTGAAATAGAAGATTTCCTTGCGCGGGCCGTCACCCTCGCCACCCTTCTTGAAGTAGTCGAGCATGTTGTACCCGTCCAGGTGGACCTTGAAGGTCTTGTCCCGGCCTTTGTGGCCCTTCAGCAACTTCTTTCTTGATGTTGGGTTCGCCCGCGGCGGCGAGCAGGGTGGGCATCCAGTCCTGGTGGGAGACTATGCCGTTGACCACTTTGCCCGCCGGTATCTTGCCGGGCCAGCGCACTGCGGCAGGCACCCGGAAACCACCTTCCCAGCAGGTCGCCTTTTCCCCATGGAACGGGGTGGTCCCGCCGTCGGGCCAGGTAAAGACTTCGGCCCCATTGTCGGTGCCGTACATCACGATGGTGTTGTCGGCAATTTTAAGCTCATCGAGCAGGTCCAGCAACTCGCCAACATGGCCGTCATGCTCGACCATCCCATCCGGGTAGATACCATGGCCGGTCTTGCCCTTGGACTCGTCCTTGAGATGGGTGAAGACGTGCATCCGTGTGGCGTTAAACCAAACGAAGAAGGGTTTTTCGTCCTTTTGGGCGCGTTGGATGAAGTCCTTCGTCGCGGCCAGGAACTCCTCGTCCACCGTTTCCATACGCTTGGCTGTAAGCGGCCCGGTGTCTTCGCACACCTGCTTGCCCCAGGCCCCGAAACGCGGATCTTTTTTCGGATTCTCCTTGTCCGTGGCGTTGCACTTGAACACGCCCCGCGGTTTTATTGCATCGCGCAACTTGCCGGTCGGATAATCCGGCAGTTCAGGCTCTTCCTCGACGTTCAGGTGATAGAGATTACCGAAGAACTCGTCGAAACCATGAACGGTCGGAAAGAATTCGTTGCGGTCGCCCAGATGGTTCTTGCCGAACTGGCCGGTCATGTAGCCGAGAGGTTTGAGCAACTCGGCAATGGTGGGATCTTCTTTCTGGAGCCCCTGGGGTGCTCCCGGCATGCCGACCTTGGTATTACCGGTGCGCACCGGAATCTGGCCGGTGATGAAGGCTGCCCGGCCGGCAGTGCAGCTCTGTTCGCCGTAGTAATCCGTGAACGACAGGCCCTCGTTGGCGATGCGGTCAATGTTGGGCGTCTGGTAGCCCATCATGCCGCGGTTAATGTGGCTCAGGTTCCAGTAGCCGACGTCATCTCCCCA
>PVMK01188298.1_pt1 | contig 29753 bp, 32 predicted proteins | sample 1853481 | NCBI WGS metagenome assembly PVMK01 (sample SAMN08533507, study PRJNA380276) | Marine sediment metagenome, whole genome shotgun sequencing project.
AAAAAAATCCTTCAACTGGCCCTGCCCGGTTTCGGGTTGAAAGCCTTTGGGCAATTTAAGGACTGGTGCCTCCGGAATCGATTTGCGCTTTCGGAAGGTTTGAGTAAAGCGGTCCGGTTTCCCATACCCGCAATGCAGGCCCCCAAGCAGCAGTTGTTAAATGATTTTTACAATCAAATCAAACAATACAAAGCGGATATGTCATCGCTGACGGTGGCTGACAGATTGCTGTATTTTGAAAAAAACACCAAACTTTCCGGCATGTTGAACAAAGATACAACCACCCGGGAAGCATTTTCCGGGCTCGTTGAGTTGGCCCGGCAATTTAATACCGGCACCGCTGATTTTTTGGTGGCCATCGCCCTGCACACCGATACGGACGCCTATGCACCGCGGGCTGAAAAGGTGTCATTTATGACCATGCACGCTGCCAAAGGACTGGAGTTTGCGGTGGTGTTTATTGCCGGCTGTGAGCAGGACTACATCCCTTATAAGAGACACGATCATGAGCAGGCGGATATGGCTGAAGAAAGAAGACTGTTCTATGTGGCCATGACCCGGGCCATGGAAAGGCTTTACCTAACCCGGGCCAAAGAACGCCGGATATTCGGCAAATCCGAGCTCCGCTCATGTTCCCCCTTTGTTGCCGACATTGAAAATCAGCTCAAAAAGGACGAAACACCGCAACAGAAGAAAAAGAAAGAAAGGGCGGACCAGAAACAGCTTAAGCTCTTCTGAAAATATATAACCACCCGAAATTGTTAAATATATAATAAAATTCTTGTTTTTATATCTAATCTGGTGTAACATAAATGTCGCCCTATAAAATTAAGTACTCAACCCCGTATAGCATACATAATGGATCGGATACCTTGAAATTAATCGGAATTTTCTCTTTGGCCCTGGTGTTCTTTTGGGGGTGGTTTTACCCGTTGAGGCGGATATATACCGCTATATCGACGGAAACGGGGTCATGCATTTTACCAACGTGCCACCTCCTCGATTCAAAATTCAAGCTCTTTCTCAAAGAAAAACCACAGGTAACCAACCGATATTCCACCGAAAAATATGACGCCCTGATCTCGGAGGCCTCCGAACGCCACGGGGTGTCGTTTCCGCTTTTGAAAGCCATCATCAAGGCGGAATCGGATTTCGATCCGCACGCGGTATCCAAAAAAGGGGCCACGGGTTTAATGCAGATCATGCCGGAGAATTTCAAACCTCTGGGAATCAGGGATCCCTTTGATCCCTGGGAAAATATCAATGCCGGGGCGCGCTATTTTAAACAGATGTATGATCGTTTTAAAGGCAAACTGGCGTTGTCACTGGCGGCTTATAATGCCGGACCCACCGCGGTGGACCGTTACAAAACAATTCCGCCCTATGAAGAAACCGAAGAATATGTTCGCCGCGTTTTGAAATACTACTATAATTATAAGAACTTATAAAATATTTCAATCCATTGTGACAGCACCCTCGGCATTAGGGACCGGGGCAAAGTAGGTGTGTTTGATTCGATAATAGCTTCGAAAAAGCATCAGCATGATTCCTCTAAAGGGGTAAACCTTTCTGGGAAAAAACACCAGTTTATTAAGGTTATCAAATCCATCCAGGATATTGTCCGCCTTCCAGGACACGACCCTGCCGTTTTTTTGAAAGTTCCAGGTGTTGAATTTATCCATCAGGTCTTCGCTGCGAAACTCGGCCTCAAAATACAACGGACCTGCCAATTTCAGCGGTTTCATATTTTCAACCCCACGGACTGCTATTTCAGCGGCCTTTCGCAGGTTTTTGCGGCCCCTCTGAAAGATAGCGCGCACTTTCACTGCCGGAGGTGTAGGTCTTCTTGTTCTTATCCACCACCACTGATTCTGCCCATGGCAAGGCGGTCAGCGCCTGTTTGACAGCAATGTCTTCTCCCGCCACCAGTCCAACGGGCACCCCAAATTCACCCAGATAGGCACCGTGGAGATCCATCTCACAGACGGGCTTGCGGTTTATCCTGACTTCAGAAAAGATCCCATAATGGGTGTGGGGGAAAAAAAGCGTCGGGTGTACCGGAGGCCGCATGTATGGCGACATAAAGCACCAGGTCATAATGGTTCAGGTTGCCGAAAAATGTCGGCCGGGCGTAATGTCCGCCGATATACTGGGCCCGCCGGTCAAGCCTGTTGATCAGGCAATTAAAACCCGTATCATGGGTGTCTTTGACGGTAACATTACGGGCGCCGCCATCAAATGCTCCGGCGATGACCTGGTTGACATTAGCCGTCAGACACTGACGGCCGTACTGCCATTCAGCTGTCCCGGTGCGGCATTGACGCATGCGCCAGATACCGAAGGCGCCTTCAAGATCTGCGAAAATTCCTACATGCATATGAATATATCCAATTAGTCAAGGATGTCCCTACATTGGTGGCCGCCTGAAACTGGAAGGGCTTTTAAATTGACATGCCAGAGGGTGTTCCTTATATTGATCTGGTTTCGATGCTATTTTAACTGATTACGAAATTGTTTTTTAAATCCTATGAGTCAAACGACCTCAAATCTAGTCAAAGCCCGCCAGGCGATATACCGTTTTTTGTCTTCGCTGCTTGGCTGGGTGCGCCGTGACTTTTTATGGGGCCTGCTGATTGTGCCCCTTTTATATATCGTGCTTGTCTATAGCCTTTCGGAAGCCGATTTTCAAGGGTGGGGGGATCATAGTGTATTCAAACCCCTGATGGAAATTGTGCATCCGGCTTTGCTGGCCGGTTTTTTGCTCGTTTCTTTACTGCGCTTGTGGGTGAGCCGGGATACTGCCTTTGCTTTTTTAGCGGTCCTCAGCGTTTTTGTACTGGGGCGTGAACTCATGGGCCAAGGCTCAACCTTTATTCTCTATGCCGCTTTAATGGGACTTATCATCTATGGGAACCGATATCCGGATCGCATCGCGTCATTGCTGCGTTCACAATGGGCAACATCGTTTCTGGGTATGTGTTTTGTGTGTTATCTAAGTTCCCAGCTGCTCGACCGCGGAATAGTTAAACGAATCGGATGGTTGATTCTGTGGGACACCTCCTGGAAACCGCCTTTTTCGTCGAACCTCGAGGAGGCGCTTGAATCCCTGGGGGGGCTCTTCCTGTTATTGACACCTTTTGCAATAGGTGCCGGCCTCAGGTCTAATCCAACCCGGAAAAAAGAGCGTACACATTTTTGAGATAGCTTATAGCTTCAATCGATGCGCTGTAATACCTGGGCGGTCCGGGCAGGCAGATACAGACTGAGAAGATGGCGCTTATGATTGGCGACAATTTCGAACAGGGTCCGATGTTCCTGTTTTGGCTGTAGCCGGCTATGACCGCCGTATTGGGCGGCGTCGCTGTTGAAAATTATTTTATACCTGCCGGGCGAGGCCTCAAAGCGGTAGTCCGAATAGGATTGATTCGGATGAAAATTGAAAGCCAGTAAAAGCCCGGCGCGTTCGAAAATAATTATCTTGTTATCGTCATGTTCATATATAAGGTGCGGGCCGGGCGTATCCAGAAGCCGAAATTTTTTGGCCAGCGTGATCATATCGCGGTCAAAGCGGGCGCTAAACTGATATTTTAAATTGGGATCATCCGCCAGATGCCACTGCCGCCGGGCATATTTATAGGACCAGTTATTGCCCTCCCGCGGAAAATCAATCCACTCCGGATGACCGAATTCATTGCCCATAAAATTCAGATAGGCGGCGCCGGCGGTGGCCAGGGTAATCAAACGGATCATTTTGTGCAGTGCCATGCCGCGGTCTACCCGGATATTCTCATCATTTACCTGCATATGTTCATACATGTCGGCATCGATTAAGCGAAAGATGATGGATTTATCACCTACCAGGGCCTGGTCGTGGGATTCGGCATAGCTGATGGTTTTTTCCTCCGCCCGCCGGTTGGTCAGCTCATGCCAGAGCTGACTGATGGGCCAGTCTTCATCCGCTACTTCTTTAATCAGCTTGATCCAGTTGTCCGGAACCCCCATGGCAAAGCGATAGTCAAATCCATAGCCGCCGGTTTCCAAGGGTGCGGCAAGCCCCGGCATTCCACTGACATCTTCGGCAATCGTTCGTGCATCGGGCCGCACGGCATGAATCAGTTTACCGGCCAGTGCCAGATAGGCCAGGGCCTCCTCATCCACGCTGTCTTCAAAATAATCATCATAAGACGTAAAGGCTTTGTTCATGCCGTGATGAAGATAAAGCATGCTGGTGATACCGTCGAAGCGAAACCCGTCAAAACGGTATTCATCCAGCCAGAACCGGCAGTTTGAAAGCAGAAAATGCAGGACCTGATGCTTGCCGTAATCAAAGCAGCGGGAGTCCCAGAGCTCATGAAGCCCGCGGGGCCCATCATGGAAGTATTGGTACAAAGTACCGTCGAAGCGGCTGAGGCCTTCGGTTTCATTGGACACGGCATGGGAATGAATGATGTCCATGAATACCGCCAGGCCGGCTGCGTGGGCTTCGTCGATCAGGGCTTTGAGATCCTCCGGGGTGCCGAAACGGGACGAGGCGGCAAAAAAGTTAGACACCTGGTAGCCGAAAGATCCATAATACGGATGCTCTTGGACCGCCATCAGCTGGATGGTGTTGTAACCGGATTCTACAATCCGGGGAAGGACACCGGCGGTGAATTGCTGAAATGAGCCGATCTTTTCTTCCTCCTGGGCCATGCCGATATGGGCTTCATAAATCAGCGGCGCTTCAGCCCGGGGGTGAAAATCAATACAGCGCCACCGATAAGGAATATCGGGAAACCAGACCTGGGCATTGAAAATCAAGGTTGTCGGATCCTGCACGACACGCCGGGCATAGGCGGGAATACGGTCTCCCTGGCCACCGGGCCAGTGAACCCGAAGTCGATACAGATCCCGGTGTTTCAGGCTGTCCGCATCCAGGCGGATTTCCCAGACATCTTTGCCGTTAACCCGGGTAAGCGCAAATTCTTCCTTTTCCTGCCAGCCGGTCATATCTCCTATCAGAAAAATACGGTCGGCGTTCGGTGCCCATTCACGAAAAACCCATTCATTGTCCTGAAAATGAAGGCCGAAGTATTCATGGCCCGAGGCAAAGTCGGCCAGGGTCATTTTCCCGCCGCTGAGACGGGTTTCGGTTGCGGCTATTTTGGACAGGCGGCGGCGAATGGTGTTTTCATAGGAGGCTAAATAGGAATCGCTTTCCAGCAGGCGCCTCAGTTTTTGTTCGACAGCCACATTTTTGGAAGAAGTTTGTTTTTTGGGAGGCATATTAATTAAACATCACGGAATTTCTATAATTTATTTAAAATATAAGGTATTATATGAGGTCTGAGTTTTGGCCCCATTCCAATCGCAAGACATAGAGGCTCTCGACAGGTTGGGGCGGAGCCCCTAACTTGTATCTATTTTTGGGCTGCATTCCGGCGCTGTGGCAGCGTTGATCAGCGGCCGCTGGAGCATCTTTTCATATAATTTGATGTACTGGCGTGCCGTAGCGGCATGGGTAAAGCCGGCGGCACTTTCTGTCATAATGCGTTTGATTTGTTTCTTTTTTTCTTTGGCCGGTAGATTATAAAACAGCATCGCCTGCTGAATGGCCCAAAACAAACCACTGGCGTCAAAAGTATTAAATATAAAGCCGTTGCCCGTATTTTCTTTAATATCCAGATGGGTCACCGTGTCGTGGATACCCCCGGTGTCGTGGACCACCGGAAGCGTTCCATAGATGGGAGCAATCATTTGCGGCAGGCCGCAGGGTTCAAAACGCGACGGCATCAGGATAAAATCAGACGCACCGTAAGCCAGGTGCTCCATTTCGTTGCTGAAATCGCAAATGGCCACGCGCTTTTGAAATTGGTGGTGATTGACGATGTCTCTGAAAACCATCTGATAGTCACCGTTGGCCACGAAGACAATCTGCAGGTTTTGATCCCAATAACTGGAGAGGACCCTGTAGAAAATATCGGCCAGCAACTGGCAGCCTTTCTGCACCGGATCCAGCCGCGAAGGCCAAAAAAATATCGGCGCCCGGTCATCCTGAATTAATCCCAGTTTTTTTTGTAAACAACGTTTGTTTTTCTTTTTTCCCGCCCCATGATCGTCGGGCCCGAATTTTTGGGCCAAATCCTGGTCAAGGGCGGGATTAAACGATGGATCGGGTGCATTGAGGATGCCCGCCGCACACTCGGCATTTACCTTATTGGCCAATTCCCGGTGTATCTGGGGTTCAACAAACGGATGTTTGCCTTCGACAATTTCATTCAGAAATGTGGGGCTGACGACATTGACGAAATGGGCCCCGAAAATTCCACTGGTAAGCAGATCCACGGGGTTGGTATCACGTTCCTGCTCATAACTGGTGGCCATCTTCTCGAAATATAAATTCTGCCAGAAATAGGCGGCATCGATCCCTCGATCTTCGATCTGGGCCAGAGTGGTTTTAACCGTGTGGATGTTATGGATTGTGAAAAGACAGGGAATCCCGTGTTCTCTGGCCACGGCCGGAATCAGACCGGTCATCCAATCGTTGCAGTGGATCAGATCCGGCTGAACCCGGGGGATAATGTTGTTGATGACCTCGCGCTGGAAGGCCAGGGAAAGTTTGATGTTTTCACCCCCGTAAGAAGAATACACCCGGTTCATATAGTAAAAGGCCCGGTCTTCGGCCAGGTGGATGCGGTCATCGGGCATTTTGCGCTGGATGCGGTTGATTTCTTTTTTTAAAACCGGGGCCAGCCTGTCGCTGAAAAGGGCACGATAATCCGGCATGGCCACATGAACGTCGGCCCCCTGCTCAAAAAGGGCCCTGATCAGGGCAGCGGAAACATCGGCCAGGCCGCCTGCTTTGGCAGTATAAAAGGAAGCCAGACCTCCCATGCGGTCCGGCAGATAGGTGACCTCAGGGGTAACGATCAGGACGCGGGGGTTGCAGGGGTTTCGTTCATGTTTCCTTATTCTCTCTAGTGCGTATTCTAAATATTACTTCAGTTTTACAGGTCTTTTAACCAGGTGTCAGGTGTTCCGCCGCAGGTGGATTCCGGTTACATATTCCGCATTCCCGCCGGGGCGTAGGCATAGGCCCCTATGGGCCGGAGGCCACATTCCAACTTCCGAATTCCTCTAGGGTTTCACGCCCACGCCATCAGTCTCGGCGTTGATTTAATCCGTTCATCCCCGCTGGGTGCGACCCTGACGGTATATCCGAATCGTCCCGAAATTTCGCAACCCAGGTCACAGCCGTAAAGATAATTTCCGTTACCGCGGTCTTCTATGACTTTCATCGGTTCCATATGGCTTGCGGTTACTTGCTCCGGTGATTTCAAATTACCGTAATAGAGTTCTACGTCGACTTCGTCGGGTTTTAGTTCTGCGAGATGGACTTCCGATGTCACCTGGAAGGCATCGCCGACCCGATAGGGCCCCGGGGCCTGACGCACGGGCGGATTAATCTTAATTTCTTTCCAGAGGCTTCGCAACCGCTTTATTTGAGCTGCCAGTTTTTTGGCCTCCTCGGCGTCTTGGGCTATCAGGGAATCCCAATGTGTGGCTGCCGGACGATAATAGCGGCTTTCATATTCCGATACCATGCGCAGACTGCAAAACGATTCCATGGCCATTTTCATGGAAGCCTTCATTTTTTTTATCCAGCAGGTGGGCGGATTACCGTTTTTGCGGTCATAAAAGCACGGAATGACATCATTTTCCAGCACATTGTAAAGCGCCTGGCTCTCAATGGCATCCTGATAACCGTGATCTTCGTATTCCTCGCCGTTTCCGATTCGCCAGCCGCTTTCTTCGGTGTACCCTTCATCCCACCATCCATCGAGGACACTGACATTCAGGACCCCGTTGATAGCCGCTTTCATGCCGGAGGTACCGCAGGCTTCAAAAGGCCGCCGGGGAGTATTGAGCCATACATCCGCTCCCTGCAGCAGATGACGGGCCAGATGCATGTCGTAGTCTTCAAGAAAAATGATCTTGCTGGCCACCTCCGGTTTGCTCGCAAACTGAAACAGACGCTTGATCAATTCCTTACCTTCGTCATCCTTGGGATGGGCTTTTCCCGCAAAGATAAATTGAACCGGGCGGTTTTTGTTGTTGATAATCGCTTCCAGGCGCTCCGGGTCCTGCAGAAGTAAATTTGCCCGCTTGTAGGTTGCAAAGCGCCGGGCAAAGGCAATGGTCAGTGCATCCGTATCAAGAGCCGCTTCGACAGCCTCCAGCACATTGTGGGCCGCATTTCGCCGGGCGTACTGTTTGACCAGCTGCTCTCTGCAGGTACGCACCAGACGGGAGTGGTTCATTTCATGGGCGCGCCACAATTCTTCATCGTAGATCTCATCAATGCGTTGAATATTTTCCGGTTTGCGGGAACCCATATACCAGTCGGGACCCAGGGTGCGATCGAAAAGATAGGCAAACTCCTGGGAGATATAAGATGGTATGTGGATGCCGTTGGTGATGTGGGAAATGGGCACTTCTTCCTCCGGTCGATGGGGCCAGACAAAGGACCACATTCGTCGTGCCACCGATCCGTGCAGTTTGCTGACGCCATTGCAATAGGCCGCCATGTGCAGGGCCAGAATAAACATCGAAAGAGGGGCATCAGCGGTTGATCCTTCCGGTTGGCCCCAGGATAAAATTTCGTTAACCGACGTTCCGAGCCGTTCTTCGAACGGCACAACATAGGGTTTTACCTGTTCCACCGAAAATTCGTCATGTCCGGCCGCCACCGGTGTATGGGTGGTAAAAACGGTGGTTCGGGGGACGATTTCAAGGGCCGTTTTAAGATCGACATTATTTCGGCCATGGTCGTCGCCAGCCGTTCCAGGCTGGCAAAGGCCGAATGCCCCTCGTTCATATGCAGAACTTTGGGTTTGATCCCCAAGGCGCTCAGGGCCCGCATGCCGCCGATTCCCAACAGAATTTCCTGGGTCAGCCGGGTCTTGGCATCCCCGGCATACAGACGTGAGGTGATTTCGCGATGAGCGGGTGAGTTATCTGCAATGTTGGTATCCAGCAGATAAAGCGGAATGCGACCGATCATAATTTTCCAGATTACGGCATAAAACTCGCCCTCCGGCCCTGTGACGGTGACGGTCAGGTCATTTCCCGTCCTCAGCCTGCATGCGCTCGGCCGGCAGGCTATAAAGATCGGTTTCCGGATACGCTTCCTGCTGCCATCCTTCGGGATTGAGGAACTGGCGAAAATAGCCGTGATGATACATCAAACCGATACCGACCAGCGGAAGCCCCAGATTGGATGCGGCCTTTAAATGATCACCGGATAATATTCCCAGGCCACCGGCAAACAGCGGCAGGCTCTCATGGATGCCGAACTCCATGGAAAAATAAGCAATGGTTTCATCCGGTCCGAAGGGAGATTCATCCTGGTCGACCGGCGCGATTACCCGGTCTTGAAATTCTTTCTTTACCCGTTCCAGATGAGCTAAATACCCCTCATCCCCAGCCAGCTGCTCAAAGCGGTCCTGGGGGAACTTTGGCCAGAAAGGCAATGGGATTGCGTTCACATGCCACCCACAGGGAGGGATCGATGCGTCGAAAAAGCTCGATGGCATTTTTTTCCCAGCACCACCACAGGTTGCGAGACAGGTCTTCCAGGAACTCAAGGTTTACGGGTATATTTGGAAACACCTGATATGTTTGAAAATTTTTCATTTATAATTAATCCTTCATCCTTGGTTTCATAAGCGGTTTGGCTTTAACTTCAGAAGATATAGGCTAAATTTTAAAAAATCAACAACCCTGATGACATTAAATATCGACGGAAGTCAATTTAAGCCATACCCGCAACAATTCACTGGCGCCCCAGGCCTGCGCATCACAGCCGCGCGGGGTGTGGGGGGCGTCACCGTCCATAATTTCCGGTATATGGCCCAGACACCCACTGTCTAAAAGCCGCACACCACTGGAAAGCCAGGCCAGAGCCGCTGCTCGGCCTTCATCGCCGTAGCTTTGTACCCAGGCTTCGCAAAAAGATGGAAACAGCCAGGTCCAGGCCGTGCCGTTGTGATAGGCGGGTTTGCGCCGGGTGTCCTCATCGCCGGTGTACTCCCTCTGGTAGGGGTTGTGGGGATCATTGATAACCTGATTCCGGTGGACAATTTCAATTGGATGACTCACCGTACGGTCGGCCAGACTGCGGATGGCACCGGGTACCAGCAGCTCTTCACAGGCCGCTAGAATCCGGCGGCAAATTTGTTTGTCACTGACGGCCCCCAGGGTGATGGCCAACAGCTGGTTCGGTCGCCGGGCATCATCGGCGACGGCCTCAGCGGCCGACTGCCCGGACGACCCGTGGAGGCAGTCGGCGAGAAACCCCGGGCCATCACGCCAGAACAGGTTTAAAATCGAGGATTGAACCGTTTCGGATAATTGACGCCATTGGTTGCGGTTTTCAGCACGGTCCACAACTGATAGAACGCCTAAAGCCGAATACCAAAGCGCCTGGATTTCAATGGGATATCCCTGCCGGGGCGTGCCGGCCGGATGATCGGTGTCCATCCAGGTAAAATGGATCGGACTGAATATAAGGCCGGTTTCAGGGTCCATGTGAATGCCGTTGGGCGTGCCGGCCATAAAAGATTGACCGATGGATAAAAGGATTTGACGGATGGTCCGTCCCCCGCAGGCTTCATCCAGAAAGCCGTCCGTTTTTTCAGCACGGATCAAGTCGCCACAGGCCTGAATGAACCACAGCGGGGCATCTGAGGTATCCCGGTTTCCGGCATTATCGCCCTGGATCATATTCGGCAGGGTGCCCTGTTGTTCAAATCGGCCGAATTGCTTCAATATCATCCGGGCCTCCTCAAATTTTTGGGCGGCAATTAAACCGCGCACAAAAATCAAGGCGTCCCGGCCCCAGTCCAAAAACCAGGGGTACCCGGCAATAACTGATTTCAACTCCCCGCGACGCACCACAAAGTCATCCAGGGCCCGGCCTAATATTTTCTGGGGTTGACGCCAGATGCCCGTATCCGAGGCAAAAGACCCCGTCGGCCGTCGGGGTAAATGGATCTTCTCTGAATTAACGGCTTCAGGGGTTTGGGAAATTTCTGCCGCCAGCGTCACCTGTTGATCACCCCCTTAAAAAAACCGTGAAGTATCCGGGGCTGAATAAGTCGGAATCCGGATCCAGGCCGCGACCGGCATCAACGTCTCGGTGAACCATATACTGCCATTCGGGTTCCCGGACAAATTCTCCGTCCGATATTTGTATCCGCAGGTGATGGCCGGCGTCCGGGGTAAATTGAATTTCGCTTTTGCTAGAGGCAATCTTATGAGGCCACCCGTCTTCCGGTCCCAGATAGGCTTTGGTGGTTTGATGAAAATTGCGGTTTTCGATGTCCGGACGTAAAATGAGCTGAACCGGCTTGTTATCTTCCAGCCGTCCGGCGGCCCCCCCGTCGGTCGGCGATAAAAGGTCAACTGCACGGCATTTTTTGCGGCGATCATTTTTAGCCCCAGGGTCATTAAAACGTCTTCGCCCTGTCCGCTGGGAATGTGATAGTGCCAGTAGGCGCCCGCGTCATCACTTAGCGCAAATCCTTCCAGGCAGTCGGTGTTTAATGCCTGGGAGTAGTCCTGAAACACCAGCCAGGCCCGGCAGCGGGTGAACATGATCCAGCGATCTTCAGGGATTTTCGCATGGAGGTTGGCTGCCAGCAGGCAGTCATAGCGGCTGGTCAGTTTGCCCCAGGAAACCGGTATCCGCAGCATCCCGCCGCGTCCGTTGGTATTGAGAAACGTCAAATGCTTTCTCAGCAGTTCCTGGCGCTGAAACATTCGTTTTACCCGAATCCGATCGGGCTTGGGCAACGCCAGAAGAGCGGCTTCTTCATGCCGACTCCCCATCCGGTGAAAAGATGGATAGCTTCAGCAAATAGGCCTTGGCTGACACAGGCGGTACGACAGGCGTAAACAGTGCAAAAAATGTCCCGTCGGCGTTTTCCAGGCTATCCTCGCATGCCAGGGCCTGCGGTCCGTCAAATAATCGGGCTCTAAAGGCACAGTCGGCCCGCAGGATCAGAAAATGTCCCGGCGGTAACATGACCTCCCGCCGAAGATCACGCGGCCATTGCCAGGTGACGACTCTGGTTTCACTGCTCAGCGGATTGACGCTTTTACAGAAACTTAGCGGATCTTTCTTTCAGCTGCCCGGCCATGCGATCAGGATCAAGATCGTCCAGATTCCGGGTGCCGTGATAAAAAGAAAACACTTCAAAGGCCTTGGTCCGCAGACGCTGGATTTCAACCTGCCCCGGCAGCCAAAAAGGCCTATCGGGCAGTTGCTGCAGCGATTGCCGATCTGTTTCATCCTGGCTAAGGCATAACACCTGGCCGGGATCCAGCAAATAGGTGGACCGATTGTTTGATTGTGAAACGCTCACCGGGGCATCGCTGAGAAGGTCGACGAAATGCGGATCCGCCATGCCCGTGACCGACGAATTCCAGGTGGCCAGGGTCTGGTTTTCATCATCCAGGTTGACCAGCACCAGCAGCGATTTGCCGGTGGGAATATGGCGACGCAGCAGAACGATATGGTTCCCGCCGTCCTCCTGGACCATTTTTACTTCCGTTTGCCCCTGAAACACCGGCAGTACTTTGAGCAGTTGATTTAAACGACGGATCCGGTCTACCTGGTTGACGGGCGCGCCCCAGTTCAGTGAAGGGCAGTTGTGAACATTGATTTTTTCGGCGGCATACCACTCCACCCCGTTGGCAAACCCATAGGCCCCCTGGTTGGAAGCAAGGGCGCACAGCGCTGTGCGCATGCGGGCGTAGGCCTGTGAACGGGATGCCAGGCGGAGATTGTCGTGGGTTTCCGCGAAATGGACCGTGATCCCGTCGCTATCTGAAATCCCCATGGATCCGGCAGATAATTTTCAATTTGTTGGCGATCATAATTTTGAAACAGTTCCGAATAGGCCCAGTTTAAATTGGCGGTATTTAGCAAATCACGGGTCACCGAAATTTTTCCCCCGAGGCCCTCAAGCAAAAATACGGTGTCCGGATACTGGTCGCGGACTCGGGCGACAATGTATTTCCAGGCCGCAGCCGGAATCATGTAGCCGGCATCGCAGCGAAAGCCGTCCACACCGCGGTTGCACCAGGTCAGAAAAACGTCCGCCATGTACCGCCATAAATCCTTGTGGCTGAAATCCAATTTGGTAAGGTCTTCCCAGTCCACCCCCCAGGCCCCGGGTACCTGGATTTTCCCCTCGGGGCCCCGGACCAGCCATTGGGGGTGGGTTTCGTGAAGACTGGCGGCCCAGCCGGTGTGGTTGATGGCGATGTCGATAAATATCCTGGCGTTGCGTTGGTGAACGGCATCCACCAGCTCGATAAACTGTTCCAACGGGGTGGCATGATGATCAAATTCGGCCAGGGCCGGATCCACCGCAGTGAAGCTCAAGGCCGCATAGGGACTGCCGAATCTGCCCCATACGTCCGAAGGTGGTGGGGGTGGGATGAATCGGCAGCAGCATCAGATTGCGGCAACCCAGCTCGCCCAAAATAAAATCAAGTTCAGCGATTAAATCTCGAAACGTTCCCGAAGGCGGAATTACCGTATAGCCGTTTTGGTCCAGGTTTTCGATTAGCTCCCGTTGCGAGCCGTCAAGGGTTGCGGCAACCGCTTTGTTGGGGCCGAATTGCCGCACAAAAGCGTTATAAATGATGTTGGCGCAGCAAGCATCCGCAGAATCAACATTTATGATGGTATTGGAACCCTGGGGCCAGATCGGGGTCGTTGCGGCAGGTGGTAAAAAGAAACATTTGGCTTCAAAGTGTCCGCTTTCACACAGCGGCAAAGTTGCCGTAAAGGTCAGCTCGTCGACCGGTTTCATCGGAATGTCAAACCAGGCTCGGCCCAGAGGCGTTTCATCCTGTTCGACCTGCCGGATAACCTCCCGGCGGATGATTCCGGCCTGCCCGATATTGGTGCGCACCCAGGCCGAACCGTTTTGCGGCTGCGGTAAAATAAGGGTGAAAACCGCGGTATCACCGCAAAATTTCACCAGGTGTTTTCCCGGGAGCGGGTCTTGAATCAGCTGATCATTTTTATCCATAATGGGTGTGATAGAGTGCTGAATTTCGTTAATAAATTATGTATATATCATATTTAAAACTAATTAACTAATTACTCCGCCCTGAAAAGTAACAATATCAGGAGCAGGTAAAATATTTTTGTCCTTTGAAATCTTATTAGGCTATGTTGATGCTGATCCGGGCGGATTAATTAATCATTGTTGAAACTGAATCGCACAAAGGCTGATGAGGTGAATTAATCTTAGGGTAAATGAATATTAGTCAATTATTACGGCCACCTAATTGCTGCTATGTTTCTTTAGACCCAAGCATCTATAATGAATTAAAAAGAGAAAAACATAAAAATAAAATGCGCAGCATTAAGTAATTAATCCGCCGGACCTATGGTTAAAAAACAAACTTCAGTTTTCGAAGAACTATTTATCACCCTGAATATGCTATTTTTCAGGGCGGAGTAATTACCAATCAACGATCTGATCTGAATGGGTTTATAATTTATAAATGTTTCTGAAATTTTGCTTGAAAAAAGGTCATAATATAAGTATAAGATATTTCAATAGAAATTTCGAAATCCGACCCATATTATCAGGCTGAAGACTATGAAATATCGAATTTAGCCATTGCTTCCTTTGGTGCTGGGTTTATGTCTGCTATTTCCCTTTTCAGCAGGTTCCCAGTCAGGCGCTGACGAAAGCACCCCAGCAACCGGCAATATAATTGCCATGGTTAAAGCGGTCATGTGTGAAGATATCCAGGGAAACACCCCTTTAAATCCGACCACCGTCTTTTCCGTTGAAAGGCGCAAAGCCATCTGTTTTACATCCTTTGATCCGGTACCGCAAAAAGCCGTTATATATCATCACTGGTTTCACAGTGACATTCCCAGCGCCCGAATAAAGCTGACCCTAAAACCGCCGCGCTGGTCGTCCTATAGCAGTATCAAGTTAAGGGCAGAAGACATCGGTCCCTGGCGGGTGGAGATCACCGACTCCCAGGGAAACATTTTTCATGTATTGAGATTTAGTATCACGGAATAACCGGTAATGGATAACTTTCTATTCCTGATTTCAAGCCTTCGCTGGCAGGACATCGTTGATATCGGCCTGGTCAGTTATATTCTCCTCAGGTTCTATGTTCTGTTTCGGGGAACAAATGCCTTTCGAGTGCTGATTGGGATTCTCATTCTGTGGTTCTTTCAACAGGTCGCTGTTTCCATGGGCTTGGTCGTCACCAGCTGGGTGGTTCAAGCGGTCGTTGCCGTGGGAGCGATTATCATAATTGTAATTTTCCGCAACGAGATTCGCAATGTTCTCCTGGCGCGCAATTTAAAGTCCATTTTTTGGGATTTTTCTTCCAAAACCGTCATAACCGCCATCGAAACCATTATCCAGAGTGTGCATGAAATGGCCCAGCATAAATGCGGCGCCTTAATTGTATTTCCCGGCAAAGAAGATCTGGAAGAAGTCGTGCTAGGCGGGATTGCCTGGAAGGGAGAAATATCCAAAGAGATGATCCTGAGCATCTTCTGGCCGGACAATCCGGTTCATGACGGGGCCGCCGTTATTCAGGGAGATCAAATTAAGCAGGTTGCGGCCATCCTTCCGTTGTCCCGTCGCGATGACCTTCCTTCCTACTACGGCACCCGCCACCGGGCGGCCCTCGGGTTGGCGGAAGCCACCGACGCCCTGGTCATCGTCGTATCCGAGGAAAGAGGGGATGTGGTGGTCGCCCGGGGCTCCCAGCTAAAGATCGTCAAACAAAAGCGGCGGCTGGGACAGATTCTGCAGGAGCATCTGGGCGTCGCTTTAAAAAAAGGCCGGGAGTCGAGAAAAGAAAAACTGGCCTTTATTGCGGCCGCCTTGTTTTCGGTGGTTCTTACCACCGGGGTATGGTTCATCCTATCCCGGGGGGTGGACACTCTGGTGACACTTCCGGTACCGCTGGAATATACCAAGCGGGATCTGGCCATGGAAATCGTTAAAACATCTGTAAATACAGTCAATCTTGAACTGGAGGGCTCCGGTGCGCTGATAAAATCCATTCGGCCGGACCAGGTGCAGATCAGGCTGGATCTCAGCAAATCCAAGGCCGGACCGAATACATTTACGATTAGCCGCAAAAATATTTCTCTGCCGCCCGGAATCGTTTTAAAAGGCGTTACGCCTTCGGAGGTGGATGTCGACCTTGATGTACTCATCAAAAAGGAACTGCCGGTTCAAATTGACTGGGTCGGCAGATTGCCGGATCATTTTATTCTTGAAGAAGCCACCGTAGAGCCCCAAACAGTGGAGATCATCGGCGGCAAGCGCATGCTTGAAAAGATGAAGACCCTTTATACTGAAAAAGTCCCCATCAATAACCTGGAAGTCGAAGGGGTTATTACGGTCAACGTGGCCCTTAATCCGGCCTCGTTGAAAATTGCACCCGGCTCGGAAGAAAAGGTAACCATCAGGTATCTGACCCGCTTGAGGAATCAATAGGCGAAAAATTAAATGTATCCAGCCATGGGATACTCATCCCTATGCGCTCTTAGTTTCACTTCCTTGTTTTGCATGTCCGAGTACAGACATTAAAGTTGCAACCATCGCTGAAATATCTCCCATGTTTGCAGGGATTATCATGGTATTATTTTCTTTGGCCAGCTTTCCAAACTCGGCTATATATTTTTCAGCAACTCTTAAATTTGCCGCTGTTTCGCCACCAGTCAAACTTAAAGATTCAGCAATTTTCCTAATACCCTCAGCCGTTGCATGGGCAATAAGTTCGATTTCTTTGGCCTGTCCTTCAGCTTCATTAATACGCTTTTGTTTCTCACCTTCGGATACCTCAATAGCTTCTTTCTTTAATCCTTCTGCACGGTTTATCCGGGATTGTCTATCACCCTCAGATGTTGCAATGGCAGCACGTTTCTCTCGTTCGGCTTTCATCTGTTTTTCCATGGCTTCCATGACAGTTTTAGGTGGCGTTATATCCTTAATTTCATAGCGTAAAACCTTCACCCCCCAATTCTGAGCCGCTTCATCAATGGCAGCAACTACCTGCTGGTTTAGGCTCTCTCGTTCTTCAAATGTTCGGTCAAGTTCAATTTTGCCAATTACGGAACGCAGTGAGGTCTGGGCAAGCTGACTTGCCGCAGTCTTATAGTTATCAATGCCGTAGCAAGATAGCTTGCTGTCGATTACCTGCAGGTACAGAATACCATCGATTGCAACGGATACATTGTCACTGGTAATGCAATCCTGTGAAGGGATGTCCATAACCTCTTCTTTAAGGGAGCGTTTGTAGGCGACCTTATCAAGGAAAGGGATGAGAATCTGGAAGCCGGCGCTAAGAGACTGGCGGTACTTGCCAAGTCGTTCGACAATATATTCCGACCTTTGAGGTACAACAACGGCTGTTTTTATTAATAGGACAACAACAATGACAGCTAATACACCTACAACAATTAATGACTCGTTCATTTTTTCCTCCTTATACAGGTTTAACCTTAAAAGTGAGTCCATCCTCGGACGCTTGACTTTCTATTAAAACAGATTGCCCTTCTTCAATTGCCACCTCTGCAACAGCCCTCCAAAAACTCCCCATAACTTTTATTTCACCCGGCATATCAGGGGTTATTGTTTTTGTAACAATGGCTGTTTTCCCGATCTTCGAATCCGCGTAGTGATCATCAATACTATCGCGAGTCTTGCCTTTGAATATCTTCAGGCTGTATTTCCGTAAAGTAAAAAGCAGCGTTAATGATGACACTATAAATATTATTATTTGGCTTGTTAATTCAATATCAAATAACCATGTAACTAATGCCACAATCCAACATCCAGCTGTAAAAAAAATTAAAATAAATCCTGGCACTGCTAACTCGGCAATTAAAAATGCAACACCGATAAGAAACCATATTAATGACGATGAAAGAATCATTTTACCCCCCAACAATTTAATTTTTCTACTTTATCTATTAGGCAACTAACGTTGTTTGCTACACATAACCCCGGCATAAGGCGCAAACCAGTGGCTTTACTCAGGTCTTGAAGCAAACTTGGATAAAAACAGCGTTCCCGTAATCCCCCATATGGCCGCGAAAAAAAGAGTCCATAGGGGTGTACCGATACCGAACCCCAAGCCGAAAAATCCGACGTCCATCCGCATGGGAAAAACGATGAGGGCGCTTGATAGCCATGGCAGTATGCTGAGAATCGCGCCTTTTTTAATGGGGGCGTTTTTATAAACAGGGATCAAAAAGATGATTCCCCATAACGCGCTGGCGAAAACCCGCCTGAGCAACCATTCAAAGGTCAGTTCCGGCGTCATACCAAAGCCCAACGCTGGCGTGACCCCCAGCGTGCCCAACGACCACACCGCCATACTGTTCGTAAGGCCGCCGAGCCCTCCGGCTACGAAAACATAAAATACTATTTTTATCGCTTTCACTGCTGCCTTTCTGCGCCGCAGCCTCACTTTGCCAGAGTATCCATCTCTTGACCCCTTTTCACACCGGGGGCTGACTACCAGAGGCCGGCGACTATCGTCTCTTTCGGGGCCGTCTGCGACTTCCCTTCGACTCGGTTTTGAGCGACAGGCGCGGCTCGCCGCCACCGCGGGGGAGGATAACCTTGTCCTCCGAAGCGACCCATACAAAACGTGACTGCGATTTACTGCCCTTGTAGGCGGAAAGCCGGAAACGGCGCACATGGAAGCTGCAACTCATTAAAAGCTGCTCGAATTTTTTACTCGGCTCAGCCGACCACACAGCCAGACACCCCTGTTTACGCAGCGCGCGGCGACAGGCCAGAATACCTTCACGACCGTACAGACGGCGGTTCCCTGAATCTGTCATCACGCCGGGACCATTATCGATATCCAGCAGGATCGCATCGAATCTGCTCCGGGAACGTGAAATAAGCTCGACGATATCGCCCGTCTTGAGGTCAACTCGTTCGTCCCCCAGCGGATGGCCGTTAAGTTCCCCGAAAAACTCACGATTCCATTCGACGACAGCACCCAACAGTTCACCCACCACCACTTGGGCGCGGGGGCTGAGCATATCGAGAGCCTGGCGCAGGGTATAGCCCATACCCAAGCCTCCGATGAGTATGCGGGGCGCCTTGCGATCAGCCAGATGGGCACAACCCAGCCGCGCCAGCTCCAGTTCCGACTCATGTTGGCGACTGAGCATCAAATCCTGACCGTTGATCTGGATCGAGAAATCACGGCCATGCTGATAAAGCACCATCTCGCCGCCGTCCGGGGTCCGGGCTGCAGCTATTTCTTTACTCTTGGTTTCATGCTTCAATCTATTTCTTCCGCTTATCACGAAGATAAAGGGCCTTTGACTTGGTGGCACCTATTTGCCTTGCTTCTATATCAAAAAGCTTTGTTGCAGAAACCAACTCGCCCAGCTTTCCATACCCGTAATTGCGCGGGTCAAATCCAGGTGATTGTTTCGCAATATTGCTGCCGACAGGCCCAAGTTGAGCCCACCCACTTTCATCGGAGGACGCTTCCACTGCATTACGCAACAGGCTTACCAGTTTTGTATCTTGTTTTAACGCGCTGCTGGATTTTTTGGCAATCGCTTCACTTTCATCAGTCTTTCGCACGAAGGACCTCTGTGTAAATGAATTTGTCACAAGCTGAAACAAAAGCGGACGGCGTCTTTTGCTCACCAAAACCATACACTAATAATCCTGACTCTCTAATTCTTGACGCCAGCTTGGTAAAATCACTATCACTCGTTACGATACAGAATCCGTTAAAGTGACTGGTGTACAATAAGTCCATAGCGTCAATAATCATCGCGCTGTCAGTTGCGTTTTTTCCTTTTGTGTACGCAAATTGCTGCATTGGCTGAATAGAATGTTGCAACAGAACCTCTTTCCATCCTTTCAGGCTAGGCCCCGGTCCAATCGCCATAGATCCTCTTGACGCTGGCTGTCCCCGTAATTTGCTATCTCTACCAGTAAACCATCTACAATGCTTGGTTGAGCATTCTCCGCGTCTATAAGAACTGCCAACTTGTCAGTGTTTTCCATAGTTTTGTAATCTCCTAATTTCTTCTAACCATTGATTATCAGGTCATTTTTACTAGCAACTAACCAATATAGGGAACGGTTGCTGTTAATATCCCTTTTGGCTGTATTTCCAGAAGGTCTAAACCAATTTGATTCATCTCCTTGGTTTCAAAAGACATGATAAATGCAATTATTCGTCCAAAAATTCCTCGAGGATTGCCAGACTGCCGCGCTATTGCGATTGATCGTTTCATCAACACTCCCCGATCATTTAAATTAAACGACCAACGATTGAGCTAACATGCCGGCCACCTTACGTTAGACGCCGCACAGGTCTTTAGGTAAAACCGAATAGTTTTTTCCGGTCAGGTTCCGCGGTTGGCTATGTTTAATTCACCCTTATCCTTGTACAGACAATAAAATCTGAATAATAAAATCAGGTTCAACCATCCAAGGATAGCAAAAATTGAATCAATGATAGTTCCCGAAAAAAAATTATAAAAGTCTATTGCTAATAAAAATTCTTGCATCAAAATACTAGCAGCAATGATGGGAATACTCAATACCAAAAATGGATAAGCTATTTGCCAAGTGTAGCCTGTGGTTATTCGATAACTTTCCTTGATTGCTTCGGAGGGTTGATAATTTTCATACACTATAAGAAAGCAATAAAAGGATAGCCTTACGCCGATAATAATTCCTGGAATAATAAATGCAATCAACCCTAATATTGAAAGCCAGAATGAAATTATAGGCGGAAGCTCAGTAAAGAATTCAAATTATTTAAGGTCTAAGACTCTAATCTTCCCTATGGTTAATCAGCGCTTCAAGATAACGGGATTTAACCTGTTGACTAGCTAAGGCTTGTTTTAAAGGTGGAAGTTTTAGAATAACACCGAGAACAGCAGCCAGGGCACGATGACTCAATAAAACACGGTTATCAAAAATCAAGTGCTGTAGTTTCCCACGTTCGATTGCCATAATCACTGCCCGGTGCGTTCCATTCAGGGGAGTTATCACTCTCTGCGGCCGGGCTTCCAAATGAATACTATCTTCCGGACAAGACCGGACACAAAGACCACATCCTAAACACAGGTCTTGCTCCAGTCTAGCCAGTTTCATTTTCGGTCGATGGGGATCATTAGCAGAGATTAAGGACATGGCCTCCACAGGACAAACAGTCACGCATTTGCCGCAACCATTACAACTTTCACCTTCGATTTCAGGAATAAAATTGGTTGTATGAACAGGATTCAGAATTGCAAAGCGTCTGGCAGCAATCATGGCTTCACAGCAACATCCGCAACAATTGCAAATAAAATTCACTTTCTCCCTTACATTTTCGCCGAACTGAACAAGATTGTTCTCATAAGCCTGGTGCAAAAGCTCCATGCCTTCCACTTCATCAACCCTGCGGGCGTGACCATGTTTAATTAACGATGCTGCCGAAGTGTTAAACGTCATGCATATTTCCATGGGCGCATCACATGCTTTGTCCATATGGTACATTTTATGACGGCAGTAACATGTGCCAATCGCTATATGAGAAGCCGTTTTAATGACCTCTGTCGCTCTTTCGTAATCTAAAACATGTAGCGCATTTTCATTAGACAAAACCGGTTCATGGACAAAGACACGCCCAAGTCGGGTTTCGCCCTCTGGTAAAAAGCTCCCGAATAAAATCTTCTTCCACATTCAGATACTGGTAAAAAAGCTCACTTAATAACTTCTGATCAATATCATCGCGCACTCGCATTAACGAAAACTCAAAAAAGCCCGCCATAGGGGGGCGGCAAAGTGTAAACAGACTTCCCATTCTGCTCAATATCAACAAGGATGGCCCGTCCGGCAAGCTCATTCAGCGCATTTTGAGCGCTCGGCATATCCATTTTCCAGATACGGCTGGCTTTCTCTACGGTAAAGGGTTTTGATGGGCAAGAGTGAAACCAATTCAGCCGCTTTCTCACTAAAAAGCATTTTTAATATTTGGTTGAGCAATTTAGATGGAGGGGCGCCCTGAGGAAAGCGGTTCTAAACGATCAATTAATTGGGAATAACCGGATTTGATTGTATGATGAGCCGTAATTAAGAATTAAATTCAATTTATTATACAGGGGAACTATTGGGATGTAAATAGGCAAATATGCTGCTCAGAGGGCGATTATTAGGACGAGAGTGTGACCGATTGTGGGGCGCTGCAACTCTTGCACGGCCTTTACGTAAAACCGCCATCTTCAGGCCGCCGTGCCGTGGCGAAGCTCTTTAGAGTGAAGACTGGTCAGCTCCACTGGGTAACTTCCCCTCAATCTATTTCTCCTGGTTCTGTGAGAAGACGGATACCTTCTATAATTTGAGCAATTCGTTGATTAGAAAGTGTTCCGATTTTTTCTGAAAGATCGCTTTTATTTACAGTGAAGATTTGAGATATGTTTACAACGCTTTTCTTTGGTAAATCCGCTTCGCCTTTTTTGAGAGTGACATTGCCTGGCGATTTTGATCTTTTGAGATTTGAAGTTAGCGCACATACGACAACCGTGTTAATCCGGCTACGGTTAAAAATATTGTTTTGTATTACAACATGCGGGTGTCGATAACCAGGTTCTGATCCGGAGGGTTCGTCGAAATCTATCCAATATACGTCGCCTTGATTGATTACCATTGGTTTTTTACCATTTTCAGATGTCGTGGACGCATTTTTTCAACAATTTTTGTGTCTGGATCAGGCAGATCATCATATGCTTTATTGATAGCTTGAAGAAGTTCCATGTTAGCATGACGCTGTAAAAACTCTTGAGCTGCTAAAGCGAATAGGCGACTCCGTGAAATATTCAAATTTTTGGCGAGATCATTCACCTGGTCAAATATTGGCTTTTCGATAGATATTGCGGTTTTAATATTTGGCATTGGTATACCTCATGGTAATAAACAAAGTATAATCTTTCGTATGCCCAATGTCAATAATTTTTTGTACCCAGCGTGGACGTGAACTGCGGCCCTGATGAGTGACGAGCGTGCACAGCCCTAAACGAAAACCCCCTATCTACAAGCCGCCGTGCTGTGGCGACCTGTCCTGTCGAAGCTTGAAGCTTTTGCGAAGCAGGAAGCTCTTTAGAGCGAAGACTGGTCAGCTCCACTGAAAGGTGTTACTGGCTGAGCTTTGAGCTAGCAAGCCGATTTAAGCTGACACCAGACTCCGCTGCCTGGATAGCAAGTTTTCGATGAACTTCAGGTGGAATCCGAACTATAAATTTGCCGCTATAATGTTTACCTGCCATAGGGGCAGGTACGGTTTCACCAGCATGCTGCATATCTTCTACAATATCAGCAACAATCTTTCGTATACCTTTCAAAGCCGCTTCCGGAGTTTTAGCTAACCTGCCGCAAAAGTGCGAGGCCCAAACTCACGGATAATTCTGAATTTGGAGCGGAGCCATAAACTCCCAAAAACCGCAGATTTTTTGCGGTCAGGTTAATTAGATGGTTGGGCCACTGAGTTTGACACAGGAGCTGCTTTGGCGTGCAATTTCAAACCCAAAGCTGCTACAACTTTTAGGATTGTATCGAAATTTGGGCTCCGTTCTCCGGAAAGTGCCTTGTAAAGACTTTCGCGTGACAGGCCAGCATCTCGTGCTACCTGTGACATGCCCTTGGCTCTGGCGATATCGCCCAAAGCTTTAGCAATCAAAGCCGCATCACCATTTGCCTCTTCAAGGCAAGCTTCAAAATAAGCAGCCATTTCCTCCGGAGTACGTAAGTGCTCAGCAACATCGTATCGTGTAGTGATGGTTTTTGCCATGATATCTCCTATAGATTTTGTGCGAGACGCAAGGCAGTTTTAATATCCTTGGCCTGGGTGCGCTTATCGCCGCCAGCCAGCAGAATCACCACCTTCTCTCCTTGCTGTTTATAATACACCCGATAGCCTGGGCCATAATTGATTCGCAATTCTGAAACGCCACCACCAACGGGCTTAACATCCCCCGGATTTCCGGTCGCTAATCGCTCAATCCGTACCAAAATACGGGCACGTGCCCGGATGTCATGCAAACCATCAAGCCATTTAGCGAAAATCTCAGTCTTGCGAATTTCAATCATGGCGCATATTGTAGCCTTCTGGCTACATTTTGTCAACAAAACTTTTGGAGTGTCATACAGGAGGCCCAACGGCGCGGATCACCTGCAGGCGGTAAAGCCTTTCGAGCTACTAAGAAATTTAACGATTACCCCCGCAAGTTTTTCCTGTCAGGTGCATCCGTCTTGTTATGCAAAAACCTGATCGTAATTGGATGTAAAATGCCCTCATCCGCAACATTTTTTATATTTTTTCCCACTGCCGCAAGGGCATGGAGCATTACGACCGATTTTTTCAGATTGTACGGATTTGATTGGATTAAGCAATTTTTCAAGATCTGAGACATCTTCCGGCTTATCCGGTTCAATACCTAAAATGAACTTCCATCCATTTTTATCGAATATTGAGCTTACTTCCTGAGCCCTATGTTCATTCTGGACACGCACAATTGCCGGTCTCTTTTCTGTTCCTAATTTTGCCATGATTAAAATAGAATTCCTTGTCTCTGCTGATACTCAATTGCATAACGGCCAAAATCACCGGGAAAACAAAGTGTAGTGAGGCACGAACGTAACTTTGTTTTTTCCGAGTGCATTTTTTTTGTTATATTTTACTTGTAAATTTTTGCCCTTTTAAATAAAAACGATAATAACCAATAAAATTACTACTTAGAAATAGAATCTCCATTAAGACAGCTACTGGAGAAGCCGCAAAATAATTATGGCACAACCAGAAAAAGGTTCCAATTATCATTAATTGCCGTAATCTTTTGTCATTATTGCTAAAGGCACCAAGTGTTTGAAAAGTTGAACCTAAACAACTCAAAATACTTAAAAAGCCTTGAAATGTAAAAAAGGTACCTACAATAGTACCTGTTACAAATATTGCCATTAAATTCTTTGAAGTAGAGAAATAGCTGGTTACATAACGTACTACAGCAATTACCATTAAAATGGCAGCTGTCCATTTTTCTAACAGTAAAAAGTGTGTTGCGATGAAAATGCCAGCTACAGACAGGCACAAAACAATGTGGGTTCGTTTTTTCAGCTGAAAAGACAGCAAATCGAAACAAATGGCAATGCCCACTAAAATTTGTGATATTACAAATATACTCAAATTGTTTCCCTAAATATAACATCTAAGCTCAGTGGCTGGCCGTGAATCTAACGCCTACTTTTTTTGACGGCCATGAACTTGAATATACAACAAAATTCGCCGACGAGTTGCCAGTCCACTGCAGCGCCTTGTTCTGTGGATTTTTACCCGTACCGTGGATCCTTGCAATTATTACTCTCATTGAATTCTACTTTTGTAATTTCTTTTCCCCATATTTTGTTTCCTGCCCGCTTTGGGTTTTCTAAAAAGTATTGATTCCGTTCCGCAAAGTATCGATCAATTGCGGCCTTACATTCTTCGACAGAGGCGTAGTCGCTGTTGTGAATAATAGCTTTTGCCATCCCACTAAAAATAGATTCAATAACATTGAGAAATTGAGCACTAGCAGGCAAAGGTGCCAGCGCAACGAATGGGGTCTTGTGTATTGACCGATAGCTTTCCCCATTAACTTCGTCAACTTTCTTATATAATTTTTTTGATGCATGCCAAGATGCGGCATCCCATGAAAAGAAAATTCGGTCTTCATCTTTGTATTTTTCTAACAGTATTTCAAGTAGCTTTATCATTTCGTCGGTATTCTTTTTTGCAGAATAAAAATGCGTTACTTGGTTGGCGGATAATTCAAGTGCGGCAGTTAAAATTAAACTTCCTTTACTTTTTTGCCACTGTGGGACGATTCTATTTTCTCCTTGAGGAACCCATGATCTGCCGCCTATCATTTTAATGGCAAAAGGGCCAAATTCATCGATTGAAAAAAACTTTTCATTGTTTTTTAAATTTGAAAGAATATTTGTTATTTCTTTCAGTTTTTCACGGTATTGCGGGTCAGTGCTGGTTAAAACTTTCTTAGCCTTTAAAAAACGATACCCGGCGTTTTTTATAATTTGCCGAATATAAGGTTTTGATAGAGAAAGGCCTTCTTTGGCTAATGTTCGATAAAGGTCTTCCATACGCCATGTTGTTCGGTTGAAACCATAAACTGAAGGAGGGGTATGCAATATTTTGAAAACCGTTTCTACGTATTTGGGTTCTTCAAATTTCTTTGTTTCTTTTCTGCTGAAATCAAAAAGATGCTCTATTCCACCAGACTTGAACTTCCTAATATAACTACGAATGGTGTTTCTCTGGCATCCTAAGATACTGGAGATTGAATTTATGGGAATTTGTCTAAAATTGGCAAAAATTGTAATTGCACGGTTTCGGTACCGTAGAGGTTTAGAATGGATGTGTTGATTTAATTTTTGGATGGAATCTGAATCCAATATTTTAGAAAATTGTATTTCAAGTTCACCGTAACTAATTTTTCTTTGGAGAAGATTAATTATCCATTCAATATGGCTCTCATAGCGTTTTCTCCCGTTTTGTTTGGCCTTCTTGCATTGTGCATTTTTTTCACGGTTTAACTTTGATAAAAAATTACTAAGGGTTGAAAAGGATCCATGATAACCCTGTTCTGTGATTTTTTGGAAAATTTGTTTCCTTGATAATATCCCTTTAGCGAATTCATCCTTAATTATGTTTTTATGTTTGTCGAGTTTGGATAACCTTGGAGATGTTTTAAAAGTAAAGCGTTTCTTGTTCCTAATAACTTTCCTGACAGTATTTCTTGAGTGGCCTGTAATTCGGTGGATACCTTTAATGGAATGTCCATTTTCGTATACCGACAAAATCTTTTTCTGAAAATATAAAGATAGCATCTTTTTTCTTCCAAATTTTTATTGAAACAGAACGCCAGGGCTGAGCAGCGCCGCCACCGTAAGTCGCGCTACTCAGGCTTTCCCGAAAAAACCGCAATTTTCTCGGCGTCTGCTCCAGCCCCTTGTTCGGTGAATTATTTACACGGTTTCCCCACCTTTATCGTGAGTATGTTCCTAAATTCGTCAATTTGTTCAGTAGTTTTAATAAATCTCTCCGGTATTATGTGCATCAGAATGTCAGATTGATAAAGCAAAAAGGTATTCTTGCCTTCCTGCCATTTTAGGAATACATCCCAATCAAGTAAACCTTCTCCTATCTTGGATTTCGACTGAATCCTATTGTCTAAAAAGACGAATTCGAAAGGCTCGTGAAGGAGTTTCTGCTGTTTGTATTGTTTCTTCCATCGAACGGGATTAATGGCAAAAAACCAAATGCCGGCATAAAGAAATGCGCCCCAAATGACCCAAAGAATAAGATCCATCTCCTCCCCGGTAATAGCGTCAACAACAGTGCTAACAAGTCCTATCCCAATTAAAATGGAGATAACAATACCTGCGTATAGAAACAACTTCCTTGGCCTTAAGTGCAGCCACTGAGCATTAATATAGTCTTTAGCGCTAACTTGTCCTTTGTATTCCATGATTTTTTGTGCACCGAACGTGGAGGTGAGCTGCGGTCCTGATGAACGTCGAGTCCGCATGGGCTTTACGATAAGCCGCAAATTACACGCCGTCAGCTCCACAGATTTGTTCGACAGTTTCTCTTAATTGTTCAGCCAGTTCGGAAACACGTCTTTGGAAACGACGCTCAACGAAGGGGACCATCACCGGCTGCAGAAAACGGTCATAAACGCGAATTGTGCACCCATGCTCTCGTGTGACCCAAACGAAGACCGGCCACATTTTCCACAGAGGTGAGGTTGCAGCAAGTACCGCGCCCGCAGAAACCACCCTAAAGTTCTTTTGCATCAAATATTGCTTAATTGTTGTAAAATCTAAGTTTGAGTTTGCCTCAGAGAATCTCGTCTCGGCAAAGACATGGAACTTCCTGGAGTATGGGCTGCCCGCAACCACAATCGCTGCATCTCGCTTGTTCATGTGGAAACGAACAAACAGCGCAATTAGCGTGACCAAGGTGAAGGCTGCTATAGTGATACCGACTATGGTTCCTGGTTCATTCATTTTTATCGTCGAACGTTGCCGGTGAGCAGCGGCCCTTATAATTATAAAGCCTGCACTGCCTTTACGTAAAACCGCAATCTTCACGCCGTCTGCTCCAGTGGCTTTGTTAGCAATTTAGAGTTATATTCTCTCCCATAAAGAACAAGAGCTTGCTTTACCTCTAATGTTATAACTTGTAGATTTACAATGTAAATCTTGAACCAATCTCCCCCTGAAAGAAGCTATGATCTTTGCGATTTCACTGTGAGCGTATTCTGTTACTTTTGAAGATGCTAAATGCTTGGCTACAAAAGTAAGATATTCATCGCTATGTTCTCTAATTATTGTATCAATTACAAAATGACTATCAAAAGCATTTCCCTTATCAACTCTACGGATAATCTGTTCCACAATTGAATTCACAATTTAATCTCCTTTTGTTGACTGCTAACGCAAAGTTAACCAGGGGCGGATTAAAAGCTACGCCTTTTGGAATGGTTCAAATTTTTTTGAAGAGAAAACTTATAAAACCGCACGGAATCCGACGACTGAGTTGAACGTCTTGTTAACCCCTGCTTTATATTTTTGCCTTTATGTGATCCCTTGTATCTTTACTAATATATCCTAATGCCCACTCACAACCTGAAAAAAAATCTAATATCCATATTACATCTTGAACGGCAGATAGTATTTTATCTGTTGATCCGCGACTTGGTGCTTGGCGACCTAAATGAACAACTTGATTTCTAATTTGGACTCCTTTACGGATGGTATCATCTAAAGATTTTGGTAGTGGCAGCACTCCTGCGAGATTTGTTTCGTATAACAGCTTTGCTAAATATTCATTGATTAATTTCCTGATATCCGGTGAGGGCAAGTTTTCAAGCAACCAGTTTGAATCTGGATTTAATTTCGTAATAAATTCTTTCACAGCCACTTCTAATGCTGATATTGCAACTATTATTGAAATTCGTGGATTCGTATTTCTAAGGAACTGTGCTTCTCTGAACAATTGGTGGCCTATTGGTTGATCTTGTACATTATTTATTAATTTTTTCAGGATCAATGATATGCGTTTAGGAGTAAGTAGTATGGTTGCCGCATGGGCCTGGATCTTAATTCCAGGAGGAACCATATTCCATTTTTTACCATCTAAGGAAAATGACATTCCACCATTGAACAATGGATCATGGCCACCAGGAATTCCACAACGCCACATAAAAATTCCAACCGTACGTTTTATTACATCATGTAATTCAGAGCGTACATTGCGCATAAAATCTTTAAACGGTTGGGGGAAATAATCAATATGGATTTTTTCAACGGATTTTGCAGTATTTTTTAAATAATCTAATGCCTTTGCATCTCCTGCCATCTCATTTGGAAGCTCGTTATTTGAAATACTAATAAAACATTGTTTTATCTTTTCAGATGGTTTGAAAGTACCCCATGCCCTACATATACTTACATCATCACTTTTTTTGATAGGTGAATTTTTCGGGTCTATCCGGAATTCCCAACACCATTTTAATCAATAATTTCATTTATATGAAGAAGCTAAGCAGAAAATCAATCCGTGCGAGAATGGGCCCCTGCTAAGCTCGTCGGAGCACGGGTTGATTTTTCTGC
>PVMK01122266.1_pt1 | contig 29751 bp, 25 predicted proteins | sample 1853481 | NCBI WGS metagenome assembly PVMK01 (sample SAMN08533507, study PRJNA380276) | Marine sediment metagenome, whole genome shotgun sequencing project.
TTAGGATTTATGGTTATGGTATGCTTCTCGTAAACAACCTTTAGACCCTTATCAAAGGACTTCTCCTTGAGCTCATCTAAACCATCATATCCTCCTGCCGTTGTGCCCATGTCTGCTCCCGATATCAGCAATGCTGAACGAGAAGCAGTAAATGCAGTAATACACACTAATTCTCTCAGCATGGGGGGTGAAATCCAAGCTTTTGAGCAAGCCGTGCGAGAATATACTGGGAGTAAGCACGCCATCGGAGTCAGTTCAGGTACCACAGGTCTGCACCTTTGCGTGCGGGCCGCAGGAATCAAGGATGGGGATCTGGTAATCACCACTCCTTTTTCGTTCGTGGCCTCGTCCAATGCTTTGCTTTTTGAGCGCGCGGTACCCATTTTTGTAGATGTGGATCTGGTTACGGGCAATCTGAATGTCGATCAGGTACAGCAAGCGGCCGATGACTTGACTGCGGGCGGATCTGCGGCGCAAAGATGGCTACCACGTCGAGGGGTGGACAAGAACGCTACTTTGAAAGGGATTTTGCCTGTAGATGTGTTTGGCCAGCCCGCGGAAATGAATTCTATTCTCAAGACAGCTCATCAATATGATCTCAAGGTAATTGAAGATTCTTGCGAAGCTCTGGGCGGCGAATATCACGGGCGTCAGGCCGGCACGTTGGGCGATTACGGCATTTTTGCCTTTTACCCCAATAAGCAAGTCACCACTGGCGAGGGAGCCATGATCATCACTGATGATGATCAAGCCGCCGATATGATGCGGGCGCTGCGAAATCAGGGCCGCTCTCCCGATGATACCTGGCTGCAACACACGTACCTGGGCTATAACTATCGCTTACCAGAAATGAGTGCCGCGCTGGGGCGCGTACAAATTGACCGGTTAGACGAATTACTTGCCAAACGTGCGCAAGTTGCCCACTGGTACGAGGAGCAACTGTGCGAAATCCCAGGCGTGGAAACCCCCACCATTGTTCCATCTACCACCCGTATGAGCTGGTTCGTCTATGTGATCCGCTTTGCGCCAGAAAGAGACCGCGATATGCTATCCAAGGAACTTAAGATGCGCGGTATCCCAAACCGACCCTACTTTATCCCCATTCATTTGCAACCCTATATGACCAAGCGCTTTGCCTACCAACCAGGAGATTTTCCCATCACTGAAGATTTGGGGAATCGCGGATTGGCTATTCCTTTCTCCGGCATTATGAAGGAAGAACAAGTAAGCACGGTATGCCAGGCGATATGTGAGGTCATGAATAAATGAGGACACGCACAAAATAAGCAACAAGGAGTTAGGCGATGAACTTCGCAATGTGGCGGAAAGCACTACAAATTATCCCCAGAATTTCAAAAGAAGCGTGGGAAGAACTTGATATCATCTCGAAATGGTTAATTGCCTCTCGTGCAGCTGTACTTGTGATGACCTTGCTCTCCGCAGCCCTGGCCGGAATATTTGCCTACCAAGCTGGAAAGTTTGACCTGGGGTTGTGGTTGTTGGTCACTTTCGGGCTACTTTTTGCTCATGCCACAAATAACTTACTCAACGACTACACCGATTTTGTGCGCGGCGTTGATCAAGATAATTACTACCGCGCGCAATACGGTCCGCAGACGCTTGTACATGGATTATTGGATAAACGCGGCTTGCTGATTTATGCAGCGGTAACCGGGCTGCTGGCAGTATTCTGCGGAACGGCATTGCTTTACCTGCGCGGGGGTTTGACCTTAACCTTGATGGGCTTAGGTATATTTTTCGTGTTATTTTACACTTGGCCGCTTAAATATATTGCCCTTGGAGAAATTGCTGTGCTGATCGTCTGGGGACCATTGATGATCGGTGGTGGCTACTATTCCATCACGGGCGCGTGGGATTGGCAAGTCGTCACGGCCAGTCTACCTTACGCCCTAGGCGTAACCGGAGTAATCTTTGGCAAGCACATTGACAAATATAAAGCAGATAAAGCCAAAAAAATCTATACGTTACCCATCGTTCTTGGAGAGAGGGTATCCCGATACACAGTCGTGGGAATGCTTGCCTTGCAGTATATCTCTACGATTTATTTGGTCGTAACCGGCTTTTTTACCCCCATGCTGCTGATCGTATTTTTTGCGCTGCCTACCTTTTTACAGATATGGCCAATGTTCAAGGAACCCAAGCCTGAAGAAAAACCTAAAGATTTTCCCGATATTTGGCCCAATTATTTTGTTGCGGGCGCTTTTCAACACAATCGCCGGTTTGGGAGCTTATTCATGTTGGGCTTAATTGCCAATGTAATCTGGATAAGATTTCTTCTCTAGCCATAATTATCAACAAATAAGGAGCAAAAGCCGTACCTAAAAAAAACTCAAAATCACGAAGGTTTTGAGTTTTTTTCAATTCTCCATATAGACATGCAACCTATAGACTTTATTGTAAAGAAAAAGCGCTTTTATGGGTTTTTTGTCTTACCTACTATGACCCACTGGGCAAACAATTTCCCTGTGTCGAGCTCTTGTCCAGCAATAAAAATGTTCATACCAATCTCCAAATCATCGAGGGTTTTGATATCAGAGCGGCCGCGGAATTTGGTTTCATCAGTAATATGGAGAATCAGGATAACATCGCGCCTGGTATGGATGGTGAGAGAATCTTCATCCAGTGCCGAGATCTTGCCACCGACCTTGATCCCAAAATTAGGGAAATCTGTTTTCTCGCCAACCGTGATGCGAGTGGCAACGTAATTACTATTACCATCATCTTTTGCAATAGCGATAACTATTGCGACCATACCAGCTTTCATATCGGATAAATTCTGGATTTCATTATAAGGGCTGGCAAACTGCGTATTTTCATTGACAGCAAAAGTTAATTCACTGCCCTGACGAGTGGATAGTACGAATGTTCCCGCAGTAAGAATAACTTCATCAATTGTGCCAGCATATCGCTTTGGATTGCTACTTACGGAGGTGTAGATCACAGCAGCCTGAGCTGGGGCATCTTCAATGGCTCGTCCGACCACGACAACACTTTGCCCGCTCTGAAAATCGTTCAGGTCTGTGACATGCCCAATAAAACGAGTTCGATCCATCACAGTTATGGTCAACCTTTTACCATTACGAGTTTGCAGTGAGAATGTGTTTGCATCGAGATCGATGGCAACTACATGACCGCGGACACGCAGGCTGAAACGCTGCCCTGGTAAAAAACCATCGGGTAAAAGCAGCACTCTTCGGGCCATCATTTACCCAAAATCATTAACCTGCCATTGCACGACAACTTTTTCACCAAGCTGCACATCATTAAAACTTACATCGCCTTCATTTTTAGATGCGTAAAATTTTGTTTTCTGGTCAACATAAACAGCAACCTCTCCACCATCTTTCATAGATTGCACTGCGAAAGAATTTTCGTGCACGGCAACGACTTCACCGTAAACACGCTGATACGTGATAGGGGGTGGGTTTTGCGCCGCAAATGCAACCACGCTCACAAGCAAAGTTAGAGTAAAAGCAAAAATTACTGAAATGGTGATCTTCTTGATCATGATTTACCTCTGTTTTTCTAGCTCGATTTTTTTACGTTGGTACAAGGATAAGCTAGGCAAGTTAACGCAGCACGAAGAGATTGTAAAATCCGTGTAAAAATATGTGAATCCCCCAAGGGTTATCTTGAGTTGGCTCATTGCTCTATTTGTTATTAACTTGCAAGAAGCAGTTACAAATTTATCTGGAGGGTTTTTTAATAATTGGTGGTGACACCAACCTCTCTTTGATGCCCTCCCAATCATGTTCAACCATTTTTGGGAAAAACTATGGTCTCTTTACCCGCCAGGCGATCTTGAATGCGCCGGACCACAATATCCAAGTGAATCTTTTTATGAACAAAATCCAAATCATCGGATCGGATTGTTAACACCGGGCAGATATCAAACGAATCCATCCAATCATCATAGAAGGTTTCCAACAGGGAGAGATAATCGGCAGTAATGCCGATTTCCATTTCACGGCCGCGGTTGCGGATGCGTTCTACCAGCACGGGAACTGAGGCCTTGAGGTAAATAAGCAAATCAGGGGCAGGCAAGCTAGCCGTGACAAGCTCAAAGACCCGTTGATAGGCCAAATAATCACGCTTGCTAAGATTACCGAGGTGATGCAAAGCGCGCGCGAAGATATAGGCATCTTCATAAATGCTTCGATCAGCAATTGCCGATTGTGAATCCTTTGTCAATTCAAGGTGTTGTTCAGCGCGATGCCCAAGGAAAAAGACTTGCAAGTGGAAAGACCAACGGGCCATGTCTGCGTAAAAATCCGGCAAGTATGGATTATGTGCTACCGATTCAAAGGCTGTGCGCCAACCCAGGCGCCCTCCCAAGCGCTCGGCAAGCGACGTTTTTCCAGCACCTATATTGCCAGCAACAAGAACAAGACGAGACGTCATAATAACCTCCTGTCAGTATGGTACTGTGATTATAGCAAAGAAAGTTGGGGTTTTGAACGCGGGTTATTACGGCAGATCTGTGCCCCCCTAGCCCCCAATTCTGGGGGGAATCCAACGTAATCGAGGGTTAGGGTCCTTGGCGGCGGGTATGAGATCCCCGATGAAACGGAGGACGCTACCGCCTGCTCGCGCATGCTGGTGGGGAATCAAACACGTTCAAAGGTCAGGAGCTTCGGCAGTGAGGTTCCTAATTATGCCGGGGATGGTAATGCTGCTGGCGAAAGTCGCAACCCTCCAAAAGTTTTACGCTCAGTGCTACTCACAAACTGCGCATAACTTTGAGACAAAGTAACACAGTGCCCGTGGCATCAACCAACTGACGCACGGACCCCACCCAGTGCATTGCCCAGGAAGTACTCCGTAGTGGAAGCGTGCTGCGATATTCTGCCGACTCCGTAGAGATAAGTATTGCTGCCATCTGCCAATACTTGCGTCAAGCCAGCAGCTAAATCAAGGGTGTAATTTGTAGTGATTCTGTTGACGATTTGTTGGTGGCAGTCTCCAAGATCGCCGGACGGGATATTGCTATGTTATTTGTAAGGCGCCAAAATTCCTGTATCATCAAAACGTGAAAGATTATTCTCCCATCGCCAGCCCGTCAGCTCTTGGGTCACTTCCTCCCCACAAGACACCAGTGTTCTTATCGCGCAGGATTACTTGTCCGCGACCAAACGTAGCTCGCCTGTGTTCGCTAAATGGTGTAATTATGTGTCCCATCTGACCAAGTTTTGACATTACTTCGACAGGTATCCCTTCTTCCAAGGCTACCATGCCACCAGAATCACCCTCATATATACATAACCTAGGTCGATCTAGTGCGACTTGCGGATCAATTTGGTCATTGATCAGCCCAAGAACAACTTGTACATGACCTTGTGGTTGCATAAAACCTCCCATTACTCCAAAGCTCGCAAAAAGCTCATTTGTTTCTGCATGGGTAATTATAGATGGAATTATTGTGTGAAAAGGTCGTTTATTTGCTGCAAAGACATTAGGATGTTCAGAATCCAAACTAAATCCTACACCTCGGTTTTGAAGTGTAAATCCCCATCCCTTTGGTACATACCCAGTACCGAATCCCATATAATTGCTATTGATAAATGAACATGCATTTCCTGCGCGATCCACTACACTAAGATAAACAGTATCCGATGATGCAAGAGGGACTCCTCGTTTTTGATCTATATTTGCTTTTCCAAGATTAATTTCTTTGCATCTCTCTTGAGCATATGATTTGGAAAGTAACTCAGACACAGGTATGGATACAATGGAAGGATCAGAGACAAACCAGCGGGCATCTGCGAAAGCCAGGCGTAAGGATTCAATGATCAGATGAAGCCGTTCAACGGATAGGGGGGGGTATTTAGATAAATTAAACTCTTCCAAAATGTTTAAGGCTAAGAGAGCAACAATTCCCTGACTATTCGGGGGACATTCCCAAACACGATAATCGTGATAATTGATTGAGATTGGAGTTACCCAAGTGCTGGTATGGGATGCTAAATCTTTTTCTGTCATCACTCCACCGCGTTTTTGGATTACTTCAACGATTGCCTCAGCTATGGTGCCTTGATAAAAGGCATCTTTTCCTCCTTCAGCTAACACTTGGAACGTGCGCGCAAGACCATGATTATAGAAGACCTGCCCTGGAGCTGGCGCATGACCAGAAATTGTTAATTCTTCACCGTTAGGGGCATTAGCCAATTGGGTTTTTGCACCTCGTCTCCAATGGTAGGCCGTGATTGGCGCAACAGGGAACCCTTCTGCTGCCAGGCGTATAGCAGGAGCAAGTACTTGAGCTATCGATAAATTTCCGTGCTGTGCTAATAAATCACACCAAGCGGCAGCTGCTCCAGGTACTGTAATTGAATGTGGGTGGAGGGGATCTATTGAATCGACAAAACCATCTTGCTTGATTCTCTCTAGAGTCAGTGCTGAGGGGGAACGCCCAGAACCATTCAATGCGCTAATTTGTTTTGTTTTTGCATCGTAGAATAGCGCGAAGCAATCACCTCCAAGTCCAGTAGAGGTTGGTTCAGTAACATTCAAGGCAGATGCAGTTGCTATGGCTGCATCCGCCGCATTACCACCAAGACGTAAAATTTCAAGTCCAGCTGCAACGGCCAAGGGTTGAGACGCAGCAACCATACCGTTTTTAGAGATTACAGTGGAACGGCGCGTGTTAAATTCCATTGAAGCAGGATACGAGAGCATAAACCAATTCCTTTTTGGAATTATTTTACCAAGAGCAATATTCCATAGCTTATCTATATTTTTATAATGTTTAGTATGGCATAAAAAATTCGAATTGACCCTAGGAAATCGATTAGGGGCAGTCCCAAAAGGACCTGTAAAACTCTAATCTGCATATAATAAACAAGCCCCAGCATGCAAATAGAATAAGGCTGATGGGCAAGTAAGAGCAGGCTTGGATTAAGGAATTCGTGAATGCTTGTTCAAGCTACACTTGGTGATCATAGGTTATAGCAGCGCTTCTTGGGGGTTGGATGCTGAACGTGAGGGAACTCCCCAAAGGGTTATCAATACAACGAAGATAAAAATCACTCCAGTAGCAGCAAATGTAAATGGTACGCCAATCCAAGTAGCAATGGCGCCGCCCAACAGTGGCGCGAACGCCCGGCCAGCAGCATTGATTGAGTTATCCAGACCATAAGCAGCGCCCTCGGTACCCTTACGAATATAACCAGCAAGCAAAGCACTAATCATAGGAATTACACCACCTGTCGAAAATCCTGCCAGGGCTTGCAAAATCAGCAGTTGCCAACCAGCCGTAGCTTGACCTTGCAGCACATAAAATAAAGCTAAAAATGCTGAACAAGTAATTAACACTTTGCGATGTCCGATGCGATCACCCAACTTACCCAGCATCACAGCACTCATCGTCATGGTTGCAGAAGCAACACCCAGAACAAGCCCAGTAAAGGTATTTAACCGTTCAGCATTATGCATTAATTGGCGAATAAATAAGGGGATGATCGGCAACAACATCATGCGCCCCAGGCTGGAAAAAAAACGCAGCGCATAAGTTTGCATAACACCTGGCATCGTGAGCATATGGCGCCACATTGAGAAGAAGTTGATGTTCTGACGAGTAGAACTTTGCACCGCAGAAAATTTTTCTTGGATGCCAAAAAGTACCATTATGCCAGCAAGAAACAGCATCAAAGCAGTAATATAAAACGCTAACCGATATCCATAAGCATCTGCAACAACACCCCCCATCAAAGGACCCACTGCGATACCAGCACCGAAACCAACTTGTAGTAAGCCTAAAGCATAACCGGTACGATGGCGCGGCGTGACTGAAATAATCATGGCGCTGGCTGCGGACATTGTCCCGGTGACCAAACCTTGAATGGCGCGCAATAAAATCAACTGCTCTGCAGATTGTACAAATGCCATCAATAACAGCATGATCGCGCCACCAAAAAGGGCGCGTTCAACCATTAATTTACGGCCATACCGATCAGCCAATAGACCCCAAATAGGCGATGCTATCATCGATGCTAGCGCTGGTGCTGAGAAAACCCAACCGGATAATAGCGCCAAACTCATATTTGTTTTTGTGCCTAAAGATTCTACAAATAGAGGCAAAAAAGGAAAAATGCTGGCTATTCCGGCAGCAGTCATCAATTGGGCTAATACTAAAATATATAAAGTCCGTTGCCAGCGTTCGATTTTCACAAATATCGACCTAGAGAAGGGTGGGATTAAGGCGCGCTTTTGAGACGATGATGGGAGAGATGTTAAAAAAACCAGTCGGTGGGATTAGTCTCTCGGATAGTTCAACGATCTTTATTTTAACAGAAAACCAACTTCCGCTAGCTCTTCACGTAATTCGGTGCGGAGAGCCTGTGAAACACGACGGGCGGAGTGTTCCAACCAACCATACGTTTTCTGGTTGGTCTGTGCGCCCGTGACCTGACGATTTTTATAGATACCGGCAGCCTCCATTTCCTGATCGTATTGGTGTAGATAAGTTTGATCGTCTTGATTATATTGCTCCCAATGCAGCACTGCACCTTCAGGTAAACGGGGGCGGATGCGAGGTGGATGCAGCGGCCAACCCAGGGTCATCCCTACAATGGGGAAGACCAACCTGGGGGTTTGGAGCAGATCCATCACCTGGCGAGGATGATTGCGCAAACCACCAATATAGCAAATCCCCAACCCCAAAGATTCGGCAGCTAAAGCCGCGTTCTGGCCAGCTATAGCAACATCCGTCGCAGCAAGCAAGAAATTTTCAACATAGCCCGCTTCTTGCTCGTACCCCTGTAACGCGCAAACGCGATCTAAACGGCTGAGGTCGGCACACCAAGCCAGAAAAATAGGCGCTTGACTAATGTGTTTTTGTCCACCGCAAAGTTCTTGCAAGCGAGTACGTTTCTCTGTATCACTGACAGCAACCACACTAAACATCTGCAAATTGGAAGATGTAGAAGCACGCTGTCCGGCTTCAACAACGGTCTCAACCATTTCGCGGGGTACAAGATCAGGTTTGTACTTACGCACAGAACCATGTTTATGGATCAAATCAATCGTGGGGGTCGTCATAGGTGCTCCATCCTTGGTTAAATTTTATCGATAAAAAAATCCAGTTTAGATCATATCAGCAATAAACATTGAAAGCCAGACAATAAATGCCCACGCCCAGCCAACAACGCACGCCAAATGTACTTGCCGATTTATGTATCAACGATAAAAAAAGAACGCACCTTCAAAATATTTTAAAGGCGCGCTTTCATTTTATACCTAATGTTTAATAACTTAAATCCAGCTAACACTCACTAAAACCACAAGCATAGCACTTTCTACAACCTTCCTCATTGACAAAAGCTGCCTGACCACAATCAGGGCATAAATCGCCAATACGATAAGATGTATCACGATTTTCTGCCGCTACAGTGTCCAGTACATCATCATCATTTTGAGAGCGATTGTCATCATCATTCTGCGCGTTGCCATCCCGATGCCTGTTTTCTGTATTGGTTAAGTACGCATCTAAGGCCTGGGAAATGCCGTCTGGTAATGAGCGTACCCGATTAGAACCAAATCCTAATGATCGACCACCGCCAATGCCCTCCAATTGACGCACAATTTCACGCATTCGCTCGCGCGGTTCAACAGGTGAGGCTAAACGCAAGGTATAAGAAAGCAAACGCCCGATAGCTTCGGAGACAGCTGCTGTATCAGAACCAGCTTTGGCTGAATTGATAAAAATTTCAAAAGGTTGGTGCCCACCATTTTCATTAATAGTCACAAAAGCCTTACCCAGCGGCGTAGTGATGCTAAAAGTGTGTCCTTCCAAAAGACGCGGACGTGGTTTTTTCTTCATTTGCCAAAGATGCAAATCATCAACAAGAGCTTCTACAACCGGTTCTTTTTTATCCGCCGTGGCTTTCGTTTCAAGTACAACTTGCTCACGAGAGCCGGTAACATAAACGGTAATACCCTTACAACCCAATTCCCAAGCTAGTTGATATGCACCTGCCACATCTTTTGGGGTAGCTACAGCAGGGAAATTAACTGTTTTTGAAAGGCTATTATCAACAAAAGCCTGTAGCGCGCCCTGCATGCGCACGTGCTCATCAGCGGCAATATCCTGAGAAACGACAAAAACATCACGAATAGCATCAGGGATGTTATCAATATGCTGACAAGTGCCACGTTCCACAACTTGCTTAACTATTATTTGACGTGTTTTTTCATCAAGGTCTGCATCCATCAACGCTTGCTTAAAAAGTGGGCTAGTGTATGTTAGCTGCAAATCTTGCCCGTTATCATTAACATGACGGGTATATGCCAGTGCAAAAACTGGCTCACAGCCATAGCCTTCACAGCCGGCTACGGTAGCAATCGTTCCAGTGGGCGCAATTGTGGTTTGAGCCGCGTTACGGATTCCTTTCTGCTGGATGCCATCAACAATAAGGGTCCAGTCCAACGAGGAACGTCCCCAATCGCGTAGATACGGAACAATGGGTTGAGGGGGCTGCCAGATCAGATTTTCAGGATCGTAAATGCTGCCCGTAATTGCAGGAAAAGCACCGCGCGCATCGGCCAACTCAATACTGGATCGCATCGTATGAAAACGCACAAATTCCATAATTTGCGAGGCCAATTCCTGCCCACCTTCCGAATCATAACGCACACCAACATGGTACATCAAATCAGCGAGACCCATTATGCCTAACCCAATACGACGGGCTTGGTGAGCCGCAGCAGCCAAGGCCGGAACAGCTGGCACGTAAGCATTAGCGTCAACCACATTATCCAGAAAACGTGTTGCACCTTCAATGGTCTCTTGAAGAGTGTCCCAATCCACTGCACCGTTGGGGGTAATATGGTGTGCTAAATTGACAGAACCTAAACAGCAATTTTCATACGGCCCCAGCCATTGTTCTCCACATGGATTGGTAGCTTCTAAATCATAGAGATGCGGAACGGGGTTCCCACGGTTGGCGGCATCTAAAAACAGCACGCCTGGTTCGCCATTATGGTGAGATTGGGTGACTATTTTATCGAATAGAGCACGCGCCTGAACCACTTGATAAACTCGAATAGGAATTCCTTCAGCTTCCGCTTGCTCTAATGTCCCATCAAAGCCACGATAGGTTGGGTAATTAACATCGGGAAAACGTAGTTCCCAAGACGAATCAGATAATACCGCTTCCATAAATGCATCAGTAATGCCTACAGAAATATTAAAATTTGTAATTGCGTTTTCATCAGTTTTGCAGGTTATAAACTCTTCGATATCGGGGTGATCGACTCGTAATACAGCCATATTGGCCCCACGTCGTGTACCGCCTTGCGCGACTTCCCCAAAGGCTGTATCGTAAACGTGTAAAAACCCTACCGGTCCAGTCGCTTGCCCGGCAGAAGATTTAATAACTGTGCCCTTCGGGCGCAAGCGCGAAAAGGAAAACCCATTACCTCCACCCGTTTGCTGAATAAGGGCAGCATTGCGCAAGGTTTGGAAAATACCATCGTCCGCGCGCCCCATGTCATCGCTCAGGGGTAATACAAAACAAGCAGCTAACTGTCCTAGAGGTGTGCCGGCTCCTGTAAAAGTTGGTGAGTTTGGCAAAAAACGTTTGGAAGCAAGCAACTCATAAAAATTACTCGCAAATTCGAAGACGTTTTGATTCCACCGCTCTTCGACCATGGCAACGTTATAGGCCACGCGCCAGAAAGTTTCATTAACGGATTCCACAGCATTACCATCATTATCTCGTCGAGCATAACGGCGCATAAAAACCTGATTGGCATTAGCGGTTAATTCAACATTCCTAGCTCCCTTGGGTAAAGAAGGTGTAGCGTTCAAGCTCATTGCGTTTTCCCGTTGTTTATCCGCCGTGTTAAAAACCATTCAAAACTCCTCCTAGATATTTTTGCAATTACTACGCAATATGCCCCCTTGATTAGGAGCTCAATTATTAATTAATCTCTAGTAAGCGATCAATTTCGGTACGAATAGATGTCAGATCATCAAATCCCAAGTAAACAATAGCATAGCGGATATAAGCGATCAAATCCATTTCTTTCAGACCGGCAATAACTTTATCCCCAACTACCCGCGATGAAATCTCAGCCTTACCCAAGGATTGCAGGGCAGCCTCCACCTCACCTACCAGGCGGTTAATATCAGCAGCCGAAACAGGTCGCTTTGCACAAGCGATACGAATACCTCGCAATAATTTATCGCGGCTAAATTCTTCACGTGAGCCATCTGCTTTTATAATCAATGGTGTCGCAAGAATCGGACGTTCATAAGAACTGAACCGCTGCTTGCAATGCTGACATTCGCGGCGACGGCGCACACCACCGCGACGGTCTTTCGTGGTGTCAATAACCCGTGTGTCTTTACTTTGGCAATATGGACACTGCATAGAAACCCATCCCAAGAACCCCCATATATTGGGGTATAGCATAATACATAATGTGTATATGGTTATCTAGAGCCTATATTTTAGCATGCTCAAGTGATGCTTTCAAGCCTTTTGTGGCTAAATTACCTTAATATTTTTTGATGGGAAGATTAATTTAAGAAAACTATTATGTAGATTGAGATTGCAAATATTCTCATATCATTAAAAACAAGGAAGTTGATTTGTTGGCATGTACCATCTACTTAAATGCCGGCTCCCCACTGCGGAGGAACAGCAGGGAGCACAAAGCAAACATGAATTGTAGAGGCATTTTGGAGGAGGACCAAAACCATCTACAGCGATCTGTCAAACTACAAATTCCAATATTATCAATTAGAACGCACACGGTTGCGTAAGAAAGTCGGAATATCCAAATCTTCTGTATTCAACGTACGGGGCGGGAATACATCTTTTTTTTCTTTGTTACTCTGCACCGATTCTTGACGCATTGAGTGAGATAGCAAAGTGCCAGGCAAACCGGAAGATTCGAAACCAGTAGCAATCACCGTGATGCGCAAATCATCACCTAAATCGGGGTCAACGACAGCGCCAAAGATTAGGTTAACATCTGGATGCGCAGTTTCTTTAATAATTGCTGCGGCTTGATTGACCTCAAAAAGGGTCATTCCAGGACCGCCAGTAACATTAAAAAGGATGCCACGCGCACCATCAATGGTGATATCAAGCAATTTGCTGGATATCGCCTGCTCAGCAGCATCACGAGCGCGGTCATCGCCGGAGCCGTGGCCAACGGCCATCAGGGCCGCACCACCCTCAGCCATGATCGTGCGCACATCAGCAAAGTCAAGGTTGATCAAACCGGGAATAGTGATCAGCTCAGAAATACCTTGAATGCCTTGACGCAACACATCATCGGCCACACCAAATGCATCTTGCAAACTAGCACGTTTATCAACAATTTGCAACAAGCGGTCGTTGGGGATCACAATCAGTGTGTCAGCCTTATCTTTGAGGTTGGAGATGCCCAATTCGGCAGCTTTAATACGCCGGGCTCCTTCAAAGGTAAATGGCCGGGTAACAACTCCAATAGTCAATGCGCCAATTTCGCGCGCAATTTGGGCAATAATAGGGGAAGCGCCTGTGCCCGTGCCACCGCCGATACCAGCAGTGACAAAGACCATATCAGCGCCTTTGAGCACGCTATAGATATCCTCGGCCGATTCTTCGGCAGCTTTACAACCCACTTCGGGGTCACCACCAGAACCCAGACCACGGGTGAGTTGGTCACCGATCCGAACGCGGGTGGTAGCTTTCGACATACCTAAGGCCTGAGCATCGGTATTAACGGCAATAAATTCTACACCACGGATGCCTTCATCAATCATACGCTCAACAGCGTTGCAGCCTCCACCGCCAACGCCAACTACTTTAATTCGTGCAAATGCTTCAGGTTGATTCATAGTTTGCATGTTGGATTCCTCCTTAAAAACAATCCAGGGTCACAATTTTTATGCATTATTAAATGCCTGATATTTAATAATGCTACATTTTACCAAAGAATATCTCGCTTCTAATTTATTCATAAAAAAATCCATTTTCTAAGGAAGCAAACGGCGAAGCCAGCTCTTTGCTTTTTGCCAATCTATACTATAGGGAGACCTATGACGGACCGTCCGGCGACCTTCATTTGAATCTACAAATTCGTTCATCAATACGGCCCAGCGCAAAAGTCCAACACTGGTTGCAAATGCTGGAGATTGCAAGCGATCGACCATACCAACAAAGCCATCCGGTTGAGCAACATGGACCGGCATCCCTGTAACGTGTTTTGCTACCTCGCGGATGCCGGGCAAGGCACTTACACCACCGGTAAGGACAATCCCGGCTGGCAATAGGCTATCATAGCCTGAGCGCTTGATCTCTTGCATCACCAGACTAAAAATTTCTTCGATGCGCGCTTCAATAATATGGACTAAATCTCGTCGGTTGACCTGAACAGGACTCTCCTCACCAAAGGGATGTACATAGAAAGCTTCATTCTCGCCAACAGTGGCTTGCAGGGCATGTCCGTGCTGCAATTTTATCTCTTCGGCTTGTTTTATCGGGAGGTGCAAGCCGTGCGCGATATCGGAAGTAACATGATTACCACCTACAGCCAACACCATGGTGTGCCAAACATCACCATTAATATAAATCGCCATATCGGTCGTGCCACCACCAATATCACAAACAACAACGCCCATTTCTCGCTCTGCTTCGGAGAGTGCAACTTCAGCAGAGGCCAGTGGATTGAGCACAAATTGGCTAACATTCACACCGGCCGAGGCCACAGCCTGCCGTAGATTTTCAACGGTAGCGGCTGAGGCTGTAATTACATGCGTTTCCACTTCCAAACGATAGCCATGCATGCCAATAGGCGCTCGGATACCGCCCTGACCATCAACCACAAAATCGCGGTGAATTACATGAATCATTTCGCGATTATGCGGAATAGTCACTGCTCTTGCAGCTTCTACCGCCCGGATCAAGTCTTCGTCATCAATAGTTCGGCCAGAAATACCAACCACACCGCTGCTATTCTCTGAAATAATATGCGCGCCTGCCAAACTAACTAAAGCAGAGTCAATTTCAATACCCGAAGTACGCTCTGCTTTGTCAATTGAACGAGCAATGGCTTGGCTAGCCGCGTTTAAATCAACCATTGAACCTTTTCCCATACCTTTTGAAGGCTCAATGCCTACACCTAAAATTCTCAACGCTAGGTTCTCGTCCATCTGAGCTACCAAGGTGCAAACTTTGGTTGTGCCAATATCTATTCCAACAATAATCGATGATTCCATAGTTTTTATTATCTGTTCATACGATAAATCGGAGCATGAGCCTGCTCCACACTGATCAAGGCCGGATTAATACCATCGGCTTGCAAACGTTCCACGATAGCCTGATAAACGGATAACTTCACATCAATAGTTCGAATATCCAGGCCAAAATACACATCCCACCCCTGAGGCGCGCGCCACCCTAGACCATGCTGATCATCGTAAACAAGGTGGGTATCTTTTGGTGCCTGCGATTGCAAAGATAAAATAGTTGCTACCATATCTGGTGTGATAAGAATCTGAGGTTGGTTAGCCATTTCATCAAGGACTTTACCATTTTCTATTTGCAACGTAGGCGGTGCAGTGCTGGCTTCAACCCACATCAAACCTTCAATATCGCTCTGCACAGGGAAAGCGATGCCTTGCATATCAACCCAGTGATTTTCGCCATCTTGCTCCCAGATCAAAACCGGTACACGCTCGGTTAGTGTGACAACAACTTTCGCAGGAAAACTAATCTGCACATTCACAGTCGATATACCCTGATAACGATCACTTAATTGTGCTTCCAATTCACTAGGCGTTAACATAAAAATGGGTTGATTGTAAATGGTTAGGGTGCGGTTAATGCTCTCCGAATTCAGCCAATCCGCGCCTTCAACTTCGGCAGCCTGGACACGATAGGCAGGAGAATACCAAAAATAACAAAGTAATGCAACAAGTCCTGCAACCAGTACGGAAGAAGCCAGTCGCCAACCCATAGCTATGACCGGCACAGCGGGCAAACTCATCTCAGCGCCTGGTGATGAGAGTGAGATATCATATCGGCGCTTGACAGTTTTTCGTTTCCGTTTCGCTCGCTTAGTGTGTACGGCCATGGTCTTTGCACGCATCATCACAGGCGGCACGCTTCGGGCCCAACCATCAGGCACTTTTTGTATGTTACGCGCGTTTGCAATCTGCTTTTCTTTGCGTCTTGCTCGGACACGTTCTGCTCGAGTGAGGGGCTGTCTCCTACGTGACATAATGGTTGCAATAATCTCCGATATTTACCTTAGCGTTCGTAACGCCATTCTGTATTATCACGTTCAGAGCGTCGCTCTAACGCTAATACAATCAATCGATCTACTAATTCTGGATAAGACAATCCGCTAGCCTCCCAAAGCTTGGGATACATGCTGATCTTTGTAAAGCCAGGCAAGGTATTTAATTCATTGAGGTAAAAAGCGCCACTGTCATTATCAAGCAAAAAGTCTACACGGGCCAATCCTGCACAATCGATAGCGAGAAATGCTTTGATAGCTGTTGCGCGCATGGCTTCCGCTGTTCCAACGGGGATATCTGCCGGAATGATAGTTTCTGAGCGATCATCGTGATACTTAGCATCATACGAGTAAAACTCAGTTACAGGTCGAACCTCGCCAGGGACAGAGGCTTCAGGTTGGTCATTACCTAACACACTAATCTCAATTTCACGGGCGTTGATCCCTTGTTCCACCAAAATTCGGCGATCGAAGCGACTTGCTTCTAATATGCCTTCCAATAGATCGGCGCGGCTCTGACACTTGCTTATACCCACTGAGGAACCCATATTGGCAGGTTTTACAAAAAGTGGGTAGGTCAATGCCGCTTCTATGCGATCCAATACAGTATCCATCTTCGTGAGGATTTCGTTTCGAGAAACCATAATGCCTGGTGCAACCGGAATATCATTCGCTTGCATAACTGCTTTGAAAACGCCCTTATCCATTCCCACGGATGAGCCCAAAACTCCGGCACCTACATAGGCGGCACCGGCCATTTCAAACAAACCTTGTATGGTGCCATCTTCGCCAAACGTGCCGTGTAAAACTGGGTAATATAGGTCAAAACGCAGCCAGGGGGTTAAGATTTCTGCATCTTGCTTTGCTAGAATGCTATACAACTCGCCGCGGGTTGGATCGGGAAGCAAAGTTACGGGGGTCAAATGCTCCGTATTCCCGCTCACAAAAGCATCTAGTACATTTTCGCCAACCAGCCAATCGCCAGCGTGGGTAATCCCAATTTCACAAATGTGATATTTATCACGGTCTAAAGCATTTAAAACGGTGCGCGCCGACATCAAAGAAACTTCATGTTCGCCAGAACGGCCACCAAAAATAATGCCAACACTTGTTTTTTTCTTGGTCAAAACAACACCTTCATGAGCGCACTCAACGCTCCCAATCTCCAATAAACTCAATCTCAGGATCCAACAACAGGTCAAATTTCTCAGCCACAGTATCTTGGGCTAATTTAAGTAGAGCATAGATATCGCTGGCCGTAGCTTCACCATGATTGATAAAGAAATTCGCGTGTAAAGCGCTAATCTCAGCACCACCGATGCAGGCACCCTTTAAACCGGCAGCTTCAATAAGACGACCTGCATAATCTTCGGGCGGATTCTTGAACATTGAACCCATACTGGCCCCGGGAGGCTGTGTGCGTTGGCGATAATCGTTGAATTCATGCATTTGCGACTGCACAGCTTCTGCAGTACCAGGCGACAATCTAAAACGAGCAGCAAGGATCAAGGCATGTATTTTCTCTCGTTTTAGACGGCTAGAGCGGTACGTAAAGTGCATTTCATCAGGTGACCACGAAACCTTTTGTCCTTTTTGCTGCAAGATTTCTGCCATCACTAAATGACCGGCCACATCCCCACCATGAGCGCCGGCATTACCAAAGACCGCACCGCCCACCGTACCCGGAATGCCGATAGCCCAAGATAATCCAGATAAACCGTGCGCAGCCGCCTGACGAGCTACTCTTCCAAAATTAGCACCCGACTCTGCCCAAACCGTAGGAGGGGTTGTATCTGTATCAAAACTTATTGTCTTGGCTCGGTTTAACAAAACTAACTCTCGTACACCGGCATCGCTAATCAATACGTTAGAGCCGCCTCCTAACACCATGAATGGGATAGATAATTTCCACAATTGCTGAGCTGCACCCGCCAGTTGTTGCGATGATTTCACGACAACAAGAGCATCAGCTGTTCCACCTACCCGAGCGGCAGTGTAACGCGCCAATGGAACATCCGTTTGCAGGCTATCGCCAAAAACGGAGCTCAGTTGCTCGAAAGGAAGGGAGGCCACAGTAGTTGACATGTCTTGCTTATAGATCCTTAATCCGATCGATTAACCTGACAAGCATGTGCTCAGAAAAAGCTGTTCGGACATATACACTATTTCCTCGTTCTTCTTTTTGGGTATGTTTGTCAAATTTTTCCCTCGGTTGCAATCTCTGTGAACGTGGCACAAGGATATCTGCTTCGTAGGTACGTTTAGATTCAGCCATGATTATTCCTTCACTGCAGACAAGGCATCCAATACTTGGACGCTGACCTGATTGGCGTCACCAGCCGAGAAGACTATAGCCACATCGCCATAAGTTACGCGATCAATCAGAAATGCTGCCGCATCCGACAGGTCAGCTACGTAATGTGCATCAGCATGTTGCATCGCATCAACAACCCGGCTAGCGGAAAAATTAGGGTCTGCAGGCTCTCTAGAGCGGAATATAGCCGTCACAATGACGTGATCAGCATCGGCAAAAGAAACTGCAAAATCATCGAAGAACATTTGCGTACGCGAGTAAGTATGAGGCTGCCATACGGACCAAATAGTGCTTTTCGGATAGCGCGCACGCGCTGCAGCCAGTGTCGCTCGGATTTCAGTGGGGTGGTGACCGTAGTCATCTATTATGGTCACGCCGTTGGCTTTGCCAAGTATCTGAAAGCGGCGACCAACCCCGGTGAAAGCGGCCAAAGCTTGTGCGGCATGGTCAACAGGCATATTTAATTGGTCGACCACGGCCAAAGTGGCCAAGGCATTGCTGACATTGAATTTACCGGGAACTTGCAGCGAACATGAACATAAACACTCGCTCCCAGAAATCATATCGAAAGAATAACCACCGTGCGAGTTTATCTTCACATCACGGGCAATATAATCATAGCTATCCGCACTGAGCCCATAGGAAAGCGCTCGATACCCATTGTCCAGCGCGGAAGGGAGCAAATCAGCTGCACCAGGGTCATCCCCACAAACCAGCAACAAGCCATCAGATGGCAGTGTGCGCACAAAATCGTGGAAAGCTTTCTGAAACACTTCGAGTGTTGGGAAAATATCGGGGTGATCGTGCTCCACATTGGTCACCACTGCGATTTGGGGGCGCAACCCCAAAAACATATGATCATATTCATCAGCTTCAATAAGAAAAACTGAACCGGTACCTGCATTGGCATTGGTATTTAGGTTATTTACAATCCCGCCGACAATAAAAGTTGGATCTTGGTTTAGCGCAGTCAAAACCCAGGCCAACATCGCTGTGGTTGAAGTTTTGCCGTGCGAACCAGCAACAGCCACACCTTGACGACCTTGCATCAACTTTCCAAGAAAATCGGCTCGCTTTAGGACTGGGATACCGGCATTCATTGCGGCCTGGACTTCCACATTGCTATCAGGAATAGCCGAAGAGCGAATAACTTGATCGGCGCCGCGCACATTCTCGGCACGATGCCCTACAAAAACCTGCGCGCCAGCTTCATCTACAGCCTGCGCCAGAGAACTATAGTGCTGATCGGAACCGCTGACTGAAAAGCCGCTACCCAGCAACACTCGAGCAATGGCCGAGAGTCCAGTACCGCCAATACCAATAAAGTGTATGTGTTGGGTCAAATGAACACCACCAAGACAAATAGAAACGCTAAACCGATGGCAATGTAAATTCCCGGCACCGTACCCAACCAAACAGGGGGCAACCAATTGATGATCGAGGCAGCAGTTCTAAACAACTCATCCGTCTGACTAGGAGCAATGATATAAGGCTCGAATGGGTAATGAGCGGAGTGCATATAAGACCAAATAGTACCCATAATCATAAAACCATTAAATCCGCCAATCACCAAACCTAATAAAAAGTCTTGTACTTTTTCTCGGCGAGCAGCTCCAGCCAAACGCGCCAGAGCTGGGGTTTGATAGCCAAAAAACACAAAAATACCCAGCATGGCGGTACGCAGCCAAAACTGATTGCGGAAAATATTTCTGGCCTCATCATTTAAGTTTCTGTATTTGACCAGATCCTCGGGAGGAATAATAAATATTTCCGCATCTTGAGGGATGCTGGCTGTTTGGTAAGTTCTATCTATTTCAACAAAAGGCTGGAGAATATTGCCACCATAGGATTCCAAAATAAGTACCATGAAAAGGGTCAATACAACACTAAATGAGACCAACAATTCCTTAGCCCAACCGCGCAGCCCTCCAACGAGTGCAAAAAATGCAACAAAAATATAAAATACCACAACAAGACTAATCATAATTCACTTCCTTGCGCGCTATCGGCAGGGATCAAACTTCGGAGAGTACGAGCTATTGACACAGCGGCATGAGGTTGCGCTAAGCTTTCCATCGAAGCGCTCATCTCGGTATGTCGTTGATTTGAATGGATCAGCTCTCGCACAAGCGGTAAAATTTTTTCTGGCAAATCAGCATCTTTTACCAAGATTGCTGCGCCCTGATTGACGAGATACTCGGCATTGACTTTTTGATAGCGCCAAGCATATGGATAAGGTACCAATATTGCCGGCAGCCCAAACAGAGGGAATTCGCCCAAACTGGATGCGCCTGCCCGAGATAGCACAAGGTCTGCGGTCATTAAGGCTGCTCCCATCTCAGCATGCAGATATGGATATGGATGATAACGATATGCGAGATGGTCAGGCAATTCTTGACAAACAGCCTCAACCTCAAGCCAGTCCAATTTGCCACTAATATGAACAATTTGCATCTCGGTTAAAAGTTCAGGTAAAACCGAGTATAAAGCACGATTGATGGAGCGTGCGCCTTTGCTGCCGCCAAAGACCATTAAGGTAGGCAAATTAATATCCAAGTTCAATGCTTGACGGGCATCTTCAATATCCCAATCTTTTAGTTCGCTGCGAGAGGGATAACCTGTCACTACCACATCATCATGTGACGAAAAATACGTTCGCGACACTTCGGCGGTCACGGCGATGCGATTGGCAAAGCGCGCTAAAGTTTTGAGAGCTAAGCCAGGCTCTACATCAGGAACATAAAGGACAGAGGGTACTCGAAACCCAGCTAAAGCCATGGGTACTGCGACATAGCCACCGGTAAAAAAGAGCACATCTGGGCGGAAGCGGTGCAGTATTTGACGGGCTGCACAAATACCTCGCGCCAATTGCGTCAAGTTCCGTGGCAAAGTACGCAGTCCAACGCCATGCACACCGGCTGCGGGAATCGTTTCATAAGTAACTCCAGCCCGAACTACAAGATCAGCTTCCATACCACCTTCACCGCCTACCCAAAGCACATCAGACAGAGAGGGTTCTGCCATTAGGCACTCAAGAACGGCGAGGGCGGGATACACGCCGCCGCCGGTTCCGCCCGCGCAAATCAACAATCGCACCGAACGCCCTCCGATTTTCTTCTTTTTTCTGCTCTGATAATCGCGAAACATTCAAAACAATTCCCAAAGCTGCTAATGACATTACTAAATTGGACCCACCTAAACTAAAGAAAGGCAAGGTATTACCAGCAAAAGGCATCAAGCCCATCAAAGATGCCATATTGATAAAAGCTTCTAAGACAATCCATAAAGTGAGACCTGCTGCAAGCAACGATCCCAAGCCATCAGGCGCATGCCTGGCAATGACCAGTCCGCGCCACAATAATAAGAGAAATAGGACCACAACAATGGACGCGCCAAAAACACCCGTCTCCTCGGCAACTACTGCAAATATACTATCCGTATGTGGAAATGGCAGTGTTGTTAATTTGGTAACACTGCGGCCTATGCCGACGCCAAACCACTCCCCCCGAGAAAAGGCAATTAACGCTTTTTGCACATGCCAATTCGCCTCTGCGATACTTTTCCAACCGACCAGAAAATCCGATATACGATCATTTTTTGTAGGATTAAAGTGCAACACAAGATAACCTACCCCCGCTGCAGCCGAGAGTAGAATGCCAGTTAACATGGGGGTGCTGCCGGCCAAGTAAAACATCAGCCCGCCCATCAATAAGACCACGGCTGCGGCACTCAAATCGGGTTGACGTATGATTAATCCACCAGTAATCCCAATAATCGCGCTTAAAGGTATCAGCCCAAAGCTGATATTGTCTAACTGATCGCGTTTTGCATACAACCAAACCGCCAAATAGATCACAAGAACAAATTTAGCTACTTCTGAAGGTTGGTAAGACCCTTGAAAGAAGCTACGGGTTGTATTGTCTATAGTTTCACCATAGATTAGCACTGCAAACAAACCAAGCAATGATGCTCCCATCGCAGCAAGTGAAAGACGATGCCAGTGGTGATAATCCATCAAAAACATAAACACTAAACCAGCAACTCCAACGCCCAGCCACATAAGTTGGCGGAAAAACAGATAAGTTGGTGAGGCGTTATCAGTCACATGCATAGAGGCATCCCAACTAGCAGAATACATCATCAACAAACCAAAGGCTAGTAAGGTAATCAGAATCAACACCAAGGGCACATCAATTTGCAACCGTGCAGAACGGCGTTTATTTTTCGTTCGACCTGGTTGTCGATTTATGACTTCAGTTGCTTGACCCATTTCCGGTACCAATCTCCGCGTTCAGCAAAATCTTTAAATTGATCAAAACTTGTGCCACCTGGTGAGAGTAATACAACATAACCAGGTTCAACAACTTGAGCGGCTGTCAGAACAGCAGTTTCTAAATCAGGACAGCACTGCACAGAGTAGGGACGATCACCCGTATGTGCCGCGTCCACAGCTTGCTGTATTTTTTCGACGGCTTCACCAAAGATAACTAAGTGATCCACTCGCTCAGAAACCAAAGCTGCTAAGGCTCCCCAGGGCAAGTGCTTGTCGCGCCCGCCAACCAGTAACACCAAAGGTTCATCAAAAGAGCGGATGGCTGCTATAGCTCTTTCGGGGGTTGTCGCGACCGAATCGTTATACCATGCGGCCCCTCCCCACGAATGTAAATATTCCAAGCGGTGCGCAACACCGCCAAAATTTTCAACGCCAGCCTGCATCGCATCTGAAGGGATGCCCACAGCATAAGAGATCACACAAGCGGCTAGTACGTTGAGCAAGTTATGTTCACCGCGCAATGAAATTAACGCCAGGGGAAATAAATCTTGGGTTGATTTCCCATCCCAAAGAGCGATCCAATCCCCGTGCAGGAATGTGCCAACCTGACCTTGTGGAGGGCGAGCCATCCCGAAGGAAATACAATCTCCCTGGACAGTTTGTGCTAAAGACCAAGCCCCAGGATCATCACGTCCTAAAACAGCGACATCACAGGTGTGCTGAAAATCTAAAATTCGTGCTTTAGCGGCGATATAGGCATCCATTGTGCGGTGGCGGTCAAGATGATTGGGCGTGACATTGAGCAGCACCGCAACTTGTGGGGAGTGAGTCATCACTTCTAATTGAAAACTAGAAAGTTCCATCACGGCAAGATCATCAGCAACCATGGCATCAATATCGACAATCAGCGGATTGCCGATATTGCCACCTACCCAAGCTTGCCGATTGGCAGCCTTCGCGATGCGCCCCACCAACGAGGAGGTGGTGGTTTTCCCCGCTGATCCCGAAACACCAATCACATTACAAGGTGCAGCTGCTAAGAAAATCTGAGAATCATTAGAAAGCGGTATCGCCTGTTTCTGCGCTTCTACGATGATAGGCAGTGTCAACGGCACACCCCCAGAGGGGCAAACCATATCCACATGATCAAGTAAGCTCAAGGGATGGCTACCTAAAACCCACTCGATGGGCAGATCGGATAAACTTTCACGCGCAGAGGTCAAGGTTTCGGAGCTGCGTATATCATTAAGCACGATTTGGGCACCATGTGCAGCAAGATAGCGCGCCAAAGCGATGCCCTGACGAGCAGCCCCTAGAATTAAAACACGTTGATCTTGCCAATCCATCATTTTGTTTAGACCAAAGTTAAGGCCACACCCAACATAGCAGCTAATAAACTCACCAGCCAAAAACGTTGCACAACTTGAGTTTCACTCCATCCTGAAAGTTCATAGTGGTGATGCAGCGGAGCCATTTTAAAAATTCGCTCTCCACCTGTTAACTTGAAATATGCTACCTGGATAACTACGCTAAGCGTCTCACTAACAGGAATAATCGCAATAACTGGCAGTACGGCCCAATGCCCAGTCATCAGTGCAATTACTGCCAATGTTGCACCTAATGCCAGTGAACCAGTATCACCCATAAACAAGGCTGCCGGGTGGACGTTAAACCATAAAAATCCAAAAAGCGCACCAACCAACGTGAAGCAAAAACGAGCGAGAAACACCTGGCCTTGAAGCAGGGCAATGCCTCCATAGGCCGCAAAAGCCGTTGCAGATATAAGCCCTGCTAAACCGTCCAAACCATCAGTCAAGTTGATGGCGTTAGAAAAAGCCACAATAATAAATGCGGCTAAAGGGATGTACCACAAACCAATTTTTATCTCAACCGGAACACCTGGTAAGAAAAGATGAGGCGCATCTAAAAAATGGTATAGACCCCAGGCAACAACCAATGCAAAAATAAATTGCAAGGCCAGCTTAGTGCGCGCACGTAATCCTTTAATGCTGCTTCGTGCGCCGCGCAAACCTGACCAGTCATCGACAGCGCCAAGTGCTGCGTAGGCGATTAATGTGCCTAAAGGTAATAAGACCGAGCGGCCAATGACCGTCGTCACACCTACCAATGAAGCTGCATTAAGGAGCAATGTAATCATGGCGACCGGAAAAATCACCATAACTCCGCCCATGGTAGGAGTCCCAAGCTTAGAAAAATGATGCTGAGGACCTTCTACGCGAATTGTTTCGCCCAACTTAAAATAGCGTAGAACACGCAACAAAGGACCGCCCCAAATTACAGTTAACATGAAACTAAAACCAGCTAATGCCAGCGTCATCGAAGTTTGGGTCATGCTCGGACCTCTAGGGTAGCTACAATACGATCCATGCGCATACCATGGGAGCCTTTTACTAAAACAATATCATCCGCCTGTAGATAGTTTTGCAAATAAGCAATGGCCTGATCGCTATTCTCTAAGGTCATTACCTGATCTTCCGAGAGACCTGCGCTGCGCGCCGATTCTGCCATAATGCGGCCAAGTTTACCGACGGTTATGAGCGTGTCGGCAACTTCGGCAGCACGCAACCCAATTTTTTGGTGACCGATATGCTCATATTGGCCTAGCTCCAACATGTCTCCCAATACAGCTATTTTGCGCCCCCTTAATTCATCCAACAAGTTGAGAGCAGCCATCATTGATTGGGGAGAAGCATTATAGGTATCATCCAGCAATAAAGCACCATTTTTTGCGGGAACCGCTACCAATCGCAACTGTGTATGCCCAGCTCGAAGGCCATTAATAATTTCTTGCCAAGTTAAATTTTCAACCAATCCAACAGCAACAGCCCGCAAGACTGTGTGTACAGAATGACGTCCAATTAACGGCACTTTGAGATAAAGCACTTCATTGCCGAAATGTAAGCGAAAACGGATACCATCCAAGCCTAAACCTTCAACTTGATCGGCCCATAAATCTGCTTTAGAGTCTAGGCCGTAGAAAAATACCTTGGCCTGTGTTTTCTTGGCCATGGCGCGCACCCAAGGATCATCATAATTTAGGATAGCCACGCCATCGGGGGCGACAGGTAAAGCCTGTACTAGTTCAGCTTTGCCTTGAGCAATCGCTTTTTGTGATCCGGCACGTTCAGCATGAACTGTGCCAACATTGGTGATTACGCCAACCTGGGGTTGAGCCAAGTCACACAATAAGGCAATTTCTCCGGGAACATATAAACCCATTTCAAGCACAGCGCGTTGATGATCTTCAGTGAGGCGCAATAAAGAAAGGGGTAAGCCTATTTCGTTATTGAGGTTGCCAACATTTTTTAGTGTATTAAATTTCTGAGCCAGGACAGATGCGACAACTTCCTTGGTTGTCGATTTGCCAACACTGCCGGTAATTGCAATCACACGTAAATCAAGCTTGCGGCGCCAAAAACGGGCCACTTGCTGAAGCGCAACAAGGCTGTTTTCGACATGGATAATGAGTGGTGTGTTGGCAACCAAGTCGTGATCATGCAGCACACCATCTCGCAAATTCAGTTTTGGCACATCAAGAGGAATATCACGCTGCACTAAAGCAATGTCTGCACCCCTGCTAAAAGCATCAGCGACATAATCGTGCCCGTCAACAAGCTCACCAGGTATTGCAACAAACAAAGCACCAAGGGTGCTTTGCCGCGAATCAACAACAGCATCGGTGATAACACCGGTAGCCCAAGTAGGGCGTGTTTTGGTTAACGCTTGAATGACATCTGCCAAAGTTAGCATAATTATTATTCTTCGATTGATGACATGCTTAAACGTACATCGTCTGGAGGAATATCCATCAGCACAACAACTTGTTCTGCAACTTGCCGAAATACAGGGGCAGCAACTATAGAGGCCCAGCGCTCACTAGTCGGTTTTTCTAACCAGATATAGATCATGAATTGGGGATCATCCACCGGTCCCCACCCAATAAAGGAAGCATTGGTCAAATAGGGGTCATAGCCATATGTTGTTGGAATACTGGCTGTACCGGTTTTTCCGGCAACTCTGTAATTCGGTAATATCGCAGTAGACGCCTCTCCGACTAAAGATACAGCTAGCATTTCTGAGAGTGTGTGGGCGGTATCTGCAGAAATGGGTGTTCCTGCCATTTCAGGAGCAATTTTATATTGATAACCACGATCAACAACAGCATGTAAAATTCGCGGTCTAACCATGACGCCGTCATTGGCGACGGCAGAAAACGCTCTTAACATCTGCAACGGCGTAACTGAAACCGATTTAGCAAAAGCGTTGCGCCCTAGATCCGATTCAGTCCAAGCCGATTGATGGGGTAACCGAATTAATCCGCTAGGCTCATTATCCAAAGAAATACCTGTTGGTATGCCAATACCGAATGCTTCAACATATTCATAGAATTGCGTTTGGCCAACTTGCTGAGCAAGCCATGCTAGACAAACATTTAATGAGTGCTGCATACAACCAGTCATAGTTTGCAAACCCCAGGCGCCACCATCCCAGTTAATTACATTGGCACCGCCGATATTAATCGAGGCTTCAACGATGTACGATGTATCAGGATCAACTGTACCGGTATCTATTCCGGCAGCCATTGTAATAATTTTGAATATTGATCCCGGCTCATAAGTATCTATGGCTTTATTGAAGGGAAGGGTCTTATCATAAGCCTGATAATATTTCCCAAACTGATTAATATCCATGCGAGGCCACGAGGCCATTGCCATTATTTCACCTGTTCTAGGGTGCATAACAATGATCGTTCCCGCTTGAGAGCCGGTTTGGCTCATAGTAGAATCAAGTATCCCTTCTACACTGGCTTGCATGGATCGATCGATGGTCAATATAATGCTCGCGCCAGGTGAAACATTGGGTAATTCTAGGGCACGGTTAGGGTCAAGAGAATAGAATTCATTCTTCTCAACTCCAGATAATAAACTTTCTAAGCCTGCTTCGACACCAAAGGTGCTCTGACCAATCATGTTGATAAAACCAATAATATTTGAAGCTAAAGCACCTTCGGGATAACGGCGATCTAAGCGAGAGTCAAAAACCAAGCCGGCCAAGCTATGCCGTTTGCCATCAGCACTAGTTCCGGCGATTTCAGGATCATTATATAATTGCGTTTGCAAAGTATCTAAGCGTTCAAATTCTTCTAATGTGGCAAAACTATCCAGCGTAATATATGTTAATTCGGCCGTTTTTGGATCTTGATTTGCTATTGCGTAAATTTCATTGTAGTCAAGTCCTAAGATGATACTGATAGAGGTTGCAATCGTTTCTGGATTGCGCACTTCATTTAGGTTTAAGTCTACGGAGAAAATTTGCTTGCCTCCGGCCAGTAAATTTCCATTGCGATCAAAAATTTGTCCTCGAGCAGGTGTAAGTGTTTTGCGAGCAATGCCATCGGCTTGTTTAAAAGTCTCAATTTCTTCGTGGGAGACTCCGATTTGGAGTTGCACCATTCGAGAAATGACCGCAATCGACAAAAACACAAAAACGATCCCAAGACTTAAATAGCGTAGACCATAATTTTTATTCATGGCTGATCATCTGTGATTAATGCCAGTGGCGTTCTAAGCTGCACGTGAACCCAATCAACCCAAGATTGTGAAAAAGCCGGTGACAACACAACCCTATTTATCGCGCTTGGTTGAGATGAGAGTCCCAAGGCTACTGGATCCCTGCTTTGATATCCGGATACTGCTACATAAATAATGTCATCAGATGTGGCTCGTCTGAAACCAAGTTCTCTGGCGCGCTGCCGCATGACTGCATCCGATTCGATTACAGCTAGTTGAGATTGCAAATCAGCAATCTCACGTTCTATCCGCTCGATATCGGCATGGTTTTGTTGAATTTGCCGGCCATAGGCAGCTGCTCGGGCAGTAATATTTACATAAACGCTGGCAACCAATATAAACACTACCAGGAAGGCTAAATAGACCCCAATTTCTTGAGTCTGTTTGCGCCATGGCGCTAGACGGTAGGCTTGAGCAAGTCGTTTAATAGGCTGCATCATAAAATTATTCATCACATCATCTATGCCATTAAGTTGTGGATTTGGACGTTAACACGGCATACTCCTGCCTGTTTTCACTGCAAGTCTCATGCCCAATTTACAACTTTTCAGCGATGCGCAGACGAGCGCTTCGGGCGCGAGGATTGGCAATAATTTCTTCTTCACCCGGGCGAATCGGCTTGCGAGTTACCAAGCGTAAAACGGATTGATGATTACACGTACAGATCGGCTGTCGAGGAGGGCAAATACAATCTTGACTTGCCAACCGAAAATAAGTTTTCACCAGACGATCCTCCAGCGAGTGGAAAGCGATCACTGCTATACGACCACCTGGAACCAGCGCTTGGACAGCGATCGGCAATATTTCTTGGACGGCATCCAATTCCCGATTAGTAGCTATCCGCAAAGCCTGAAAAGTGCGCGTGGCCGGATGTATCCGTTGGCGCCCTTTTCTGGCAGCCTTTGCAACCACAGCTGCCAAAACCAAGGTACTATCTATGGGTCGTGCAGCCACGATGGCCCGTGCAATTTGGCGAGAGCGACGCTCTTCACCGTAGCGATAAATTAAGTTTGCTAATTCTCGCTCCGGAAGGTTGTTTACAAGATCGGCTGCTCGCTGCTCGCCATCGGGATCAAAGCGCATATCAAGCGGAGCGTCTTTTCGGAAGGAGAAGCCGCGCTCGGGAGTGTCTAACTGCATCGAGGAAAGGCCTAAATCTAGCACAATGCCATCGACCGCATCCCACTCCAACACACCCATTTGTGCAGCCATCTGTAAATAGGATGCTCGCACCAGAATAGCACGCTCTCCAAAAACGGCTAAACGTTCTTCGGCTAAAGCCAAGGCTTGGGGATCCAAATCAAATCCCAACAAGCTAC